>Ga0308163_10000074_pt1 | contig 307116 bp, 209 predicted proteins | sample PhyTR1_FD_201037 | JGI IMG/M metagenome (GOLD analysis project Ga0308163, IMG submission 201037) | Phyllosphere microbial communities from UC Gill Tract Community Farm, Albany, California, United States - DLSLT.R1 | ecosystem: Host-associated > Plants > Phyllosphere > Unclassified | place...
TAAACTTATAGCATCTTCTAAAATCCCAATAAAACCAGATAGAAGCTTTGTCAGGATAACATTTAAAAAAAGGAAAAACAGGCTTCACCAAACATATAAATAGCTTAAGTTAATAGCATTGGTGTCCCCACCATCGGGTAGGCCTGTGAATTTTTATTAATTTTTATACCATTGCAATTCCAGGGTATCAGTATCCAGTAAAGCAGAAAATGTAATTAAACATAGCAATTTATTATCCCAATATAACTTCATTTTCGCAAATGCAGTCCTAATCATTATAGGGCTCATTATTTTTTTCTATAATCGCATAATTGTATATTCCTACATCCTTGAAGTTGGCGCTAAAGCAGTTAAGAAAAGCCATTTCACAGTATTAATTGTGGAAAAAGGCATATCCACAAACACGAAACACCAACATCAAAACATTTATTTACAATTGGTTACCAATACATAATATTGTTCATGCTTTGTACCTCAATTTAGCCAGCTATTCAATTTTGTTAGGGATATTTTTGTAAAAACTATTAAATATTCAATCACCCAAAAATCGATAATGACCAAAAAATATTTCACCCTATTTGTACTATTTATGACAACAGGCTTAACCAGTTATGCTCAAAAAACCATCGAAATAGCAACCAGGAGTAACGTACTGATTTTAGAGACTGATCAGGACCAGGCATTACTATCCAGCTACCTGGGTAAAAAACTAAGTAATAGCAGCGAATATCCGGCTATTCAAAAGCTAGATAAATATAAACCCGGATCGGATGATCTGTTGAATAAACGCGAAGCCTATATTGCTTCGGGCGCACTCAACCTGCTCGAGCCAGCCCTGAGCGTTACCCATGCCGATGGCAATAAATCCACCGTACTTGCATTTAGCGATGTTAAAACGGAGCAACTGGATCAGAACCGGAAGCTGACGAGTGTGATACTGAAAGACCCGAAATACAATTTCAGCGTTACTTTAAAATACCTGGCCTATTATAACGAAAATGTAATTGAACAATGGGCCGAAATTACCCATAGGGAGAAAGGCAGTGTAGTTTTAAACAAATATGCTTCGGCCAACCTAACCTTGAGCGGAAAAAAATTCTTTCTGAAAAGTCATTATAGCGGTGCTACGCGCGAAATGCGATCGGAAGAACAGCAACTTTTACACGGCATTAAAACCATCGATTCGAAGCTGGGAACCCGTACCAACCTGCTCCATTCGTCATCATTTATGCTTTCCATCGATCAGCCTGCTACCGAAGATCTGGGCGAAGTAATAGCCGGATCGCTAGAGTGGACCGGTAATTTTAAACTCGAATACGAAACTTTCGACGAATATTATGTGCGCGTTACCGCAGGGATCAATAACTTCTCTTCGAATTATACACTTAAAGCAGGCGAAAATTTCATCACCCCACGCTTTGTGTATACCTACGCTTCGAACGGAAAGGGCGAGGCCAGCCGTAACCTGCAGAACTGGGCCCGCAATTATCAGCTGGCCGATGGTAAAGGCGAACGGTCGACCATTTTAAACAACTGGGAAACCACTTATTTCGATTTCAACGATGAGAAATTAAATGAGCTAACCAAAGACACCAAAAAACTGGGCGTAGATGTTTTCTTACTGGACGATGGCTGGTTTGGCAATAAATATCCGCGTAACGGTTCAACCTCGGGCCTGGGTGACTGGCAGTATAACAAGCAGAAACTGAAAAACGGAATCAGTGCCCTGGGTAAAGAAGCTACTGCCAGTGGGGTAAAATTTGGTATCTGGATTGAACCCGAAATGGTTAACCCTAAAAGTGAATTGTACGAAAACCATCCCGATTGGATTGTCAGACAGCCCGAACGAAAGGAATATTACATGCGCAATCAGCTGGTGCTCGATTTAAGCAACCCTAAAGTTCAGGACTTTGTATATCAAACCGTAGAAGACCTTTTTAAAGAAGTGCCTGAACTTGCTTTTATTAAATGGGATTGCAATTCGCTCATCTACAATGCCAACTCCCCTACCTTAAAAAATCAGGATCACTTTTACCTGGAATATATGCGCGGATTGAACAGCGTATTGGAAAGGATCAGAAAGAAATATCCGAAAACGCCAATGATGCTTTGTGCCGGAGGTGGATCGCGGGTTGATTATGCCGCGCTGAAATACTTTACCGAATTTTGGCCCAGCGATAACACCAATGCTTACGACCGTATTTTTATCCAATGGGAATATTCGTATTATTTCCCGTCAATAGCGGTGGATAACCACATTACCGACATGGGCAAGCAACCCATTAAATTTAAAACTGATGTGGCCATGATGGGTAAACTGGGCTACGATGTACGCGTAAACGAGCTTAGCAAAAACGATCTCCTTTTCAGCCAGCATGCTGTTCAAAATTACAATATTTTTAAAGATATTGTTTGGCACGGACAACAGTACCGTCTGCAGGATCCTTACGAAAATAAGATTGCATCTATCGCCTATGTTAACGACAATAAAGACCAGGCGGTTGTCTTCAATTATTATGTGGCTACCCTGTTTACCAACGGCGTTATTTTGCCCATTAAATTAAAAGGCTTAGACCCTGCTAAAAAGTACAAAATAGAAGAGATTAACCTCTACCCCAACACCAAATCCCCTATCGATAAGGAGCAGGTATATTCGGGCGATTTTCTAATGACCATCGGTTTTAACCCGGAGGTAAATAGCTACAGAACAAGCGTAGTTTTAAAAGTTACGGCTTCAAAATGACAAGAACTTTCACCATGAATACTAAATTATCCCTTATCACAAAAATATCAAGCATAATACTCTTTCTGGCGCTAAGTGTGCAGGTAATTGCTTACGCCGATCCGGTAAAAGAGGTGTACCTACCCAAAAAAATTTCGACGGTTCCAGAGAATAATGATTTCAGTAACAACCTAAGCGAGTACAGCAATAAAAGGAGCGCACAATCGGCAAATTTTGCGATTTACTGGGCTAAAGAGTATGGCGATGATCCGATGCAGAACACGAACGAACGCAAAAGATTTAACATCAGCAAAATGCTCACTGAGCTGGAGCGCTACTACAATTATTATGTTGATGAGCTGAAAGTGCTAAAGAAAGGCCAATCCATTAGCGATAAGTACAAGGTTTTGTTTTTTATTACCGGAGGCGATAATTCTACCGCTTACGGCTGGGGAGAAGAAAACAAAGTTGGTATTCTGTGGTCGCCTGCCGTGCGCATAAACACCGAACCTTATGGCGTTCTGGCGCACGAACTGGGGCATGTTTTCCAGTTTATCGCCAATTGCGACAACAGCAACACAGGCTTTAACGGATCAATAAACGAAATGGGCGCCCAGTACCTGTTGTGGCAGGTTTACCCCGATTGGCTCACTTTCGAGAACTTTCATTTAAAGGCTTTTCTAAACAATACTTATCATGCCTTTTTACATCCCGAAAATCAATACCACGCTCCTTTTATGCTTGAATATTGGGCACAAAGGCATGGCAAACAGTTTTATGGCAAGTTGCTCAACCAGGTAAAAAAAGGAGAAGATCCTGTACAAACATATAAACGGATCACCCAGACTACTCAGGATCAGTTTAATGTTGAAGCTTTTGATGCCGCCAGGCGCTTTGTAACCTGGGATCTTAAAAGGGTAGAAAAAATTGCCAATCAGTATGCAAACCAGCACCACACCAGGCTACAGGCTATAGATAATGGCTGGTACCAGGTTGCGGCCGAAAACTGCCCTGAAAATTATGGTTATAATGCCATCAAGCTAAAAGTGCCTGCCAATGGCAAACCAATCCATTTGCAATTTAAGGGAGCCGCCGCTGCCACCGGCTTTTATTGCCCGCATCCAGAACAGGCAGGATGGAAATATGGTTTTGTAGCATACAGTAACCAAGGAAAACGCACTTATGGCAAAGTACTGGATGAAAATAGCAACGATGCTTCATTTACGACGCCTAAAAACACCAAATACCTTTGGCTCGTTGTAATGGGCGCCCCCAAACAGCATGCTAAACTTGAAAACAGGGCTAAGCAATTTGATCAGTGGCCTTACCAGTTTAAGCTTGATGGAACTGAAATTGAAAATTAAACTATCAAGCACCGTTTTAAAGCATTTACAGCTTAATTGAACAAAGAGGGTATCAAAAATGACACCCTCTTTGTTTTGTTGTTTTAGCAACTGTAAGTTTAAAATAATGCTGTTAATAGAGGCCAAGCTCTGCCAGTGCTGCATTTTGGGTACCATCCCACGAGTTACTGGCAATAATTTTAAAATAGCGGAATGTTTTGGGCGAACTAAAACCAAAGTATTGGGTTCCGTCGTTATTAGCGGCCTGCTTATTGAAAACACTTGTGAAATTAGTCCCATCACCGCTGATGAGTAATTCGAAATCTTTAATGGCCCTGCTGGCACCTGCACGCTGGGTAAGCGAAAGACCACCATTTACTGTTTTTGATGAACCAAGATCGATGGTAACAAAATGCGGATAAATAGCCGCATTAGATGACCACCGCGAATGCCAGAAGGTTGCAACCGAGCCATCAATTACATCGATAGCTTTACCAGCCGCAGCTGTTTCCTGCGAGCTAAATCCTGCTACCGACCATCCGGTTTTCGGCAATTCTGTACGGTATGAAAAATCGAGAACCGGAAGCGAATTGAGGAAAGTATAAGCGTAAATGGTTTCGTTAATTGTACCGTTATCATGAACGAGTTTCACTTTTAGCTCGTATGGAATATTATTTGTTTTCACCTCCAGTTCGGCTATGGGTATCACCACCCGAAAGCTATCGGTTCCTATTGGTGCAGTTGCCCAAGTAATGGCATTATAATCTTTATTCGTGCCTGTACCCTCATTATTTACATTGGGATCGTTGTAGTATAGGATTTTACTAACCGTACCATTACTGGTGTATTTACCCGAAACAATGATAGCGGCCTGACCGGTATCATAAGTGGCGTAAATCCGGTTTATTTTTGAGGTTACTGTGCCGTAGTAAGTTTTAATATCGTTATTAAAAACCTCGCAGTTATTAAAAGTAGCGGCTTCTGCATCTGTTAAAAAACAGGGCCTGATACCTAAATAATAATTACTTAACCACATCATGGCCATATTGTAATTCGGATTGGTTCCGTTTGAATAGGTATTTTGCGATACCCACTGCCTATCGTGTGGTGCATTAAAGGCATGTCCAAGCTCGTGCATCATACCGCCTACCCATTTGGCGAAATTATTACGTCCGGGGTTTACTACTCCCTTTAATGCCATATCCATGTACGGATTATCGTTGGCAAAACAGTACCTGCCATATCCGTAAAATGGCTGTACGCCTTCTAAAGGCTGTGGTCCTTCGGTGCTATTGTTGTCATACCCAAAAGCGGGCACCAGAATCAATACGTGGTTACTTGTTTTTAAACCGGGGTGCAAAGCAAAATAACTATTAATTTCGGTGGTATAGGCCGTAGCACTGGTTCCATAACTGGCTTTGGGATTTGCTCCTCTTATCATTACAATTTCGGCATTTCCAGTTGTGCCATCTTGTTTTAAGCCAAAAGTTTTATATCCATAACCTGCATTGTTCATGGCAGTCCGATACCAGTCTTGTGCATAAAGCATCACATCACTGAGCCGTTTCTTCCAATTGGGTAAGGTATCCAGATCGGAAGGAATAAAATAAACTACGGCCAGGTTTCGGGTATGGGTAATGATGTTGGTTGTAGCCTGTTTCTTTGGCCCGTTAAAGGTGTCTGTTTCGCTATTCCCATCCGGAATAATTTCTGCCTTTTTGCACGATAATGCAAAAAGAACGAATAAACTTAATAAAGTTAAAAGGGTTGTGGTTCTTTTCATTTTTAGATTTAGGTTTTTTAATGAATTCAGCAACTGATTAAATTTCTGTGAAAAATCAAGTGGGCGGTGAAGACAACACCCAAAACACTCGCCAGAGTTGAATGTCTCCACCCACCTGATAGCCATGTGATTTTTTGATTCACTTTTCAAACAGTTTCTCAATCTATTCTGGCCAGAACATATTGTTTTGTTGTTTTTTGTACCGCAGTGTTATGCAAGATAAAATCACTGCGGTATTGTTAATCCTAAGTTAGCTCGAAAATGAAAGGAAAGAAAGGTTTAACCGTACAAATTAACAGACAAAATAATGTACACTTAAAATATTGACAGTTAAATAATTAAGACTAAAACAAAGCTCAAAATGGATAATAAGCAACTGTAGCTAAACCAGCCGCAACGAAAGCCCGGTTAGAAAATTTCACTGGTAGATAAATCTGCTAATGTAGGCGATATGGCCTTACCAATGCCACTGAACAAGATCTTAATGCCCATTACCTTACCTATAGATTGCTGGTAGCTAACATCAAGTGATTTTCTTCCGTTGAGGATTACTGAAGCGCGTTTATTTACCACACGGATTTCGATATCTCCCCCATTTACCGGATCAAATGCCAGCGAACCTAGAAATTGCTCCGATCCGACAACTCTTTTTTCGGAAAACTTATATTGAGAGAAGGCAACACAATTGCGCCTGTTGAGCGTTAAAAGGTGGCGGTGTTTTTCTCCGAGGATAATAATTGTGGTCTCTACACATTGTGTGCCTGGTCTGCTCTGTTCAGCAAAAACGCGACATTTAAATGAAAAATTATCGCCGCTGATACCAGAAGGTTTAATATTACTAAAACCAACCAAAAATGGCTTATTGGTAGCTAAGCCAGCAGAATCGAGCTGTTCTTTTGAAACGTAAATATTTTTGGGGTTTAAGGGTTTGAGGCCTGCTATCGGAAAGGCCCTCGAAGTATCGTTGCCTGAGTTGGCAACCCAACCTTTGGTTTGCATAAATATGGCAACCGTATCAAGCGGTTTTTTATTGAACATTAAGGTTGCGTAAACTACCCCCGGATTTCTAAAAAACTTGGCAACCTCTTTTTTCCCACTGATCGATGATTCGGTAGCCTCGTCCATAAAATTGATTTGAAAAGTTTTATTTAAGTGAGCACCAGCTTTTAACTTAAATACTGCCGTATGCGGAACACTTCCGAAAGGGTTTTCACAAACCAGCTGAGCGCTTAGCGGCGTAACTTCGTCTCTTTTTGTAATTAACAGGTGACTAATAACAACCAGTGATAAAATCGCAACTGCAAAAGCAGCGTATGTTATTTTTTTGTAGTTATTGGGCTTTTCGGTTACTGCTTTAATTTCAACGGCTTCTGTGTATTTTAATTCAACACGCTTGCCTACTTCATTTATAAGCTCAAACTCATGCCAGTCGCGATAGCCAACAAACTGCGCCAGGGCATCTCTGGTGGCTTTTTGCGGGAAATAACGTTCGGGGGTTTTTAGCTGTCCAAATAATCTTTTTAAAGTATTGATGCTCAGATAAACTTTGGTTTGGCTACCCAACTGGCTGCTCAAAGTGTTGTAATCAGCTAATCGCCAATCTTCAATAGACTTGCCGCCCATTTTTTCGATGATTTTCTGACAGCAAAGATCAAGAGCATCGAAAGCAAACTGATTACTAGCACGCAAAGCATTGGCATCCATTTAAATATGTTCTATTATTTTTTAAAGAATGATCAAATCACAACATTTTCACCAACAGCCTGCAAAGTTATTTATAAAGACTAAACAATTGTATACAAAAATATAAAATAAGGGTGGTTAACCTATTAAATTTACATTTTAGTTTATACAGCTACAAATCAACAACTTATGATATTTACCACATAAAAACAAGCAAAATTAAATAAACAAAATGCCAGACGGGAATCCTCCCACCTGGCATTACAACCAATCCACTAATTCCTATCTCATTTAAACAGTTTAATCCTGCTCAATAAAATTAAGCTCTCTATCATGCGTTTCGGGAATGGTGAGAATACAATAAATCCCTATCCCAAAACAGATTACACCTATTATTGCAGCTGAATGTAAGGCCAGCAAATCGGGTTTTAGCCAGGCATAAAAAGTTGTCATCAATACAACTGTTCCCCTCACCATGTTCGGTATGGTTGTGGCGGCTGTTGCCCTGAGGTTTGTACCAAACTGTTCGGCACCAATGGTTACAAACATGGCCCAGTAGCCTATTCCAAAGCCCAGCCATAAACACATGAGATATATACCTGTAGGGTTCTCAATTCCGGCATAGAGGTAAACAATGGTTCCGATCAGGGTAAAAACCATCAGAATAGTTACTGCTTTTTTTCTTGAGGCCAGCAGGTAACTAAGTACGCCACTCAGCAAATCGCCTACTGCCAGACCAATGTAACACCACATTACTGCCAAGCCGGGTTTAACTGGTTCTGTTACGCCCATGGCCTTTGCAAACTCGTTGCTGAAAGTAGCCAGAATGCCTATAACATACCAGGTGGGTAGTCCAATGCCGATACACTTTGCGTATAGTTTTAAACGGCGGGGGTTGGTAAAGAACAACATGAAACTTCCTTTGCGGATTTGTGCTTTATCCGAGATCTGGGTAAACATGCCCGATTCGAAAACTCCTACCCTCAAAAAGAGTAAAAGTACCCCTAAACCACCGCCTGTAAAATAGGCATATCGCCAGCTAAACAGTTCTACAGTAAAGTAGGCTGCAACTGCTCCAAGGAGCCCAACGCCTGCAACTACTGAGGCACCTATCCCCCTGAGCTTTTTAGGCAGGCTCTCCGAAACCAATGTTATGCCTGCTCCCAGCTCGCCGGCCAAACCTATTCCGGCGATAAAACGAAGGGCTTTATATACTGTTACATCCTGAACAAATCCGCAGGCGAAATTGGCAATGGAATAGGTAACAATCGAACCAAAGAGCACGGAAAGCCGCCCCTTCTTATCGCCCAGGATCCCCCAGAGTATGCCACCCAAGAGCAACCCACTCATCTGCCAGTTCAGTATGCTGGCCCCCTGAATGGATTGTGCGTTCTCGTCTAATCCGAGATCTACCAGGCTCGGGATCCTCACAATACCAAATAACAGTAGATCGTAAATATCTACAAAATAGCCCAGGGCCGCCACGATAACCACTGTACCGAACAGGTGCTGCCAGATGCCTTTTTCTTCAGTTCTTTCCATAACTTACTGATAGATAAAAGTAACTGTGGACAGGCAGTTCTTATCGGCTGATGCCCTCACCCAATGGGCACTAAACCCTTTTGGAAATTCGTAGGTTACAGTTTTACCCGCTGCAACACTAAATGTCTTGTACTTGTGAAAACCGGTCAGATCGAAATCTACCTGAAGGGTAATATTTACGTCCTGATCTGCAGTAATCGAAACTTTCTTCTGATCGTAGCCGGTCATTAAATAGGGAAGCGAAACCTCTCCGGCTTTTACCTGTGTGTTCTTCCACACACTACCTGTTCCTACAGCTTTGCCCATTTTCCACAGGTCATCTACCCCACCGTACCAAAGGCCATTGGCTGCATTACCAAAATATTGACCGTCTGGCTGCGCATCTTTTTTCGTACCGCTTAATACCAATAATCCTCTCCAGGTACAGAAATCGACTATTTTCTTATGGTGTGTAGTTACGGGGCGCAAGGCAATAAATCCGCTTTCGCGGCCTACCTCATAAAAGCTGCCAGTAATATTCAGCATAAACCTTTCCGATTCAATTTCCCTGCGGTCCCTGTAGGCGAAAGTTTCATACTCAGCCGATCCTTTTGGTATGCGAAAAGTGCCGGTTTTATCGGTCACAATTACCGAAGCATCATCAACAGTATATCCTTTTTTAAAGGCACCTAAACGGAGCATCTGGCTGGTACTATCAGCCGCGTTTGCTGCTACAGTGAGTCTCTCATCAATTTCCGAATATTTATTTCCGTTTGTGTTTAGTACCTGCAGGTTCTTGTTAAAATTTGCAGGTCGGATAATATTGGCCTGAATGGCATCTTTATCTGTGATGTTGGCCAGTGCTTTAAACAAGTTTTCCTGCTTTGCCCGGGGCTCGCCTGTAAAATGGATAAATGCTGTAGCATTACAATCTGCATTGGTTTTAAAACGGATCCAGGTGGCTTTAAAATCGGCTGGAAATATAAAATACTGGTAAACATTCGCCCCAAGCTTAATGGTTTTATAATCTTCCCACTTGTTGTTTCCGGCTTTATCTATTTGCAAGGTTACCGCAACCGCTTTACTGGCTTTAAGGTGTAATACTTTTTGATTGAAACCATTTACTAAAAAAGCATCGGATGCAACGTTAGCTTTTACATCGTCATTCTCCCAGGGGCCACCCCAACCGGTTGGCGCACCCCAGGTTTTTAAATCGGCAAACTGCCCAAACCAGAGGTTAGATTGCGCCCTTCCGGCCAATGGGTTTTCCAGCACCGTGGTTTCATCGGTAGCGATCACAATCTGATTATTCCAGCTACAAAAATCAGGTATGTAGCGTAAATGACTATTTATCGGCAGAATACCACCACTATTGTTCCTCGAAAAGCTTTTAGGAAAATCGTACATCATGCCATGCATATCCATCAGCATTTTACCATTACCAACTTCACGGATACGTGGCCATTCGGTATACCAGCCGCCTCTATGATCGTAAGTATGTGCGGCTTTAGGTAAGCGGTAGGTGTACCATTGCCCCTTATCTAATAATTTAAGCATTACCGAACGTTTGTCCCAGCCAATACTCCAGAGTGGGGTTTTATCATTTGGCGAACCGTAAATCCCCTCTGGACCGGTTACATCGGTAAACTGGCGCCGCTCAATAATTTTCCATGTTTTGCCATCCCAACTAGCTAAAACGCCTTTTTCCTCATCATTTTTTGGCAAATCACCTGCCGCAAGCATGTCTTTGCTCAATTTAAATACAGCTTCTTCACCATTGTTGGCCACTACCAACTGATTTTGTGCTGTATAAGCACCTTTACCATGCCAGCCTGGCACAGGTTTGTTAAACAATTTATTTACGGCTAGCGTGTTTACATCCACTTCGTAGAGCATGCCTTCCATGTCGTAAAAATAAACCTTGTTTACCGGATCGGTAAGGTGGCGCGCCGTAGCGGTCATCCTGCCAGGCATAACTGAAAACGGGATGGTCCTGATCTTCCCTGCTCTATCAATAAAGTAATTACTGGTAATGAGCTGATTCGATTCTTTATGAATCATCCTGTTAGCGGGTGTACCGCCAATACTTTCGGGATGAATGGTAACATTCATATCCTTATCAATACTATAAAGCTTATCAGAACTTCCCTTTGGCATATGTGGAGAGTAGGTTACCATCCAAAGCTGGCCGGCCCAGGGCGTAATGGCACCAATGCCATTTTCGCCACCATCACCATAGCTTTTACTACTGCTTTTTAACCAGTTTTGCTTTTCCCAACCCTCGTTAAAAGTAGCCAGGTGTGGATAAACGCCACTTACCTGTAAATGTTTTGTTGTTTGAGCCTGGGCAAAGTGGGCAGTAAAAATAGCCGAACTGACTATAGCGCTTAATTTTAATATGAGGTTTCTTTTCATGTGCTGGATTAAAAGGCCGGAAGGTTTTCTTCCGGCCACCTTATGTTAATAATTTGGATTTTGAGTGATGTTGTTATTTACCCGCCTTTCTACCGCAGGAATTGGCCACAGATACTGCTTGCTTTTATCAAAACTTCTGTTCACAAGGATTTTCACATCAGCGCCAAAACCCGAGTAATCTGCAATTCCATCTGCATCAATTGGTGTTTTCCCTGGAAAAGGCCATTTCGCGCGGTTTTGATTGGCCGGATCGGGTAAACCGATTACCGGTGTTCTTAAAGCTTTTTCTGCTAATTTCCACCTGATCAGATCCATGTACCGTAAACCTTCTCTTACAAATTCTACCCGCCTTTCTCTGCGTACAATTTTTCTCAGTTCGGTTACATCGGTAGTTACCACTGCCGGGTACAAAGTTGTTTGTGCTGCTGTAACGCCGTAAGCCCTTGCCCTAACCTGGTTAATGGCATCTAAAACGGCAACATCAGTTTCGCCTAATTCTATTTTCGATTCTGCATAGGTTAATAACATTTCGGCATAACGGATAATGATGGCATCATTATCTTCTGTTAAACGGTCGGCCCAGGTTTGATCAATTCCTTTTTTCCAAAGGAAACCGGTAAAACTTGCATTCACTGCTACCCTGCGGGTGTCGTTATTGGTTACTTTCCGGCCCAGTTTATTGCTCCAAACCTGTAAAGAATCTGGATGGGGGCTATAATTGTAGCCCAACCAATAGGTATTAAATTCAACTACCGTGGCGGTTAAACGTGGGTCTCTGTTTTTGAAGGGATCGAGGGGATTGTATAACGGTGATTCATTAACTGGCTTTCCATCGGTACATTCGTATGCATCAACAATTTCCCTTGTAGGCAGCTGGGCACCAAAACCGCCTGCATTTCTAGATATATTATCCTGAACGTATGCAGCCGAGCTTGATACATTCTGCGCCTGCTCTCTCGGCACGCTGACAATCAACTCTTTGCTGCTTTCGCCTGCCTTTAAGAATAACTGGGCAAAATTTGGGTTTAAGGCATAAGTGCCAGCTGTAGCTAAGTCCATTACTCCCTTTGCAGCATCGCGGGCAATTGCATAGTCGCCCATGTACAAGGCCGTTCTTGCCTTAATGGCTAAAGCCGCGCCTTTGGTTAGCCTTTTAACACTGGATGCGGTATAACTGGCTGGGAGATTTTGAGCTGCAAAATCCAATTCTGTATAAATAAATTTTAAAATTTCGCTTTTGGCGGTCCTTTTTATACCGTATGCTGCTGATAACTCTATGGGATCTGTAAGAAAGGGAACATCGCCAAAGTGCGCAATCAGTTTAGCGTATTGGTAGGCCCTGATCAATCTCATTTCGGCCTCGAGCTTTAAAATTACCGCTGCCGGCGTACTTCCCGCAGCTCTGTCCTTATTGGCAATAAAAGAATTTGCCCTGGCAATGGCTTTATAACTTGTTAACCAGTAATTGCTTACCGTACCATCTTCAGCCGTCATGGTGCCACCTATAACGGCATTGGTTAACTGGCCCCTGTGCCATTCGTTATCACTGTACAATTCACTGTCGTTCTGCCAGAAATCCAATCGGTAAAGATCGTTTACGGCAAGTTCAAGCTCGGTTTGGTTCGAATAAAAAGTACCAGTTGCTGCTTCTGACAGTGGATTTAAATCGAGCTTATTACAGGCGGTTAAGCCAAATATTGCTAAAAGGAAAAAATATATCTTTTTCATCTTTATATAATTTATTTTTCAATTATGATGAAGCCATCATCGTTTATTTGTCCGGTTAATTAACTTAGAACCTGATACTTGCCCCCGCCAATATGGTTGAGACGATTGGGTAAGCATAGTCGCCGCCCTCGGGATCTAAATATTTCGGAAATTTGCTGGCAGAAAACAGATCGTTCCCCGAAACGTAAATCCTTAAGCCTTTAATGCCAATCTTTTTAACCCATTCATCTTTTAGGCTGTAACCGAGGGTAATATTCTTTAACCTGAAATATGAACCACTGATTAAATAGTGATCAGACAATGCATAATTATTACCCCCCGAGGTATTGGACAGCCTTGGATAAAAGGCGGCTAAGTTTTGCTCAGGCGTATTGTTCAAACTCCAGAATTTCCCAACAATATCTTGCGGTACATTGCCAAAAGCTTCGGCAAAAGGCCTGATTGCTTCGCTGTTTAAACGGCTTAGTTTTTTACCTATACCCTGAAAAACCAGGCTAAAATCCAATCCCTTGTAATCGGCCCTGATGTTTCCGCCATATTGGTATCTTGGTAAAGTACCCCCCAGTAATACCCTGTCATCAGGCGTTATTTTGCCATCATTGTTCGTATCTATATACCTAAAATCACCTGGTTTTGTATTCGTATTGGCAACGGGTCCGGCGGCAACTTCGGCAGGGTTCTGGAAAATGCCACTATATTTATAACCAAACCATTCGTTGTACTCACTTCCCGTTCTAATGATCTGATCGCCAAGAAACTGTGTACCTTTTAAATCGCCGATTTTTGATTTGGCATCAGATAAATTTGCACCAATGCTGTAATTGATTTCGCCGATCTTATCTTTCCAGTTTAACTCCAGTTCAAAGCCTTTAACATTCAGGGTACCCGCATTTTGATTGGGTTTATCGTAGCCTATATAAAGTGGAATATCCAAAGGCAATAAAATATCGAATGTTTTCTTTTGATAATAGGATGCCGACATGGTAAGCCGGTTATTTAGAAAAGCAGCATCTAAACCAAAATCGGTTGTCTGACTGGTTTCCCAGCTAATGTTTTCTACAGCATATACCTGCTGGCCAGCACCACTTAAAGGTACCACTACCCCATTTTGATAAAATAAGGCGTTGGTAAAATCTAAAGTTGCCTGATAGGGGTAATAGGCAGGATTATTATTCCGATCCAGTAAGCGCTCGTTACCCGCTTGCCCCCAGCCCCCTCTTACTTTTAAAAAAGATAACCACTTAATATCTTTCATAAAACTTTCTTCACTTATTGCCCATCCACCCGAAATTGAAGGATAAACAGCAGTGCGGAACTGCGCTGCAAAACGGGAAGACTGATCGGAGCGGATATTGCCCTGTAAATAATATTTATTCTTAAAATTGTATTGTAAGCGGCCAAAAAAGGAATGAAGGCCTGATTCATTTGAATTGCCGTTATTATCTCTCAACTCTGTGCTACCTGTATTTAGATATGGAAAATCGGTTAAAGAAAATCCTGATCTTGATGCACCTAAACTTTCGGTATTTCTATAATTTTCTTCGTAACCAACCAATACATCGAGGTTGTGATTATCGGCTATAGTTTTGGTGTAATTGGCAAGTAGCTGCCCGTTTATCGTAAAATTCTCTGTTCTCCCTTCAGTTAAAACGGTTCGGGCCTGGTTGACAACCGTACTTAGCGTACCATCGGGATTGTTAAATTTTATTTGTTTTGAAAAGTTTTTGCCTTTGTTAAAGTCGAAAGTCGGGGCAACCAATGCTGTTAAAGTTAAACCCTTAACTGGCTTATAGTTTAAAGCCATCCGCCCGCCCAGCTGATTGGCACGATTTTGCTGAAAGCCCCCTTTTTGAATCTGGGCAACCGGATTTCTTCCGTCTTTACCAAAAACCAAATCGCCATTGCCATAAACATCGTCATAAATGGGAGGCATAATCCGCGATTCGTAAATTGGGTTATAACCATTTAATTCACTGCCATTTGCATTATTGGTTGTTCTACTGAAATTAACATCCAGGTTGGCATTAAATTTTTCACTTATTTTAAAATCGTTATTGATGCGGAACAAGTACCTGTTAAAATTTCGGCCATCGTAAAAAGCACCTGCCTTGCTATAATCAAACGATGCTTTGGATTTAATTTTATCGGTACCTGTAGTAAAAACCAAACCATGGCGCTCGCGTGGGGCAGTGTTGTTTGTTAAAATAGCTTTTTGCCAATCGGTATTTGGAAATTTATCCGGATCTAAAGCATTATTAGTTAAATAATTATCGATTGTTGCCTGGGGATATGGCCCACTACTTCCACCATCATTAGTAACCTGCTCGTTGATATACTTCATGTAATCTACAACTCCAACATATTGAGGTAAGGCTGTTGCTTTTTGGGCACCGTACTCATAGTTGTATTCGAAATTACTTTGACCGTTTAAGCCTCTTTTCGTAGTTACCAATATTACCCCGGCAGCCCCGCGGGAGCCATATATGGCTGCCGATGCAGCATCTTTTAATACCGTAATGTTCTCTACATCATTCGGATTTACATTATCAATATTACCGGGCACTCCATCAATAATCACCAGCGGACTATTGGTACCAATGGTCGTTATCCCCCTGATTAATATGGTAGAACTGCTACCCGGTGCTCCGCTAGTTCTTGTAGCAGATAAACCAGGTACACTTCCCTGCAAAGCTTCAGATATCTGCAGGGTTTGCCTGCCACCTACATCTTTGGCGCTTATACTGGTAATAGAGCCTGTTAAATCTTTCTTTTTCTGCGTACCATAGCCTACCACTACAACATCATTGAGATTTTTGGCATTGGCCGCTAAACCAATGGTAAGATTTGCTCCTATGATTGAAACGGTTTGTTCCTGATAACCAACATAGCTCACAAATAGCTTATCTGAGCCTGAAGGAACACTTAGACTAAACAGTCCATTCGTGTCAGTGGTGGTGCCTGTTTTTGTTCCCGGAATGGTAATGGTAACCCCTATCAGGCTTTCCTTTGTAGCCGCATCGATAACTTTACCCGAAACGAGTCTGGTTTGTGCATTCGCTGTACAATACATACAGACCAGCATCAAGAATAGTAATACATCCTTTTTCATTTACAATTTGGTTAGTTTTAAATAGTTTGTTGATCCTGTTGGGTGTTTGTGATACCAACTGAACATAAAATTATGGGCTGTCTGAATGAAAAACATCAAACCCCCTTGACCAAAGAACAGCCAGTATTTAATACAAGACAAATAGCTAATAAACAACGAGTTAAACAACAAAAAAAACTATAATGGATAACCTTAAAGGGCCGTAGGCCAGCAATAAAAACTTTAATGAGGTAAGAATCTGACAGAAATAGTCCTGGAATTTTCCTGAACAGCTAAATTATGAGGAAAAGATTTGAAATTGGTTTCTCAAAACCTGTAGAACAGAACAGGCAGCTCTTATTTAAAATAAGATAATTTATTTTAATATGCAGCCATTTTCTGTATTTTTATGCTTCGCCATCCTAGTGGCAAACTAACCAAGCAACTTTACTAATCAAGATATAACTTTACAAGCGTCCCAATAAAATGAAGGAAGAATCCTTACAGGCGGAGAATATTATATTCTTTCGAAATCTGGATATCTGTTGCCAAAAAATTGCTGAACAGATAGAAAATAAGGATATCGCTTCCTGGAAGAATAGCGACTACATTAAACTTAGCGGGCTTTTATACCGAAAAACCAAAGTACACCTGGGTGAAAATACGCTAAAGCGAATATTTGGAAAGGTTAAAACTTCAATACGGTACTATCCACAGAAAGCAACACGTGATGCGCTGGCACAATTTATCGATTACCATGACTGGCAGGATTTTGAAAGGATAAATTCGCTGACTTTAGAAAAAAGCAATATTAATATTGAACCTCAGGTAATAGCCTATCCTGAAAAGATTTCGCGAAGGAGACGGTATCAGCTTACCATCATTTTTGTATTGTGCTTTAGCCTTGTTGCAATAAGTTTTTGGGTTTATAAAAACAGTACTCCGGGGGCAAATGATGTCAGGTTGATCTGCCTGAACCCCAATGGGCAAAGCCCACATTCTGCCCTTTTTAAACTCCAATCAAGATTAAAAGGTAGAATACATTTTTCAGATTATAGAATTGACTTTGCTGATTTGACAGGCCGGAAAAAAGTTTTTAACGACAGCCTTGCCAATCATTATTATGAGTCTCCAGGTAGATATTTCCCGGTACTCTATTGCCAAAACAAAGCAATTGATAGCACTAGCGTATATCTACAAACAAAAGGCTGGGACCTGACAACATCGGTTGAGCACGATACTACCCGCGTGTATCCAGTCAATCATTTCCTTATTCAGCATGGCGATAAAATATCGGTAAGCTCCCTGGATTTGTATCGGGCAGGTGTAGATACCACCAAAACATTTTTCGCTTCGTTCGCAAATGTAAAACCAACCGGAATAAGTGCTGATAATTTCGAAATGAACGTTTACATCAAATCATCATCACCCCGTCCAGGTGTTCGATGCTCGCAGGCAGATATTAGTGTTTTAGGAGAAAACAATTATCACTATATCAACCTGATCAAACCAGAATGTGTGGTATGGAGCTCATTGAAATTTTCTGAGGTGAAAAAAGAGGGCAGCCAGGATGACCTGAGAATGCTAGGTCATGACCTTAGCACAGGCAAAAAAATCAGGCTCCGGATTACTGACCGGAAAGTAACCCTATTTGTTAACGATAAAGTAGCCTTAAAAACAAGTTATAAAATGCCCATTGGAAAGTTTATGGGTATTAAAATCAGGTTTGCAGGAATCGGCTCATTTGAAAATTTCGAACTACATGACCTGGTTTCCGGCGAGAAGTTTTAAGCTTTTAATATTCAACAAAGCCACATCAGTGCCCCTTTCATAATGAGTTTAGTTAAAAAAACTATTAATCAGCTCTTTTCAAAAGTTTATCCAAATTTTTCTGCAAACATTAACTCTCAGCTAAACAAGTGCCATTAGTTCGCATCTTTTTCCAATGCAGGACAAATATGTTACGGTTCAATTGGCTCTTATAAGAACGGGTGTGTGGTCTCACTAAACGTTCTTCATTTTTATGATATATAAAGATAGAATAACAGTACTCATATTGGCATGGCTAAGGTTCTTTTTCAGTAAATAAAGTGCTTTACAAAACTACAATTGTACATACATACACAATCGTTTTCACTACGCACACGTATGCTTAGTTGTAAACTAAGCTACTATTTTTAATTTTATCAATAAAGAAATTAAATTCTAACTATCTTTATTCTTCAATATGTACACACAAACTAATAGTAGCTGTTATTGCTAAAATCATCAAGATTATCACCTGATCAAACGAACAATACAGCAGCTCAAAAAATGCAAACACGAATGAATAAGAGAAAATTGCACCTGAACAGATTGCTAACCTTTTTATTGTTGTGCCTCAGCGGTACGGCAAGCGCACAAACCACCTTATGGCAAATCGGTAATGCAGATAACAAATCGACCGAATTGGCACTGGCCCCATCGGGCTATAAGCATTTTCTGGAGAAAGATTTTGGCTGGGAAGATAAATTTTACGTGATTGGCGTTTCCAAGCCTGAGCAGGACTGGGCGTATATATTGCCTGGCCCTAAAGATGCCTGGGGAGGCACAGGTGGAACTTCTGGTTTGAGAACACATCATGCCAATATTTTATTTGGCCTGCAGCAGCAGCCTGCCGGAGCGGGCTGGAAATTTGTCATGGACCTAATTGGTTACCAGGGCACATTACCTCCCCTGTTTAAACTTACCATCAATGGTGTTTCGTATGTAAGACAGTTGCCTAAGCGGGCGGCCAACAAATCTTTTGAAGGTGATTTAACCGAAGCACATGAATATAAAGTAGAAATTCCGCTTGAAGCAAAACAATTGCGTAAGGGCGGTAACGAGATTTTGATGACTACCCTGGAGGGATCGTGGCTGGTGTTCGATCAGGTGAGACTGGAAGGCCCGGCTTCAGCAAAGTTGATCAGCAATAGAAATGTGTTTTTGCGCAATGTAAAACCTGCCGGTTATCAGCTTAACGAACAGGGAAAAAATATCCAGCCATTATTGGTCGATGCACACCTGATTTCAGGCAAACCTGTGCTAACGGTAAAGCTGGATGGCAGTGAGGTATTCCGCGAGCGGCTGGATAGTGCAAGATACCAGTTCGAAGTACCCATGCCTGCTGTTTCAGTAACTAAACAAAGTAAATATGAAATTTACAGTGATGGAGTATTGCTGGAAAGTGGCATAGTAAAACGATCGGCACAACGCCTGTTTACCCCCGCAGATTATGTTGATACCCGTATGGGCACCGCTCATTCACGCTGGATGATTGCTCCTGGCCCATGGATGCCTTTTAGCATGGTAAAATTAAGTCCCGACAACCAGAATAACGGCTGGCAGGCTGGTTATGAGCCCAGTTTTGAGAGTGTGGGTGTATTTAGCCACATTCACGAATGGACCATGGCCGGTTTAGGTATGCTGCCGGTAAACGGCCCTTTGAAAATCAAAACCGGTGATGAGCGGAGTACCGGCGAAGGCTACCGCTCGCAGATTGATAAGGCAACCGAAGAAGCGCCTTTGGGTTATTATAAAGTAATGTTGAGCGATTACAAGGTTAAAGCCGAGTTAACTGCTACTACGCGCTGTGGTTTTCAACGTTATACCTACCCGAAAGCGACCGATTCGAGGGTGATGATCGATTTACAGATACCCTCCGAATATGCTTATACACTAAAAAATGTAAGCCTGAAAAAGGTAAGCGACAGGCGGATAGAAGGGGTATCGAGACAGTTTACGCCCGGTGCCTGGTCGGGCGATGTAAACCAAGATTACCAGCTTCATTTCGTAATTGAATTCGATCAGCCCATCAAGAAATTCGGAACCTGGCAGAACGATAGCCTGGGTGATAAAGACCTGGTAAATACCGGGGAAGTGAAAGATGCAGGCGCTTATGTAGAGTTCGATACCAGAACAAACCAGGTGGTGCAAGTGCGTACGGGTATTTCGATGGTGAGCATTGAAAATGCTTCGGATAACCTGAAACAGGAAATTACAGAACCCTATGGATGGAGTTTTGATAAAGTAAGAAACGAACAACGTGATACCTGGAACAAGCTGATTGGCCGCGTGGCTGTTCAATCTAACGACCGGAGAGAGAAAATACGTTTTTATACCAATATGTACAGGGCACTGGCCAGCCGGAATACCTGGAGTGATCTGGATGGCAGCTGGGTAGATGCCTTTCAAAAAGTACAGAAACTTAAAGACCCGAATTCGCTGGCTCTGGGCTGCGATGCTTTCTGGAATACCTTCTGGAACTTGAACCAATTCTGGAACCTGGTTACACCTGAGTGGTCTTCTAAATGGGTAAAATCGCAGCTGGCCATGTACGATACCAATGGCTGGCTGGCCAAAGGACCTGCAGGCATGAATTATGTACCGGTAATGGTTGCCGAGCATGAAATTCCGTTAATGGTGAGCGCCTATCAAATGGGCATACGCGATTTCGATGCCAATAAAGCATTTGAAGCAATGAAGAAAATGCAAACTACCCCATCGCAAAAGGTGGGGCTCGGTTATGCGGGTAACCGTGACCTGATTCCCTACCTGAAATACCATTTCGTACCTTACGACCTTGGAAGGTTTTCGAACACCTTAGAATATGCTTACGACGACTGGACGGTTTCGCAATTTGCGCGGGCCCTGGGCAAAAAAGAAGATGAAAAAGAATTTGCCCTGAGGGGAAACTATTGGCGTAATGCAATTGACAAGGAAACGGGCTATGCCCGGATGCGTAAATCAGACGGTAGCTGGGCACCGGATTTCGACCCATTCAAATCGGGAGCTAACCACCATTATGTAGAAGGTAACGCCTGGCAGCTCACTTATTTTGTACCACAGGATATACCGGGATTAGCGAAAGAGATCGGAGCAAATAAATTTGTGGAACGCCTCTCATGGGGCTTTACGGAAAGTAACAAGCTGCGTTTCAATGCACCGGGCGATCAGTACTGGGATTATCCGGTAATTCAGGGTAACCAACAATCGATGCATTTTGCCTTTTTGTTTAACTGGGTGCAAAAACCCTGGCTAACACAACATTGGAGCAGAGCAATTATCGACAGGTATTATGGCAGCGATTTAGCCAATGCTTACCTGGGGGACGAGGATCAGGGTCAAATGAGTGCCTGGTTTGTAATGGCGGCTTTGGGCTTATTCCAAACAGACGGAGGTTGCAGTACCGAGCCGGTTTATGAAATTGCCAGTCCTATTTTCCCATCGGTAACCATTGATCTGGGTGAGCGGTATGGCCGTGGAAAATCTTTTACAATTGAAGCTGCTGATGTATCGCGCGACAATAAATATGTACAAAAAGCGACCTTAAATGGAAAACCTTTGCAGTCCTTTAAATTTCCGGCAAGTGAATTATTGAAGGGCGGAAAACTGATCTTGCAAATGGGACCAAAGCCGAACAAAAACTGGGGAATATAAAACCTGAGCGATCTGTATCGGGAGTAAAAATAAAGCCTGAAATCTTGCGGTTTCAGGCTTTATTTTTAAGCAATAATCTCTTTTAGTATGATTCTGCCTTATTTTTTTGACCTGAAATCGAACCATAGCTTAGCACTGATCTTTTCGCCATTGGCATGGTTTAGTTCGCTTTGCGGCCCCATAACTTTTGCCGATTGAAACTTGGTTCCGATTGGACTAATGGCATTTAAAAAACCAATGTTCCCTTCAGGAAAAGTAGGCTCTACATTATTATTGGTCAGTGCAGCGGCTTCGCGTGCTGGCTTAAACATTTGCAGGTATGTATTTTTATTCGCGGCATAAACGGTAAATGGTGCTTCGCGATTTTCGATTGTTACCCAGTTTACTTCGGCATGATAGCCTTTAAACTCGGGATACTTCCAGCTTTCGCCAGTTATGGTATTGTTGTAATCTTTATGCCAAACACCAAATTGCTGACCTTTCAACCTGTTTTTCCAAACGCGGTACGGTCCTCGTCCCAACCATTTCATTCCGGTAACTTTTTCTTCAGGGTAATTGAAAGTGATGCCCATAAAGCTCACATCGCCTTGCTGGCTATACTCATATTCCAGTTTAATAGGTTGACCGGAAGTAAAAGTCCATTTTACATGCAAAGCAGCATCGCCGGTGTAATCGGCCTCAACAATATACTGGCCTTTAACCGCCTGATGCGTAAACTGCTTGAGTTGGGTATTTACCCCAGCCAAAACAGGCCCGCCCGATAACGAAACCGTGCCTGTTGGTTTAACCACTTTTTGGATATAGCCGGTTGTTTTATCAAAATCGTAACGGATTCCATCGCAATTAATACTCAGCGTGGCATCGGTTTGCGTTAATTTGATATTTGATTTAACCGCGGCGCTGCTCGTTTTAGGTACAAAAGCTGCCGGGGCGGAAATGGCCCAACTCCAGGTAAAAAGTTCTTTTTTATCGGGACCATAAGCGCTAAGGCATAAGGCATCGTTTTTGGCCCAGGTTGCAGGTAAAGGCAAACTTAAAACGCCCTTTTCAGCTGGCTTAAGGTTTAAGGGCTTTAATGTGCCTGCTGCACTTACCAACGCTGCTGTAGTTTTAGCAGTTGCTGAGGGGAACTTAACCAGTTTCCACTTAAATGTACACTGATTGAGGTTAGTAAAAGCATAGCGGTTTTCGACTGGTATTTTACCATCGAAACCTGCTTTAAGGGCTTGTGGATTAATGTATACCGGCGACCAGATTTCTTTGATGGTATAATAACTGCCCTCTTTTTCACGGTGCGGCCCTACAATACCATCGGGCGCATGATTACCATCTCCATCATAGGTATTATTTTTATCTGTACGAATGATTGATTCATCTAAAAAGGCCCAGATAAAACCACCACCTCCATGCGGGTGTTTTAACATTTCTGTCCAGAAATCATCGAGTGCGGCTCCTGCCCCACCATCGTACAAAGCATGCATAAACTCGGTTGGAAAAAAGACTTCTTCGCCAGTGGCGGTTCTGCTTTCCATCCCTTTATAATCGGGGTAATGCTTGGTATCGGTACCATTAAATTTCTCCCATGGATGGATAACGGTTCGGTTTTGCGGATCGTATAAAGCATACTGATTATCCAGATCGCGGTTAAAGCCTCCTTCGTTACCATTGGCCCAAAACAGAATGGATGGATGGTTTACATCGTTTATAACCAGCTCCTTAACCAGTTTTTTACCTGTTTCGGTATCGTAATTGGCCTGCCAGCCGGTAAGCTCATCTATCACGTACAAACCCAGAGAATCGCATACTTCGAGGAAATCGCGGTCAGGCGGATAGTGCGACATGCGCACCGCATTCATGTTCATGTCCTTCATCAACTGCACATCCAGTACATGCACCCCATGACTGAGTGTGCGACCGGTTTCGGGCCAAAAACTATGTCGGTTGCTGCCTTTCATCAAAACCCGTGCTCCATTAACATACAAACCATCTTTCGTACGCAGTTCTACCGTACGAAAACCAAACTTTTGATTAACCTGGTGAACAATACCCTTTTCATTTTTGATGCTAACCACGACCTGATAGCGGTTGGGAAATTCGGCACTCCACAACAGGGGTTTGTTAAAATTAGCCTGCAACACATAACCATCGCCAGTTGCATTTGCCTTAGCGGTGAAAGGCTTACCCAGTTTTTCGCCGTTTAGTTTTTCTACCTGGGCTTCAATTTGTTCGCCTTGCTTTAAGTTTTGTGCGAATACATCAAGCTGAAAAGCTCCATCTGCTTTTGCGTTTACGGCCAGCCTTTCGATAAAGGTTTGCGGTACTATTTCGAGGTAAACAGGGCGGTAAATCCCACCGAAGATCCAAAAATCGCCACTCCGCTCGGCCTTATTTACAGATGCATTTGCTGATTGTTTGTCGACAGTTACTTCAAGCAGATTTTGGGCATTGGGTTTTACCAAATCCGTAATATCGTATTTAAAGCTATAAAAGCTGCCCTCGTGTACAGGGCCTGCCTGCCGGCCATTAATCATCACTTTGGTATCGGTCATCGAACCTTCAAAAACAATAAATACCTTTTTACCGGTTACACCATCGGCAAAAAATTCATGTTTGTATTGCCCCTGTTCTTTATTTTTGATTTTATCGTGGCCGTAATTATAGGCTCCAAAGCCTTGCTGTTCCCAGTTAGAGGGGACTGCAATTTTGGTCCACACGCCGCTTTTCCTGCCTTCAGTGCAATAGAAATCCCAGTTTACGGTATGGTCTTTATCCGTTCCGGAAAGGTATTTGATAATGGTTTTCTGCGAAAATGCGCCGAAACTCATCAGGGCACAAAATAATGACAGCGTTATTTTTTTCATTTGTTTTAACTCAGGTTTAATTGGTGTTATTTTTTAAAACTACACAATTATTCCACGCTCGTCTGTAAAATCCTTGTCCCACAGTTAGGTGGCAACCCTCATTATTTCAATTTAACCGGAGTATAACGGTTATTGGGCAGCATTACTTTGTTCAAATTATCCACGTGTCTTTAATTGGACACCTTTACAGCGGTTATTAACAAACCACTTTTTGCCTGCATCTCATTAATTACATACTCCCTTTGGAACACGCCAATAAGTTTGCCGGTAAATTTATTGGTAAGCTTGTATTTCCCTGCTGGTAATTTTACCGTACGTTTTACAGGGTTATTGTCCCAGTTAAACACCGAAAAAACCGTTTCTTTTTTTAGTGTTGTGGTTCCTACCGCGAACTTTTCATTTTCGAAGCGTGCAGCCACGCCTGTAGGCGGAATCAGTTTCTTTAAAATTGCCAGATGCTCGGGGCTAATGGTTGGCAAATCATCACCGCTTAACAACAATCCTCCAGTGGCATATATACTTGCTGCGTGAAAAAGAAACTCGTTTTCGGGGATAGCTGGCTTTGCATTTTTATCGGCCGTAAAATTACCGGCATTATCCATTACCCCATTAGAACCACCGCTTGTTAGCAATACACAATCCGGATCGTTCCACCAGAAGCGGCCATTTTGCCAGCTTCTTAACAGGTTTTCTTTGCCAATGCTTTTAAAAGAATCCCAACTGTGCGAAATGTCCATAGAACTGCGCGAACCATGAACTAAGCCCAACGAGGCCCAAATCGGGTGATTACAGCCCAGCAGGAAAGCATCGCCAGCTCCTTTACGGATGGCTTCCATACCACGGCGATAGGCTTCGATACGGGTAGCAGATTTATCGTAATGCACGCCACCGTGAATAGCTCCCCAGTAGTTGGCATCTAATTTAAAATAGGTACAACCCCATTTTTCACGCATGGTTTTAAACAATTCTGTAAAATATTGCTGCACTTCGGGATGCGTACCATCAAGCGCATACCATGGTCCCTGACGCCAGCCACCAAAGCCTACTTTATCGGAGCGCATGGGTTTGCCCGATTCGTCTCTCACCATCCAATCGGGATGTTCTTTAAACAACCTGGATTGCGGACTGGCGATAAAAGGTGCTACCCAAATGGCTGGCTCGAGCTTTTTATCTTTTATCTCTTTTAAAACGTTTGCTACGCCACCACCGAAAGCATCGCCTGCTTCCAGCCAATCGCCCATCCAGGGTTGGTAACCATCGTCAATCTGTACATATTTTAATTCAGGTAAATTTTTAGCAATCCATCCGGTATTATCGGAAACGTTTTTGGCCGTAACTTTTGGTCCGAAACATAACCACGAGCACCAGCCCATGGGTATAGGTTTAAACTCCAGTTTAGGATGATGTACTGCAATTGCCCGGGTAAGCTGATCGTAAAGCTTTTCCCTTTCCGGGCCTGAAAGAGCAATAAACTCCTCGAGATTCCAAGTTTCGCCGGGTTTTAATACCAGATTTTCGCAATCCATTGATATGCGAAGGCGTTTTGCATCAAATGAGAAACGGGAAATAAAGCGGTTGCAGGAAGTGGTAGCCACTAATAGCCTGTTGCCTTGCTGAGGTTGCAAAGTAAGCATCCCGTAAGCGGTACGCAAACCCTCGGGCTCGGGTATTTTGTAATGGGCACGATCTGAATAGGAGCCCCAATCTTCGGGTTTAGCCAATGTCCCCCCTATTTGGCCCAGCTTTTGGAAACTTTCGCCGTAAATAGGCGTATTACCACTAAGGCCATGATTGAAGTCGAAAACCACTACTTCGCGAATGCTAAGCGCTTGCCGGGAAGTATTTTTTACGGAAAGTGCACATAACTTACCCTTCCAGATGCGGTTAACCAAAACAGTTGCCGCATTTGCCTGGATCCCATCGGCTAAAATGACAATGGGCTTTGATTGTTTTAAGCCTGACAAGAAAACATTGGCAGCCTTTTGCTGTATGCCTGTTGCTGCTGCATTTATGGAAACCAGTGCCATCAGGCAAAGCATGATAAACCTTTTTGTGTTCTTCATCATTTTAAAATAAATTGTTCTAAAAAGCCAAATAGTACCGGCAATGCCCATCTCATTTGAGGGCGTGCGGCAAAATGGTTACAGCCAGGACAGACCTGACTTAACTTCATCGGGAATTATTTGGTTAGTCTTCCAAACTTCAGTTATTTCCGGCTTATTTTCATCAATTATTTTAGCTGCTTATTATGTTATATTAGCAATTATATAGAGAGAGACTTGCTTATAAGCACAAAGCCAATAATTACCCTTTTCCGGTGTTTATAACCGAAATTTCATAAATTGAAGGTGGCGCAGAAGCTTTTTTAACCTTAAATCTTAGCTTTGGGCTCTGATAATTACGCGGCAACCTGATTACCTTACAATCGCCCATTGGTTCTGTACCCAAATAGATGGTTTGCCATTTTTCATCTTTGAAGATCGCTACCTCATATTCCTGGATCCGCGGTAAACGCAATTGCGAAAAATTATCTGGTAATTCTTTGGTGTCTTTGTATTCGAATATACTGATCTTATTAAACGGTTTTGCCGGATTAAGCTCGATTGTTAGTTGGGCCAGTGTATCGGCCGCAGCCCAACGGCTATCCAAACTGCCATCGGTTACCGCAACTGCTTCGTATTTGTTTTCCTTATCGGCAAATACACTCGAGGCTGTTACCGCACTTTTTAACGAAATAAACTCCCCGTTTTTAGGCAAGGGTTTACCAGCTGATAATCCCAGCCTTTTCCCCAGTTCAATTACAGCAAGCGCTTCATACTCCCTGATCTTGCCGGTATTATCGGGTGGCACATTAATCACGAGGGTATTATCATTATCGGTACACCAATAAAATAACTCTTCCAGTTCGTCCAGTTCTCTTACCGGTAACTCCCCTGTTTTTTGAAACCAGTTCCAACGCGAACTTAAGCATAGGGTATGCTCGAAAGGCAGATAATAGGATTTGCCCTGATGCAAATATTGTTTTTTATCAAATTTACCTGCTAAACGTGGGTCCCACAGCCGAAAATCGCTCGGGAAGTATTGAAAATAGTACTTATTATCTACCGTCATGCTGCTCGGCACGGTGAATTTGCGTTTTCCTTCTTCGTTCACAATGGTATGGTTGATACTGATAGCACACTGCGGACTGTATTTTTTAACCAATGCATACAACTGATCTACTCCCCAATCGCCGGGCTGCCTGTCCCAACCACCATCGAGCCAAAGCTCGCAAACAGAGCCATAATTGGTAAACAGCTCGGTAAGCTGATTGAGCATATAATTAACGTATACCTTAGGGTCTTTGTCTTTATAAGTCGGTTCGTGCCTATCCCACAACGAATAGTATAAACCAAGTTTGATACCATATTTCTTGCAGGCATCGGCAACGGCTTTTACCACGTCGGTTTTAACCGGCGAAGATGCGACATCGTAAGTGGTGTATTTGCTGTCCCAAAGGCAAAAGCCATCATGATGTTTGGTAACCAGTACTACGTAACGAAAACCGGCTTCTTTAGCGGTTTTCACCCATTGATCAGGATCGAGATTACTCGGATGATAGGTATCAACCGGAATGGTTCCGTCTGACCATTCCAGATTGGCAAAAGTGTTGAGCCCAAAATGCATAAACATGCCATAACCACGTTTAATCATTTCCCGTTGCGCTTCATTTGGCTTCGTAGCGGGCTCCAGTATCTGTGCGCTTGCAGCACTGCAGCACAAAATGAAGCCAAGTAATAAACCAATTTGTTTTACTTTCGAAACCACCATTTGATACTTATTCATTTATAAACATTTTCTATAATTCTTACCTAAACACCAGGCTAAATTATTCATTTAAATAGCTGAGCAGCAACTCTTACATGCCACAATTTCATTTCTCAAACATCAATTATTTCCAGTTATTTCTTTTCAATTATATTAGCTGCTTATTACGCAATATTAGCCATTGAAATTAGTTCATTGGTTCATTAGTGGGTATGGTGCAAAAATACATCCGTGCTAATCTGTGCATCCGTCGCTATTTTAAGGTAAAATAACCCGCAGGCTTTTACCCCTGCTTTCGCCATCAGGCAGTATTATGCGTTTGGTTACTGGCTTATTGTTAAGCTGAACGGTTGCCGTAAGCTCCGTTAATTTCTGTGATGGATCTGCAATCCATATTTCGGGCGTTTTGGTATTCGTAGCTTTTACCAGCACAAGGCAAGGTTGATCGACCGTTATTTTAAGTTCTTTGTAGCTAAGGCTTTGTGGCTGATAAAAGCAAACCTGTAGCATTTGCAAAGCATTATTGGCTACAGCCTGCATCTGGTTGTTATTGGCCAGCACTTTAATATTTGAAGTAATCGTACTATTCATTTCCTGCATAGCAATATTGGGTAATACGCAATAGGCATAACTTGCATTTGCCGGTTTCGCACCATGATCGATAAACAGTTTAAATACTTTTCCTGTTACTTCTTCATCACTATAGCCTTTGTTAATGCGCTTCCAGCTGCCTTTTTGTGTTGCGGTACTTACTACAGCCGAAGTATTTTGTAAAAAAGAATAGCCAATGCTATCGTGCCAAACCCAGGCCGGATTAACCAGTTTTTCGGTATCGGTTAACAACCATTTGTTTTTGGCTAAGCCTACTTTTCCTTTCAGCCAGCACTGGTTAAGCGTAGTAGTAATATTTTCGGCTTCTGTGCTATTGATGCCAGTACCTAAACAAACAATTTCCCGATCGAAAAGGAACCATGCTTTTTTTGCTGCAACCTGGCTATAATCCATATCGTAAACCGTGCAACCGTATTTCCCATCGCTAACCCCACCCACAAAATCCATATTACCTTTTTCGCCCCACTCTACAACTGCAGGCTGGTCTGTTAAGTAATCGCGACAGGTTATACCAGGCAATTTATCCCACTCCCAAACAGGCATGATGTTGAAATATTCGCTTCCTGTACGCTGGATATTGGTCGAGCCATCAGCCAAAAAACGTCCAAAAATATTTTCGCCATTGCCACTTTCTGTACGCCTTGTCCGAGCTGAAACTGCCCGAATGTTAAAGCTGTATGTTTTACGCTGGTGCAGGGTGTAATCGGCCCGGTAAAACTGTTTGTGGTACGCACTAATGCCAAAAGCAGGCGACTGACGTTCTTCAATGCGTGCGATGGCTGCATCAATAACCCTGGCACCAGATGAGTTTATATTTTTCGCCAGTGACAGCATTGCAGCTGTATTTTCGGCATATCCATCTAAAACTGCATTTTTCTTATCCAGCATATCGGGCCGCGAAATGCTCCTGCCTTCGATGTTAAAATCGCTGTATCGCCCCCTTATGGCACGCAAAAAGGTTTCTGTTAAATAAGTATGTAACAGGTTTTGCTTTTCTTTGCTTAAGGCAAACCTGGTATTCATTACAGCTGTTGCTGCTTTATACTCGCCGGTTAAGAAAACAGCACCATAACCTGCCAGATACAGTTGTTTGCCATGCTGGAAATAGGAATAATCGGTTTGCAAACCTTCCTGATTGGAGAACGCTATGGAAGCAAACAACTGGTTCACCGCAGCATCCATCAGCACCGCGTCTTTTGACGCACAGGCCCTGTATAGGTAGTGCATGGCAATATCGAGCTTATTGGCACCGGTTTGCTTATAGGGGTCGCCCCTCTTCATCGATTCGAGCAAAGCATCTTTGGTTGTTTTTGGATAACTAACTTTAGCTTCATCAATCAGCATCAGTATTTCGCCAAGGGCCTGTGGGGTAGCAATATCGTTATACCACCAGTTTTTACTTTTAGGAGCTGCTTTTAGCCAATAGTTTAAACCAGCAACGATTCTTTCGTCGAGCTTGCGGTTATAGCCCTTATTAATGGCAATACAATATTCTTTTATCTGATGCAAATGCCTGATGGGTGTCCACAGGGTGATTCTATCATCGGTGTACTGAATATCGGCCCAGCTGCCATCGGCTTGCTGACTTTCCTGCAGCGCAGCTATGGCTTGTGTTGTTGTTTTAGTTTGCGCTTTCAGGTTGTTTACAATATTTTTCCTGACAATATCAAACTCATCCTGTGCTTTGGCGACCTGAACCTGCAACAATCCAACGATTGCCAGCACTAAACTTAATTTTACCTTTTTTATCATTTACAGTGAAGATGTTAAAATTTTCATATTTATCTGGTTAGGCATTGCTCATTGTAATGCATACGGTTTGGGCTACGCAAGCTTCAAATTTACAGTGCAGGTAGCTTAGCACGAGGTAAAAATCTTCCTAAATAGGAGGAATAATTGCCTAAGCTGGGTTAAAAACAAAAAATCCCGGCTGCTGGGTGCAACCGGGATTTGAAAGTTATTAAAGGCGCTTATTTTTGTTTCGCAAATAAACTATAGCTGATATTAAGCTCGTAATCGCCAGCAGTGTACCCTCTTAATGCACTTGTATTGGTAGTGTACATGCCATTAACGGCCAGCTTATTGTTCCAGTTAATCCCGATCCCGAAGGTGGCGCTGCCCGCATTGTGGTAAAGGGCCAGTACGTTTACCTTGTTTACTGAAGGAGAAGCAAATTCGATATTCACGCCCGCATCAAGCAAATTATCGTAGCCTTTAACACCCCGATAAACTACTTTGGGCTCTATAGTTGCAAAGTTTGCCGGAATCTGGTAGCTAACCGCAGTAAAGAACAAAGGCTGATCTGAAGCATTGTAATTGTCTTTTTTCAATAAACGCTTCAGATTGCTTACAGCACCTTGTACCTGCAGCCGGTTTGAACGGAAAGCCATACCGAAATCGGCATCCAGATAAGTTTTACGTTGATTTACATTATACACATCAATATCGTCAGCATCACCTTGCAGGTTGGCAATGTTAATGTCATCGTCGGCAAACGACAACCCCAAACCAAAGCTCAGGTGTTTATTGCCCTGATCAAGCGGAAGATGATAAGTAAAAGATGTCGCAGCACGGGTATGCTTTAACAGTCCCGCACGGTCATTGTTCACCTGTAGCCCTACTGCAAGTTTTTCCGCAAAGCCATAGTCGGCCGATACAAATTGTGTAAAGGGTAAACCTGGCATAGTACTAAACTGACTGCGTATGCCCGCATTTAAGGTTAGCCGTTGCTGTAACCCGGCCATTGCCGGATTGGTGAGGTACTGGTTTTGATAATACACTGCACTCATTGGATTAAGCTGTGCTTTGCTCTGGGCAAATGGAAACCCAATCAAGAGCAAGGCGACACACCATTGGATGAGTGTTTTATTTTTATATTTATTAGTCGTTTTCATTGTTTTGAAGTATTAAAATTTTCTAACAATTGTGATAAAGCCTCTTTTCGCTTTTACACCGTTACCCAGTTCTATAATGTAGTAGTAGGTATTTTCATCCAGCGGTGTGCCGTTGATGGTACCATCCCATTCGTTATTATAGTTCTTTTTAGCGTACACTTCTCTACCTGCTCGGTCGAATATGCGCACCTCATTGTTTGGATACATATCGATGTTCTTAATCACAAAGAAATCATTTTTACCATCTCCATTTGGTGTAAGCACGTTGTTGGCAATCAAATTGTAATCTTCAATTACGGTAATGGTAATTGTTGCAGTACTGGTACAACCTGAAGCATTGGTGCCCGTTACGGTGTAAGTGGTAGTTTGTGATGGACGAACAGTAAGCGTAGCCGAATTCTGACCGCTAATTATACCAGCAGCAGTTGTCCAGCTGTAGTTCAATGCTCCGCTTGCTTTCAACTCAACGGTTTGCCCTTTACTTACACTTGTGCCCGGTGTGGCAACAATCTGAACTTGCGGTATTGGTGCGGCCGATAGGGTAAATGTGCGGCTAAAGGTATCAGTACCCCCGTTTAATGTACCACCATTATCTTTCACTGTTACAGTGATAGTTGCGGTACCACCTGCAGGGTTTAATCTGTAGGTTAGCACGGCATTACCGCCTGTAGGCGGCGTTACCGAAAGTGCTGCAAAAAGCGCAGCATTATCGGTACTTACATTTAAAATAGTGGTTTGGTTTTGCTCTATACCAGCTGTAATACCGGTTAATGCAATGGTTTGTGTTGTACCGCTTACACACACCTGCTGGTTGGCAATTGCTGCCAGGGTTGGCGCGGTGTTTAGCGCTGCAATAACGGTTAACATCTGGGTTACATCTGCTGCTGAGTTATAGATAGCATTACCCGCCTGTGAAGCGATAATATCTGCATTACCTACTCCTACAATGGTTACTGTATTTCCAGAAATTGTAGCTACTGCCGGATTGCTACTAATATAAGTAACCGGATTTCCTGAAGCTCCACCTGTAGCATTGAGCGTTAAGGTACCCTCTCCCAAAATTTTAACAGGTAAAGCTGTAAAGGTAATTACCTGGTCCATTTTATCATTATCTGCAATGTTAGCTGTTGCCATAGCGCTAGCGCCAGAAGTACTAAAATTGAAGCTTGCTGATTTACCTCCGGTAAGCGTTAAAATAACAGTTTCAGTACTTTCATAAAGGTTATCATCATTTACTATCAATGGTATACTTACTGCACTTTGGCCTGCGGGAATAATTACAGATCCGCTAAGTGCCGCATAGTCTGTTCCTGCGGTTGCAGTTCCGGATACGGTGTAATTTACCGTGATGGGTTCTGTGGCGGTAAAGCCTGTTGGCAAGTTGATGCTAAAGCTTCCGTTAGTTGCCGGCTCTGCTGCATCTGCTGTTTTAGTGATACTCAGTACCAGATTGGCAGCCAGATTGTCGTTATCAGCAATATTTACCGTTGCATTTCCTGTAGCGGTAAAGCTAAAGCTTGCTGAAGTCGCGCTGGTAAGGGTCGCAACCACCGTTTCAGTTTGTTCAATCAACTGATCGTCAATTACCGTTACCGGTACAAATACGCTGTTTTGTCCTGCCGGGATAGTTACCGTACCCGAAAGTGCGGTGTAATCAGTTCCAGCAGTTGCGGTGCCCGATACCGAATACTGCACAGTTGTGGCTTCAGTAGAAAGTACGCCTGAAGGCAAACTGATCCTGAATGCTCCATTAGTACCTGGTTCAGAAGCATCTGTATCCTTCGTAATTGTTAATACCCTGTTAGCAATCACAGTACTTCCATCATCAGCAATGTTTACTGTTGCATTTCCTGTAGCCGTGAAGCTAAAGCTTGCCGAGCTTGCTCCTGTTAAGGTTGCAATTACAGTTTCAGTTTGTTCTATCCACTTATCATCAATTACGGCTACCGGTACAGATACACTGTTTTGTCCCGCCGGGATAATTGCTGTACCACTTAAAGCGGTATAATCAATTCCAGCTGTTGCTGTACCCGATACAGCATAATTTACTGTAATGGCATCTACCGAGGTAATACCTGTTGGCAAGCTAATGTTGAAGCTACCAGCTGTTCCTGGTTCAGCAGCATCGGTTGTTTTAACAATGCTCAACACACGGTTAGCCGTCGTATTATCATCATCAGCAATATTTACCGTTGCATTGCCAGAAGCGGTAAAGCTAAAGCTTGTTGAACTTGCATTGGTTAAAGTAGCAATTACCGTTTCGGTTTGTTCAATCAACTTGTCATCAATTACTGTTACCGGAACAGATACGCTGTTTTGTCCTGCCCGAATAGTTGCTGTACCAGAAAGCGCAGTGTAATCTGTTCCTGCGGTTGCTGTACCCGATGCGGTATAATTTACAGTAATATCTTCTACTGAGGTGATACCTGCTGGTAAGCTGATAGTAAAGCCTCCCGCTGTTCCTGGCTCAGTAGCATCGGTTGTTTTAACAATGTTCAACACACGGTTAGCGGCGATGTTATCATCATCGGCAATATTTACCGTTGCATTGCCAGAAGCGGTAAAGCTAAAGCTTGTTGAACTTGCATTGGTTAAAGTAGCAATTACCGTTTCAGTTTGTTCAATCAACTTGTCGTCAATTACTGTTACCGGTACAGATACGCTATTTTGTCCTGCCGGGATAATTGCTGTACCACTTAAAGCGGTATAATCAGTTCCAGCTGTTGCTGTACCTGATGCGGTATAATTTACAGTGATATCTTCTACTAAGGTTATACCTGTTGGTAAGCTGATAGTAAAGCTTCCCGCTGTTCCTGGTTCAGTAGCATCGGTTGTTTTAACAATGCTCAACACACGGTTAACGGAGATGTTATCATCATCAGCAATATTTACCGTTGCATTGCCAGAAGCGGTAAAGCTAAAGCTTGTTGAACTTGCATTGGTTAAAGTAGCAATTACCGTTTCAGTTTGTTCAACCAATTTATCATCAATTACTGTTACCGGTATAGATACGCTGTTTTGTCCTGCAGGAATAATTACTGTGCCCGAAAGTGCAGTGTAATCTATTCCTGCGGTTGCTGTACCCAATGCGGTATAATTTACAGTAATATCTTCTACCGAAGTGATACCTGCTGGTAAGCTGATATTGAAGCTTCCCGCAGTTCCTGGCTCGGTAGCATCGGTTACTTTAGTGATGCGTACCACACGGTTAGCCGCGATGTTATCATCATCGGTAAGGCTTACCGTTGCATCTCCTGTAGCAGTGAAGCTAAAGCTTGTTGAACTTGCACTCGTTAAGGTTGCAATTACTGTTTCAGTTTGTTCAATCAACTTGTCGTCAATTACTGTTACCGGTATAGATACACTGTTTTGTCCTGCAGGAATAATTACTGTGCCCGAAAGTGCAGTGTAATCTGCTCCGGCGGTTGCTGTGCCCGATGTAGTATAATTTACAGTAATATCTTCTACCGAAGTGATACCTGCTGGTAAGCTGACGTTGAAGCTTCCCGCAGTTCCTGGCTCGGTAGCATCGGTTACTTTAGTGATGCTTACCACACGGTTAGCCGCGCTATCGTCATCATCTGCAATATTCAAAGTAACTGGTGTTGTGTTAACTGATATACCGAAGCCAAAACCAGCTGTACTTGTACCTTGTAACGCCAAGATTACTGTTTCGCTATGTTCGATTATTTTATCATCAACTACCCTTAGCGGAACATCTACATAATTCTGTCCTGCTGGAATTGTTATTACACCCAGACTAAGATAATCGGTACCTGCACCAGTGGCCGTACTGCTGTTATTGATAAAGTAATTTACATTGATGTTTACCGGACAAAGGATATTTGGCGGTAAGCTTACACGGAAATTACCATTTGTACCTGGTTCTGCTGCATCAGCAGTTTTAGTAAGTGTTACCAACCTGTTTGCAACTGTATTATCCTCATCGGTAATATTAAGTGTTGCACTGGCAGATGACGGAGTGCTTGAAACAGGGAAAGCAAAGTTGGTAGAGGTTCCACCAGTTAGGGTTACAATTACGGTTTCGGTTGATTCCATGAACCAATCATCAATCACCTGAACATTTAAAGGCACACTATTTTGTCCTGCTGGCAATACCACACTACCACTTAAGGCAGTGTAATCAGTACCTGGAGTGGCAGTACCTGTTACTGTATAGTTTACAGTTACATCTTCCGAAGAAGTGATGTTAGTATTTGCCTGAAACTGGATGCTAAATGCGCCATTGGTTCCAGGTTCAGCACCATGTGCCGTTCTCACAATTCTCAATGTTCTATTGGCAGCTATGCCAGAGTCGTTATCGGTAATATCTACCGTAGCGGTTGCGCTACCTGTCGCTGCATTGAAGGTTAATCCCGCTCCTGCACCACCTGTAAGGCTTAACGTTACGGTTTCTGTTGGTTCAATCACTAAATCATCTGCCGGTGTTACTGTTATGGCAACACTGTTTTGTCCGGCAGGGATAACAGCTGTTCCACTTAATGCGGTATAATCCGTTCCTGCTGTTGCAGTGCCAGATACAGCATAATTTACCGTAATGTTCTCTGCTGCGGTAATTCCAGCCGGAAGACTGATATTGAAACCACCGTTAGTTGAAGGTTCTACTGCGTCAGTTGTTTTACTTACACTAAGTGCAAGGTTTGCCGGAGCAAGACTTTCATTATCCTTGACATTTACAGTTGCATTGCCCGCAGCTGTAAGTAGAAAGCTAGTTGAACTGGCGCCAGTTAAGGCAGCCGTAACCGTTTCTGTTCTTTCAATGATACTATCATCTATAACTGCCACCGGAACATCTACACTGTTCTGACCAGCTAAAATTACTGCTGATCCGGTAAGTGCCGTGTAATCTGTTCCTGCTGTAGCTGTTCCAGATATGGTGTAGTTTACGGTAACATCCTCACCAGCGGTAATTCCACCTGGTAAACTGATGTCAAAGTTTCCGTTTGTTGCTGGCTCTGCTGCATCTATTGTTTTACGGATGCTAATGGCCAGGTTCGCAGGAATATTATCGTCGTCTGCAAGATCTAAAGTTGCAGCAGTTCCACCGGTAAAGGCTAAGCCTGTTGCTGTTCCAGAAGTTACTGTTAAGGTTACATTCTCAATACCTTCAACCTGCTGATCGTCGATTACCGTTAATGGTATATCTACACTATTGTTTCCTGCAGAGATAATTGCCGTACCCGAAAGTGCATTGAAATCCTGTCCGGCAGTTGCCGTTCCGGTTACTGCATAATTTACTGTTATATCGCTAGGTGCACTAAGTCCTGCTGGCAATGCTATATTGAAATTCCCATTGGTAGCTGGCTCTGCTGCATCAGCCGTTTTACTTACGTTCAATACCAGGTTCGCTGGAATGTTGTCATCATCATTGATGTTTACCGATACGTTGCCTGTTGCAGTATAAGTAAAGCTGGTGCTGCCACCGCTAACTAAGCTAAGCCTTACCGTTTCGGTTTGTTCAATAATCTGATCATCAATTACACTGACAGGAACAATTACGCTGTTTTGTCCTGCTGGTAAAGTTATGCTACCCGAAAGTGTTGCATAATCGATACCTGCTGTTGCATTACCTGCAACGGTATAGTTTATGGTAATGTTTTCTTTAGCTGTAATACCAGTAGGCAAAGCAATACTTACGCGACCTGAAGCATTAGGCTCTGCAGCATCATTTAACTTACTCATGCTCAGTACTAAGTTTGCAGGCGTATTGTCTGCATCGGTTATATTTACCGTAGCATTACCATTTGTTGTATTAGCGGTGAAGTTAAAGTTGGTAGATTTCCCACCTGTTAAAGTTAATATTACCGTTTCAGCTCCTTCGATCTTTTGATCGGCAAGGGCAGTTACTGGTATTTTAACCTCATGACTTCCTGCCGGGATTACTACAGAACCGGTTAAATTGGTATAGTCAGTACCGTTAGTAGCCGAACCGCTAAGTGTGTAATTTACGGTAATGGCTTCTGCTGCTGTAGCAGTTGTACCTGGTAAACTGATGGTAAACTCTCCATTTGTACCAGCTTCAGTTGCATCAGCAGTTTTAGTTACCGAAAGCTCCAAGTTAGCCGGTGCAGTATCATTATCGGTAATAATAGCTGTTGCCGGCCCACCAAATGTGTAGGTAAAGCTAGGTGAAGTAACGCTGGTTATGGTAGCAATTACATTTTCGGTCCCTTCAATAATATCATCATCGGTTATGCGCGCGGCAGTAGTAACTCCATTTTGTCCTGCAGAGAGGGTTACTGTACCGGTGAAATGAGCCGCGGTAAAACCATTGTAATCAGTACCTAATATTGCACTACCACCAATGGTATAGTTAATGGTAACGGCTTCTGAAGTATTAATACCCGTTGGCAAAGCGAAATTGAACCTTAAAAGACCAGCATCACCCTCTGCACCATCGCGGAAAACAGAAACATTCATTACCCGGTTTGCAGGCGTATTGTCATCATCGGCGATATTCACCGTAACTGGTGTGGTATTAACCGAAATACCAAAACCAAACCCAGCGGTACTCGAGCCATTCAGCGCCATTTGCACTGTTTCTGTATTTTCAATAAGCATATCATCAATCACCCGCACCGGTACATCAACATAGTTTTGACCAGCAGGAATAACTACAGTACCCAAATTAACATAATCTGTACCAGCAGTAGCGGTACTTCCAACGTTATTGTAATTTGCTGTGATATTTACCGGACAAAGAATATTTGGAGGTAAGCTTACACGGAAGGTGCCGTTTGTAGCTGGTTCTGCTGCATCAGCAATTTTAGTAAGGGTCAACAATCTGTTTGCAGTCGTATTGTCCTCATCTGTGATATTCGCCGTCGCACTCTTTAAAGCTGCAGTGGCCGTGATAGGGAAATTAAAGTTATCAGAGTTACCGTCAGTAAGTGATACGATTACAGTTTCGGTTGATTCCATATACCAATCGTTAATTACCTGTAACGGCAAGGCCACACTACTTTGTCCTGCCGGCAATACGATGCTACCACTTAAAGCCGTGTAATCAACTCCAGGAGTAGCGGTTCCTGCAACCGTGTAGTTCACCGTAATATCTTCTGATGAAGTAACCCCACCAGTAGCATCAAATAATATGCTAAATCCTCCGTTAGTAGCGGGTTCAGCAGCATGTGCAGTTCTGGAAATCCGCAATGTTCTTTTGGCTACAGTATTATCGTTATCAATAATATCTATCGATGCTGTTTCATTACCCACTGCGGCAGTGTATGCACCAGCGGTACTTGTACCACCTGTAATGGTTAAGGTAACGTTTTCTGTGAGTTCGATCACATTATCATCTACAGCATTTAGGGCTATAGCTACGCTATTTTGACCCGCTGCAATAATGGCCGTTCCGGCTAATGCAGCATAATCAGTAGCACTGGTTGCTGTACCGCCCACAGTATAATTAATAGTTACAGGCGCAGATGCGGTAATGTTATCTGGTAATTTCAGGGTAAAACCTCCCGCAGTTCCCGCTTCTGTTGCATTAGCTGTTGCTACTGCACTGAGCATACGGTTTGCGGTAGTATTGTCATCGTCTGCAATATTTAAAGTTGCAGCTAATGAAGCGGCATCAGGAGTAAAGTTAAAGCCATTACCATCTGTACCACCTGTTAAGGTAAGGGTTGCCGTTTCTGTACCCTCTACTATTTTATCATCGATTACTGAAACCGCAAGCGGTACACTATTGGCATAGGCCGGAAGTGTTACCGTAGTAATGGTATAATCGGTATTGCGAGTAGCACTGCCACTCATGTTATAATTAAGGGTAATATTAGCACTGGAAGAATAACCAGCAGGCAGGCTTACTGTAAAGTTACCTGATGTATTTGGTTCTGCGGCATCGGCTGTTTTAACCACTTTGAGTTTCAGGTTAACAGCGATTACATCATTATCTGCGATGTTGATCGCAATGCTCTCTTTTGCCGGGTTGGCTGGAAAAATAAAGGCTCCACCTATTCCATTGATTGCACTTCCTGAAAGCACTTTAAAATTGACCGTTTCAGTTGGTTCAAAAATCTGGTCGTCTAACACATTCAACGGAACAGCAACACTGTTTTGTCCTGCCGGAATAGTGATGGTACCAAAGCTTTGATAATCCAAACCAGAAACTGCTGTACCCGAAACGGCATAGCCTACTGTTACCGGCCATGCTGAAGTAGCACCACCCACCAGTTGAACGGTGAATGATCCATTGGTAGCAGGCTCTGCTGCGTTTATTCCTGCAATAACCTCTATAGCTGTGGCGCTTGATGCGTTTACATCAACAATACTTACTACAGCTCCGTTTCCGGCTGGATCAATGGTATAGGTAGTAGAAGCAGATGTTGCCGCAGTAAGGGTTAAAGTTACCGTTTCTGGCCCTTCAACCTGACTATCGTCTATTGCATTTACATTAACAAATACTTCGTTAGTACCTGCCGGGATTAGGATGTTGCCACCACTAAGTCCAAGTAGCGTATAATCTGCAGGACGCGTAGCTGTTCCTCCGGTAGATAAAGTAATGGTAATATCTTCAGCACTGGTTACACCTGGAGGTAACGATATGCGGTACTGACCGTTAACACCACCTTCCACGGCATCCGAAACTTTGGTTAATAGCACAACAGTGCTATTGCTCGCCGCATCGTCATCAGTAATATCAGCAGTGGCACTGTTTGCTGCAGCTGGTGTGTAGTTGAAATTAGTTGAGGTCCCGCCTGTAACTGTGAAGATTACGGTTTCGGTATTCTCAATCACTTTATTATCGACAACCACCAATGGAACTTCTATACTGTTTTGTCCTGCGGGGATAATAACCGAACCCGTTATGGCCTGATAATCGGTACCCGGTGTGGCCGAACCTGAAATATTATAACCTACTGTAATGTTTTCGGAGGCCAGTATACCATAAGGCAGGCTTACGGTAAAAGCACCATTTGTTGCGGGTTCAGCTCCGTTTTGCGCCGTAACCGATAGGGTTCTGTTAGCAGGAGTGTTATCCTCATCTGTAATATTAAGGCTGGCATTTGTAGCTGACGGATCAGGAGTGAGCGTGAATATGGTACTTGCACCTTGTTTAGCTACACCGTTGATTACGGTAAGTGTAACTGTTTCTGAAATCTCGATCAGGTTATCGTTAATTACATTGACCGGAACTTGCACACTATTTTGTCCAGCAGGTAAGGTAACGGTAGTAGCCGAAGCACTGGTGTAATCAGCACCATACGTAGCTGTACCGGTAAAGGCATAAGTAACTGTAATGGGTAATGAACTTACATAACCTGTTGGCAGGCTAATGGTAAAGTTGCTATTAGTACCAGGTTCTGCTGCATTGCCATTGCTGGTTACAGCAAGCAATTTAGTTGCTGCAGTATTATCATTATCAGCTTGCAGTAAAGTAGCAGCAGTATTAGCTGGATCAACACCAAAGCTACCTGCAGTAACCGTAGTACCGCCAGTAAGTGTTAATATAATATTTTCTGTTTGTTCTATAATCTGGTCATCCAATGCTTTCACATTAATTACCACATTGTTTTGGCCTGCTGGAATAATAGCACTGCCAGACAAGGTTTCATAATCTACCCCGTTGGTTGAAGTTCCACTCATGGCATAGGCAACGGTAATATCTTCTGTTGCCAATATACCCGAAGGCAAGGCAATGGTGAATATACCGGCATTGGTTGGCTCATTGGCATTAAGCTGCGCCGTTACGCCTAACAAGCGGTTCGCTGGTGTATCGTCATCATCCGTAATAGTTACGGTAGCATTTCCAGCCGTACCATTAATAGTATAAGTATAGGTGGCAGAAGTACCGGTGTTCAATGTAGCCACCACGGTCTCTGCCGTTTCAATGATTCCATCGTTAATTATATTAACCGGAACAGCTACGCTATTTTGTCCGGCAGCAATTGTTGCAGTACCGTTCAAAGTAGTATAATCGCTTCCTGGTGTAGCAGTACCGGTAACGGCATAGTTAACGGTAATATTTTCAAGGGCATTTACTCCTGTTGGTAAGCTAATGGCAAAAGCACCGTTGGTAGCAGGTTCTGCACCATCAGTAGTTTTAGTAATGCTCAATACACGTTTTGCCGGATCGAACGCATCAACCGTAATGGCTGTTGTGCTGGCTACCGAACAGCCACCTGTACCTGTAACCGTATACAAAATATTAGTTGTTCCAGCCGCAACACCCGTTACTACCCCGCTTGCATTTACGGTCGCTACTGCGGTATTGCTGCTGCTCCAAACTCCAGCAGGTGTTGTATTGGTTAAGGTAATATTGTCGCCTACAAATAAAGCTGTTGGTCCTGTAGTGGGATTAACGGTTGGCATAGCATTTACCGTTACCGTTTGTTGTAAGGTACCCACACAGCCAGTGCCATTGGTCACCGTGTAAATGATATCGGTCGTTCCTACTGCAACACCTGTTACCGCACCCGCAGCACTAACGGTAGCTACAGCGGTATTACTGCTACTCCAAACACCACCTGTTGTAGTACTGCTTAGATTGGTTACTGCACCTACGCACACATTAGGTGTACCTGTAATTGGGTTAATTACGACATCGCTTCTGGTAATTACAATGTTATCTGTACGCGAACAGCCATCAGGATAGCTCACCGTTACCGTATAAGTTCCCGGGCCTGCCGCTACCAAAGTTGGATTGGTGCTTCCATCGCCCCAGGTAAATGTTGCCATAGGCGAAGCAAAGAAACCATCTGTTTTAATGGTATATGGAAAATCGCCTGCGCAGAGTGTTTTATCTGCTCCAAGGCCAAGTATTGGTGTGGTATTGTTATAAGGAGCAATATTCCAGTTGGTATTGCCGCCTAAATCTTCAGAGTGTTCTAAAGCCTTAAACGGCGTTATGCCTGTTGCACTAATGTTGCGCAACCTCACATAGTCAAACTCTACGTTACCTGCGGTTTTATTCACAGTAAATGCGCCTGCAGCCGAGCTGTTAATCTCAGTTAAATTACAAGGTGTACCGCTGCCAAACCAATTTTTTGTAATGGTATTGGTAGATCCGCTGAGGAAGGTGTACACTTTACCCGGCGAAAAGATTAAGGTTTCGATGGTATTACCTGTTCCACTGATAGCACCTTTGCCCTTAAATTCTAAACGGCCAATGTTATTATTATTACCAATATTAGCTACAGATGAAGCTGATATGTGACTGAAAAGGAGGTCGCTCACAGTGGTATTGTGCACATAAAAATCGGTACCATTAGAGCCCGAGGCATCTACAATGTTGTAGCTGCCTCCATCTACTAAAAAGCGACGGGCTTTTATAGTTGAATTGGTTGCCGTTAGGGTTTTCAATGCTCCCTGGTAGCGCCATGCTCCCGTAATATTGGCTCCCGTAATATTTATGTTAGTAGCAGCGGTTGATCCTGTATTATCAAAACCGTTGATCGACATGGTACGGTTACTCAGGTCAAGCCCTCCACTACGTGGGAAAAAGTAAGCTACCGTATTGGCAAAATCATCTAATAAGGTAACAGTATAACCAACAGGTTTAAGAATAATTACCTGTAAAGCACCTGTTCCACCTCCATTAGAGGTAATACTGGTATTAGTAGCTCCCGTAAAAGTAAGTGCTGCATCCATTCTCACTGCCGCATTCATTACCAGGTTGCCCCAAACTTCAAGATCAAGCGTGACTGGTTTAGTAAGACTTGGACTAAATTTTGCACCTGTCCAGTCCATGTTATGGCAATAAGCCTGTGTGCTGTTAATGGTTACAGCACTGCTTCCGCTGGTAAAACTATTTGCATCAAAAAATACATCGTTGGCTACTGTAGGCACGCAAGCACCACCTGCACCACCGCTGGTTGTACTCCAATGTGCAGCATTGCTCCAGTCGCCAGAACCACCTACCCAATATCTTGCACCAGCACCGGCCGCAGTAATGTTAAAGCCAGTATTTCCGCCAGCATCCGCACCAGTAATGGTTACTGGTAAACCGCTGCCAGTGGCCGTCATGTTTTGTAAGTATACATTATTGAGATCGCGCGTAGCCGATGGCCCAAAGTTAATCGTTGCTGCAGCTCCCTCCGCTCCTCTCAGTTCACCCAAACCATTACAATCCGGGTTGTTAAAACGGAAAAGCCCGGTTACTGTTTGTGTATTCCAGATGGCATAAGGCTTGGAAGGAGCCAGCAAAAGGTTGGTAATGGTATTGTTTCCCCGCAATAATCCACCTGATTTAAATTCTAATGTTCCAACGGTATTGTTACCCAGTAAACCACGCAAACCATTTGCAGGAGCAGTGTTGGTAAACACCAACTCATTGATGGTTGTATTTTGGATATTAACCTCATCAAGAACGGTGTTACAATATACTTTTGGATAGTTAAGACCATTTGAGGTAAAACCACGCATCGAGGTAATGAAAGAACCTGCTCCATTATTAACCCAGGTAACATTTGTTGCTCCCAGATTCCAATAATTAATGGTGATTGTGGCATTGCTGATGTTAATTACCCGACCTACTCCACTGGTACTGTTAAAGAGGTTAATGTTGATGTTGCGGCCAGCCATAGACAGCTGACCTCTTGCATGTACAATATTAAGATTAGGAAAAATAAGATCATCTAATATGGTAATTCCACCGTTTGGAGTTGTTTTATCGATATTAAATTGAGGATTACCCAAACTTGCCCCCTTAGAAAGAAAGGTAGATGCTTCTGCACCCCTTAGCTGGATGCCCCCCTTCATAGTTAAAGTTGGATCCAGCTCTACTGAACCCCAGATTTCCAATGGATATCCGCCAATATCTAAAATAGGTGAATTGCTCACATTGTTCCAGGTCATATCATGACACCTGATGGTGCTACTTGCCGAAACTGTTTTATTGGCACTGGTGAAGCCACTATTGGCATCGAATATTACATTATCTGTGGTAAAAGGTACACAGGCTCCACCAGAACCTCCACTTGTTGTACTCCAGTGTGCTTTGTCATTCCAGTCGCCACCGCCACCTACCCAGTAAAGCGTAGCGTTTCCTGAAGCACGGGGTGTTATATTCCAGCCCACATTACTTCCTCCATCTTCCCCTATAACTGATATAGGAGCGATATTTCCCAATGCGGTAAGGCTGGTAATTAAAACGTTTTTGATATTAGTCGTCGCGCCTGGTCCGAAGGTAAGTTTAGCATTTGCATCTATCCCCCGCAATTCGCCCAAAGCATCACAATCTTCGGTATTTAACTGCATTGAGGTGTTAATGGTGTTGTTGCCATGAAAAATGTAACCTTTTCCTGGCGCTAAAATCAATTCTCCAATAATGTTGCCTGCGCCAGCTATTCTACCACCGCCCTTAAATTCCAAACGTGCTATGGTATTATTCGCGCCTATTCTTTGTGTTCCTATTTGTGAAGTCGAATTGTTTAATATTAACTCTTGAAAAGTATTGCTGTTGATCTCCATATCAGGATTATCCCTTCCCGGCAAAACCTTCGCAAAGGTCAATCCGGTAGAATGGAACATATCGGCTGTGATGGTTGATCCGCTTGCCGTCAGGGTCATATTAGAGCCACGGGTATCCCACGTAGAAATGATATTAATGTTTGAATTACTAATATTCAGCGCCCTTACATTTGCATTATTACCATTAAAGCTAAAAATCTCATGTGTTTGGCCAGACAGGTTCAATGTACCTGCTGTAAGCACCAGGTTTTGAACCGCCAAATCTCCTTTCATCCCATCTAACAAGGTAAGCGAGCCTCCTGGTTTGTTTACGATAAAAGAGTTATACAAGCCTGCTGTATTAACTCTCACAGCACCATTTGTACGGAAAGTTGCATTGCTACTTCCTGTAAAATTGATTACCATGATGGCATATCGTACACTGGCTGCAAGTTCCAGATTCCCGTTAATCTGTAGCTGAAAACTGCCATTATTCCTGAAAATGGCACTGGTAGTGACACCATTCCACGACATGTTACGGCAATAAGCATGTCCGGTAGTTGGCAACGTTACCAATGTGTTGTTAAGCAAACCACTGTTGGCATCAAAATAAACGTCATCCCCCGTTCCAGGGATAATCGATTTATTGGCTACGCCACCAGAGGTAGAGGCCCAATGGTTTAAGTCAGTCCAGTTACCTGCACCGCCCACCCAATAGTAGTCGGCAGCGAAAGCACTAGACATAATCAGCATCAACAGGCTGCAAAGTAGTAGTCTTTTCATGTTATTTGGGGATAGAATTTAAAGGATGCAATGATCAGGTTGCAACTAAATAGAAATGCGATAGATTTAATTAATGGGAGTAGATTGATTAGCTACACAGCACTCCCTGGGCAGTTTTTTCTTCTAAATCGATTAACTAAATCAACAAGGCATGACGTAGAAAATACCGATAGGCAACGCTGGCCACAGGTTGCTTTATAAAGCTACGAAGCAGAGATGTTTTCATTATATAGAGATAGATGGATTTAACGACGAGAGTTGAAAGAGTTGTTAAAATTAAGCGTAGGCGTTTCCTATCAGCCAAAACGCTAATTTCTAATACAATCTCTTAAATAACTGGGAATAATTGTCAGTTGTGATTCGCTGTGCAGCGCACAGGGTAGACACCAATTGCTGTAGTCAATTGCTCGGGAGCTCATATTAATAATTTAGACGGCTAACACTTAACCTATTCGCTTTCAGTAGCAAATAAGCGTTGTGGCCACGAATATAATGAGCTTTTTCAAAAAAAATCAGCATTTAATTCTAAAAACAATGTTACAAATGTCAATAACAAAAATAATATTCTGATAATCAACTAAATATAATTAATACTACAACACAATTCTTTGAAATTCTGAACGTTGCCTTAAGTGTTGTTTAGTATTTAAAGTTTATAGCGATTTTAAATGACAAAAAATCCTCAATATAAATATTATTGGTTTTCAACCAAAACCATCTTACAATAATGCTACTCAATGCGCCCAGCTAAATACTGTATTCATTTTGGGTAAAAAAAATGATCGGCAAGCCTACCGACGAGGAGCAGGAAAAACTAAGAAACAACATAGATGAAATGAGCGAGTTGCTGTTTAGATAGTTTTGCTATAGCGATTATTATGCGTACCGGATACTAATAAAAGAGGACAGCTGCAATACAACTGTCCTCTCTGTTCTGTTTTTATCTGTAAAAGCTTATCCTACTCTTTTTCATTTAAAAGGTACAAACCAAATTCGGCCAGTGTTGGGTTTAACCTCGAGGCCAATATCTTAAACCTTACTTGTTTAGCGGTAACAGGTTTAAATTTTAACAAACGTTTATAACCTACTGTAGTACCGGATGCAAAAATTTTCCATTCGGCACCATCAAAATATTCGGCTTCAAACTTTTCTATACGCTGGCCCACTGCAATATTTTCCTGCAGGGAGAGTACATTAAAGGTTGTGTTTTTTGCCCAGTTTAATTCGATAGTAGCTGTACTGTCATTACCTGCTGTTGTAAAATAAGTATTTAATTTACCATCGAATATTGCTTTTAAGCCTTTGCCTGATGCTGAAGTGACAGTTGCCGACTGAGCAATATTATTAGTGAAGGTATTTTTCATTTTCTGGCCAAAAGCAGCCAGGTTTTTAACATCGCTCTCGGCTATTAGCCCCTGGGTATTGGGCGGAATATTTAAAAGTAAAACCCCGTTTCTACCTACTGATGTAAAATAGATATCCATTAACTTCGCCGGCGTTTTAACTTTAGCATCTTCGTTACTGTGGTAAAACCATCCCGGACGAATGCTTACATCAGTTTCGGCCGGATACCATACCAAACCAGTTGCATTGGCCAACTTACTGCGACTGCCACGGTCCTGATCTTTATAAGACCCGGTTAAGGTAGGAATTACATTTACATCTTTTTGAGATAATGCGGCTATTTTCTCCTGACTCTGCTCACCCATAGGCAACACACTCCACTCGGTTTCGCGGCCAACACCTGTTTCGGTACCAACCCAACGTACATCGGGGCCCTGCACAGCAATAACGGCTTGCGGCTGTAATTTCCTGATTAGGGTGTACCAGCTATTAAAATCGTAAACCTGCTTTTTACCATTAGGTCCTTCGCCATTTGCGCCATCAAACCAAACTTCATCTACTTTACCATATTGGGTAAGCAGTTCGGTGAGCTGGTTTATAAAATAAGTATTGTAGGCATCTGTTCCATACGAAGCATTGTTGCGGTCCCAGGGCGATAAATAAACCCCAAAGCCAATGTTGTATTTTTTGCAGGCATCGGCTACTTCTTTTACAATATCGCCCTTTCCTTGCTTATAGGGCGTGTTTTTTATACTGTGTGCTGTAAATTTACTTGGCCATAAACAAAAGCCATCGTGATGTTTGGCAGTAATAATGGCCTGTTTAAAGCCTGCATCTTTAATTGCTTTAACCCATTGCTCTGCATTAAGTTGTGCCGGATTAAATGTTGCAACATTTTCTTTTCCATCGCCCCACTCCCTATCGGTGAAAGTATTGATACCAAAGTGAAAAAAAGCAGTTAATTCGAGCATTTGCCAGCGCAGCTGTCGTGGTGAAGGGGTTACATTAGCCGCCTTACTAATAATGGTACTTTCGCTATCGCCGGGCGAAATGCTTACAATGCTTTTCTGTGCATATGCCTGAGCGAAGAGCAGGGAAATTATAAAAGTTATCTTTTTCATTTGTGTTGTTGGTTGTATTGGATAAACTTAATTGGGGCCATAAATTTATGGATAAAAGCAACAGCAATTAAGCTGCTGCTTTTAAAGAGCGCATATTTTTGAAACTTTTTAAATACCAGGATGCTAATCCAGCTAATTTACCATCCGGGATTCTGAACCAGTTTGGTACTTTTCTGAATTTCTGACAACGGGATTGGCCATAAATAGTAGGCGCGGGTAAATACCCTGGTTTCATACTGGGTACGTTTAAGGAAATCGGCATCGGTTTCAGCCCCCACATTCATTCCGTAAAAAGCGCCCCCCTGGGCACCCTGCCCAGAGGCATTTTCGGCAATCATCCACCTGCGCACATCAAAATACCGCTGACCTTCAAAACAAAGCTCTACCCGACTTTCCTTTCTGATTGCCTCGCGTTGCAAAGCCTGATTGCCCATAATAGCTGGATTACTTACACTCCATTTCGGAATCCCTGCCCGCTCGCGTACTAAATCTACATACTGTGCAATTTTAGGATCGGCCGGGTTAACTTCGTTTAAAGCTTCGGCATACAACAAATAGAATTCGGCCAGGCGGAAGATAAAGGAAGGACGGTAAAAAGTTTTAGGCGCTGTGGTTACCGATTGACTTACCGTTCTGTTTAATCGTTTATACATGTTGTAGCCGGTAATCGAATAATTGGAAGCAATATCATTACCATTTCCCTTCGTAAACTTAATCAGCGCATTGGTTACAGGCCACCTTTTCCCGTGGTAAACTATAGAGGCATAAAAACGGGGCTCACGGTTTACATACATGTTAAACGTTCCGGCTTCCGATCTTCCTGCAGGTATTTCGGTAACGGTAGAAAAGCCTGTTTCGCTATAACCTGAGCCTGCATCGTTGATAGATTTACCGTTTTTCATAAAAAAGGCATCCACTAACTCCTGTGTGGGGCCAACATTTCCATAACCTCCCTGGCTCCTCGGCGTTGCCCGGCGCACCAAACCATCTCCCGAAGAAATGCTTCCATAAGCTTCATTTCCACTTGCCCAAATTACTTCACTGTTCATGGCCTGAAACAATTGGTAAATAGATTTATCGGGATCTAATACTCCTGCCGTAAATTCTCGGTACAAATCATATTTGCCAACCGAAAAGCTGATAAAATCCTGGAGTGCATTAACGGCTTTTTGCCATTTGTTGTCATCCTTTGCAGGGAACAGTTTTTTACCACTCTTATTGGTTAAGGCCATGGCTTCAGCAAAACCACCATTGTACAATGGGCTGGCAGCCATAACCAGTATTTTTGCCTTTACAGCAAGGGCAACACCTTTGGTCGGCAGAGCGAGGTTATTGATATCAGTTAAGGGAATATATTCATCCAGATCTGGTGCTACAGCATCCATCTCTTTAGTCACAAAATTAACCACTTCATCAACACTGTTGCGTTCAAAATCCAAATCTGCGTCGTTGGGATTAACAGCCTTATCCATAATCGGAACTGGTCCGTACAGTTCGAATAGCAAATAATGATAATAAGCCCTTAAAAACCTGGCCTGTGCCATTAGCTTTTTGTATTCTGGCTCTTCAATGGCATCGGCAACGGTACCACTTGATGAAGTGCCACCAACACGGGGTATAACCTTAGCATTGCCCATAAAAACATTGGCCTGGCGGATATACAGGTATAAATCCCAGCGGCTAAAGGGTGCATTTGACGCATTAAAACCCGCCGGTGGTTCTAACCTGAAAGCTCCCTGCTGGTTTCTGTTTTCATCGGTAAAAGCTGGCCAGGGATTATCGACTCCTCTAACCGCCGTAGTAGATAACTGAAAAACCATTGCTGATGAAGTGCCAATACCAGCAAAAATATTGCGGTGAAAAGCACGCGCATTGGCAGGAGTAGAAAAAATCTGGTCGAGTGAAAGCTGCCCTGCAAGCTCATCAGATACATTTAAATAATTTTTACTGCACGACCCCAGACTTATGATTATGCAACACAGTAAAAGGACTTTATATATTATTGATTTCATTATTTCTTCTTTGGATATTATAAATTAAACTCAAGACCAATGGTATAAGAACGCGGAATAGGGTAATTGAGGCCTTCATTGGCATTGCCGATCTCGGGATCCCACATTTTAATGCTATCCCAAACAGCTATATTATTGCCCATTACATAAATCCTACCTGTTTCAAATCCAATTTTCCGCAGCATTTTTTTGGGAAAACGATATCCCAACTCAATATTTTTTAAGCGTATAAAACTGGCATCGCGCAGCCACCAGGTACTCGCCACCTGGTTATTTACGAAGCCCACTGAATGCAAACGTGGAAACATAACATCCTGGCTTGGGTTGGCCTCTGTCCACCTGTTTAGCGCAGCTTCCCTTAAATTCGATTCCTCTAATCCAATAGCAAAAGGGAAAAAATTACTCGAATTTTGTCCGAATACAGTTGAGGTTTTACCTACTCCCTGAAAAAAGATACTTCCATAAAAGCCTTTATATTCGGCGTTTAGCCCAAAACCATAAACAATACCCGGATTTGCAGGATTGCTACCTGTATAGTAACTGCGGTCAAAATTATCAATCTTCCCATCGCCGTTTAAATCCTTATATTTAATATCGCCCGGCCTAACCACGCCGCCCAGGGTACTTACCGGCAATCCTGGTTTTAAGGTGTAGGTTCGTTTTCCTGCAGCATCGGTAGTTAGCGTAAAATCGTTATCAGTATACAAACCGTCGGCTGTATACAGGTTCCACTCTCCTATACTTGTGCCCGTTTGGTTCATCCAGGGGTAAGGTTGCGGCAGTTCATCAATCTCGAGTATTTTATTTTTGGCAATAGTCAAGTTACCTCGTGCCGTTAATTTCAATCCACCAATATTTTGTTTAATGTTAATTGATCCGTCCATTCCCTTGTTGGATACCGAACCAAAATTTTGCCACGGCGATTGCCTGAATCCGGTAACACCCGAAACGGTACGGCGTTGCAGTAAAATACTGGAACGCAGGTTATTGAAATAATCGACAGAAAAATCGACAGCCCCTTTAAATAATTCAATATCTACTCCGTAATTCTTTTTATTTTCTATCTCCCAGGTTAAATCCGGGGCTTCAAAACGTCCTTCTACGATACCATTTAAACCATTCAGAGCGCCGGTGCCCCCAATGCCAATCGGGTAGCCTGTAGTACCTGTGGTGTAGGTACCGCGGTAAAGAAACCTCGCTCCACCGGTATTGTCGTTACCCGTTTTACCAACAGATGCCCTGAACTTTAACGACGATACTACCTTTCGCAATGCTTCAGGATAAAAGGGTTCATTACTAGCATACCATGCCCCACCTATTGCAGGGAAAAATCCAAAACGGTTGCCAGGCGAGAAAGTTTCACTTCCGGTAACCCCGAAATTACCCTCTATAGAATAACGGTTGGCGTAATTATAAGTTACCCTGCCCACGTAAGCCTGTTTTTTGAAAGCTAATGCCTCACCTTGCTGCTGGGCTTCTTTTTGATAGGTTAGCAACATAGCCCCAACGGTGTGGTCGTTTGCGAAAACCCGGTTATAATTTAATGAACTTTCTAAATAGATATTTTTCTGACCATTACTTGTTTCTACAGGCTCGCCCAAAGTGGTTTCAGGATTTCCAACCTGCACAAAAATCAATTTGCCGTTGGCATCGCGCGAGGTTGCATTGAATTGTTTGGGTGATTTTAACCTGTTCATGTAATAATTCAGCGTAGCATCGAAACTTACAATTCCCCTAAAGCTCAACCCTTTGGTTATAAAATCTAACTTTTGATCTAAAGACAACTTGGATTGCAGACTTGTTCTCCACTCTTTAGCATAACCCGATTCCATTAACAAATTGTAAGGGTTAGAGCGGTTAGCACTGGGAATACCGGGGTGTCCGGCTATCGTACCATCTGAGTAAACAGCGGGAAAAAGATAACCGGGTACGCCCATCATTCTGGCGAAAATTGCAGAAGTACCTGTACCAGGGTAATTGGTTAAAAGGTACTGGCCGCTCAAATCTACCCCCAGCACGGTGGTTTTGGTAACATTTAAATCAATATTGCTGCGCAGATTATAGCGTTTAAGTCCCAGATTATTATCGTAAATATTATTGGGGTTGGATTTAAAAATCCCGTTTTCCTGATAATAGGCCCCAGAAACAAAAAACTTAGCAACATCACCACCACCCCTGAAATTTAAAGTGTGGCGGGTATTAAAGGTATTATCCCGTAACATTACATCCAGAAATTTGGTATTCGGATATAAATCGGGGTCTGTTCCGTTTTTATACAAGGCCAGCTGCTCATCTGTTTTAAACACCGGACTATCTTCATTACGCAAGGCTTCATTATAAGCAAAAAGGTAATCGTAAGAATCCATAAACTCAGGGAGCCTGGTAGGTTTATTCTGTGTGTACTCGCCGCGGTAGGTAATTTTTGTTTTTTGTATCACCCCCCGTTTTGAAGTAATTAAAATTACACCATTAGCTCCTTCTGCCCCATATACCGCAGTAGCTGCTGCATCTTTCAGTACGTTAAAGGTTTCAATTTCATCTGGTTCAATATCGGTCATGGCGCGGGGTATTCCATCAACCAGTACAAGCGGATTGGTTCCGCCGGCAAATGAGCTTACACCCCTGATCCAGAATTCGGCATTATCATAACCCGGTTCACCAGATCGTTGAATGGCAATAATACCTGGAACCTGACCAGCAATAGCATTAGTCAGACTTCGGGTGGGTACGCGCAGTGCATCTCCTTTTACCGAGGCAATTGAACTTACCAGGCTACTCTTTTTTTGCTTACCGAAACCCACTACCACTACATCGTTTAGGTTGGCTTCATCGCTTTTAAGCACAACATTAATCACCGTCCGGCCGTTTAGGGGCAGTTCCTGACTTTTATAACTGAGTAAACTAAAAACCAATATCGCCCCTTCGGGCACTCCCCTTAATACAAAGGCACCGTTTCCATCGGTAGCAGTGCCGATAGTTGGTTTGTTTTTTACCTGTACCGTAACGCCGGGCAACGCAAGCCCCGATGTATCTTTTACAGTTCCGGTAATGGTTATAGCCTTTGCTGCTACATCGCTTAGTTTAGCCTTTTCTAAAATGGTGATGGTTTCTCCATGAATCCTGAACCCTAAACCCGAGCCTTGCAAGGCCTTGGTTAATGCGATACTGATATCGGCATTACTTACTTTGAATGTAACAGGTAAGGCTTTTTGGATGGTTTCTTCGTTGTAAAGAAAACGGTAACTGGTTTGCTTATTCAGCTCGGTAAAAACGGATTTTAGCCCGGCATTTTTTACTGAAATGTTAACCTGTTGTGCCCGTCCGTTGGCAAATACGCCAATCTGGAGTACAAAGATTAAAAGGGTAACAAGTTTCATAATTTTGATGACTATAGGTATACCGGAAATTGCTTCCCGATGGGCAATATTTTGTCTGTGACAAAAGAATTTCATACTTTCGTTTGATTTAGGTTAAAGAAATAAGTTCGGTTTTTATACTGTTTTTGTACCTGAATTACTTACCGGAGGTGGTGGTACACTTCCGGTATTCATTTTGCAGGCAAGTGTGATCTTGTCTGTTTCTACATATTTTTTTTGATTTGGTTTATATTTGGTTAATTGATAATCAGGTTTCTGCCTTCTATCTCAAAAGAAAGGTTACTTACATCTTTAAGCATATCCAGTACTTCGCTTAACTTAGCCTTTCTGCTAACATGCCCGCCAATATGGATATCGGGTAATTTCCTTTTGTACACAAGGTTTAAATCGTACCACCTGCTTATTTCAATCAAAGCAGGCTCTATTGCATCGTTATTGAAATAGAAATCGCCTTTACACCAGGCCACAGCTTTCTCTACATCCCCTTTTGAAACTGCAATATTTTGCTGGTCGGATAGTGCCTGCCTTCCGGGAATAAGTACATTGGTGATTTTGCCATTACTTACTTTAACCGAACCCTCAACCAGTGTAGTTTTTGCGGTTAAGTCGTAGGCCGAAATGTTAAAATGAGTTCCTAAAACTTCAACCTCGGATTGGTTAAGCTTAACTTTAAAAGGACGTGCACTATCTTTTGCTACTTCAAAATAAGCTTCACCTTTTAAACTCACCAGTCGCTCGTTGCCTGCAAAGCTTACCGGAAATTTAAGCTCCGACATGGCATTCAACATTACTTTTGAGCCATCGGGTAAGGTTACCCTATAAGTTCCGGCCTTTGGTACAACCAGAGTATTGTACTTCGTGCCTGCAGGTTCACTGGTTTCGGATTGGCCATAACTGATTTCGCCATGATTACTGACAATGGTTGTTCCGTTTTCATCGCCGATTACCTGTTTTTCTTTATCGAGGGATATTTGGGTTCCATCCGAAAGAATGAGCTTTGCGGTTTGAGTACCTGGTAAAACATCGTTTTTGTAGGTTTTGGTTATATCTGGAATAATCCGGGGGTCGGATTTATTTAAATTGAAATAGAAAATGAAAGCGCCGGTAACCGCGATTAAAATAGCTGCATATTTAAGCCAGCCGTAATGGTTTTTATGCCCAGCTACTTTAGCTCCACCAAAACGCTGATCTACCTTACGCCAGGCCTGATCCACATCCACGCTCTCCATGTTTATCAGCCGCTCTGCGGTTGGACCAGCGGCACGGTAAGTTTCCAGCAGTTTAGATCTTTCTTCATCTTCCGCTAAAAGAAACTTCAGCCGCTCTTCCTGTTCGGTGGTGAGGGTACATAGCAAGTATCCGGAAATTAATTCTGACAGTTCAAAGGCTTCTTCATTCATCTTTTGTATGGGCTATACAACTAAGAAACCTGAAGGGTAAAAAAGGATGGAAAATAATTTGAAAAAAATTAATGATGGAGATACATAGCCGCAAAAAGTGCCATTGCAGCTTTACCGAGGTGTATTTTCATTAAAGATAATGCGCGCTTTTTCTGACTCTTAACTGTATTAATGCTAATATTCATCAATTTGGCAATTTCGCTGTTGCTTAACCCTTCTAAATAACCGTACCTGATTACCATTGCGCATCCGGGTGGAAGGGCATTAATCTGATCATAAATCTCGGCGATTATCTCGGTATGGATAATTCCTTCCAATATCTGTGGATCGGAATAAATATCCAGGGGATTTTTTTTATGGTAAACATCAACCACATTGTTATGCCGTATTTTATTTAAACAGGCATTTTTTACAGTGGTATATAAAAATGATTTTACTGCATTGAAATTTGCAGCGATACTATCCTGTTGCTCTAAATAAACCACGAAAGCATCCTGCGCTACATCTTCTGCCAATTCCTTATCCTTTAACAGGTAATATGCAAAATCGTATAAACGCCGGTAAAGCTTTTTAAAAAGCTGCTCTGGTTGCAAAACATCTACAACATCTTCGCCGTTTTTACTGAACATGCTTATCTATTATGGGATAGTTAAATTGGTTATACAAAAATTGAAATGGGATATAAAATAAAGGGATTTCCGCCGGTATGGTATTTAGTTAATGCATTTGGTCACAGCAAATTTATAAGAATTACAGTAAGATCAAAATGAACGGGAGGATTTAAGTGAAAGACCGGGGACAAGAGGTTAAGCTGAAAGACTAAAGCGAAAAGCCGAAAGACCAAAGCGCAAAGACCAAAGCTGAAAGACCAAAGCAGAAAACTTAGATGCCTTAGATGGTAAAAAGACCAAAGTCTAAATGTTTAACATCTTAATTCTTAATATCAATCAATTCTATTTCTTTAAGATTTTTTCCTTTTAAAAAAACGCTTTGGATGAAGAGAAACCTAACCTGAATTTTAGCAGTAAAGCGAATCGTTTGGCGATTTTCTGCTTCAGCAAAAACATAGATATAAGTGCTAATCTTAGTCTTACCCATTTCCGGCACAAAACCAAATTCTGCTCCTTCGTAGTTAAAGTCACCGTTATTAAACAGGCCGGTAAATCTGGTATCGTTCAGCTTTAGTGCCCGGGAAGCTAAGTAAGGCGTTATATATCTCCTTACCGCTACTGCAACAATTCTTCTATAAATGAGGTAATTTATCAAAAAACCAATTATGAAGGCCGCTATAACAGTAAAGGTAACCATATAATTCATGTTTTAATTAAGAGACTTTTCGCATAATTTTAACAGGTAATTAGTCATTACATCCAAAATAAATATTAAATGTTCGCACTACAATACCTTGCGGGCTGAATCTTTTCGTTAGTGTTAAGAACCGATGTGTTATAAACATTAAAAAATCCAATATCTGCCTTATTTAAAATCCTTTGGTAATTTCCTGACTATCATTTCCGACATCTCTTTAAATTTATTCTTACCATCACAATTTACTTTCAACAATATGCAGTAAACATGATAGCTTAGCCACTTTAAAAAACATACACCAAACATTATCTGTGCCTGCAATTAAAACTGGGTGCTCATTACTCAATTCACTTTTCAACTGATGCCTGATCAAATCGGTCATTCCAAAGATATCATCCGGGCTCAACAAATTAATCCATTCAGTTGTCGCATCGTGTAAATTCGAAGACAGCAATTGTTTAATGTATGTTCCGTTTTTAAACTCAAAAATAAATGTATACTTTTTCATGATTTTACAATTCTACCCTCCCCAAAAAATAACTATCGGCGGCACGTTCGCTGTCATCAGATAAAACCCTTACATATACATCTGCAAATACCTGACCGCCGGGATACTTTAAATTGTAAATAAAAGTCTCGTCGGCGCGTTGGGCCGCACTAGTGCTGGCTTCGTAAATACCCCCTTCATCATACCAGATCAAAGTACTCAATAAATCAGTAGGTTGTATACCATTTCCATAACTATTGTTCCAGCTAAACTGCAGCTGTTTATCTGAGCTTGTAAAAGAAAGAGCCAGGAGCGAAAAGGCTGAAGCCAATTGCCTAGATACTCTTAAATGTTAAAAAAGAACGGATAAATGAGATAAACTGAAATAAGCAGGTGGTTGCTTCACGCTCCCACCTACTTTTTATTAAATTTTATCCCTCTGCCATTTTATGGTGGAAAGGGCATTTGCTAATATCGCCTTCTTTCTTTTCCATCACTTCTGGTGTTGAAACTGGTCTCCTGCGGTGCTGATCCTGCGTGAGCGGGAACACCGAGGTAAAGAAGTTAGACCAGCCACCAGTTCTTACACGAAGTAAATTAAACTGCTCTGGCGAACCCACCGCCTGGCTATAAGTATCCGGACTGGCTACTGTGATGGTTAGAATATTAGATGAATGACCTTCGGCAAATTGCTGCATTACACGCACGATTCTTTCTGCCGGGAAATCTTCATTCACATTATAATCGGTTGGTGCACCATCGGTCATCAGGTCGGTACCTTCACCTTCGAAACCAGCCAATGAGGCTTCGAAACCTGCATATTGATGTTCAACCGGTAAATCCATCGGACTTGGAGCCGCACTCAGGTCGGAAGCTACAGCCGTGCCCAATCTCCGGCCATCGGCACTGGCTCCATTCCAGGCACCCATTTCTACATGGTTTTCGAATGTACCTACCCCCGGCTGGATCTGAATACCGAAAGGATGTTCTTCAGTACCGTAACGTGCGGCCAGGTTTTGCAAAGCACTATACATTTGCGGTAAAGGTTTGGTAAAGGTCTCTACCGAGATTTTGGCAATCCCTCCTACAATCGTATCGCCAAAGGCATCAATTTCGTGGTGCCCGCGGCCATAACGAGGCAGGCTCAACGCGATTTCGCGCAAACGCTTAAAACGATCGGAACGGCTGGTAATCCGCGATTCGCCGGCCAGTGTACTGATGAAAGGCTCGGTCATTTTATAGCCCCAGTCGCAGCACAAACATTCTAACAATTCGGGCAGGGTGGTTACGGCATTTTTATCATCAAACACCATTACCTTAATGGCGTATAACGAATTAATGGCCGAACTTAAAGAGATGTAGCAAGGCCCGTAAATGTTGTATTTGGTACCTCCGCTGTAAAAGTCAAGTCCGCGGGCCAAACAGTCGTCCATCAGCACATTTAATATTGGCGAAGGACAGAATTTGGTATTGGCACCGAAACCCATCAGCTGCCCGTTAAAGGCTTTGCGGTTTAACAATTCGAAATGCTGGAAGTAAATCTTTACCAGTTCATCAAAGCTTTTAATCTGATCGGCCGGTTTAGAATTGAGCGATATGTTTTGCCCGAACAGGTAAGATTGCCCTGCCGATGAATAGGTACGTCCCTGGTTTAAAGCACACTCAAGTGGCTGTAAAGTAGAAAAACCACCCAGCGAAAACCAGTTCTCGCCAGGAAACTGCGGCTCGTAACAGCCATCGCAGGCATAGTTCTGTGCCGATTGCATAGAAACAGCCGAGTTCCAGTTTTTGTGACTATGGCCAAGTTCGCCCCCTACATTGTCTCCACTGCGGTAAAGCCCTTCGATAATTTTTTCATCATTGAGCAATATCGGGTGCGCTCCTCCTGAAAGAACAGCATGGGCTGCTTCTTCGAGTATTTCTTTCGGGATATCTTTACGCGTGCGCAGCGAAAGGCAAGGTGCATTTAAAGGCAACCTGCCCGAAGCACGGATAAAGAGTTTAGTTAAATCGTTATAAGCTGGTTTACTGGCTGCAAAATCGGCAGTACCATCGGCTATCGTTCCGCCTACGGTAATTTGCTGAATCCACTGACCTAAGGAAGCACCTTGTGGGTACGGACCGGAAGCACCACCCATGGCCAGGTTACCGAAAGGCTGGTGATCTTCCATAAAGATGCGGTTCTGCTGTACTTTTTCGTCTAATTTGATGTAAAAAGCATCGATAATTTCCTGTGCTTCATCTTCCGAAATACCATCTTTTTCGTAATAAGGTTGCAACAGCTGGTCCATACGGCCAATTGCGGTAGGTTCGCCATTTAAGTGCAAACAGGTGTGCAACGTAAAAATAAACTGTACGGCTTCTACAAAAGTATCGGGCTTATCGTTAGCCAGTTTTTTCATCCGCGTCGCAATGGTCAGCAGGTTGGCCTTTTCCCAGGCTTGCCCTTCGGCCATTTTGCCGGCAGTTTCGCGCGCCAGCTTTTCGTAGTTCTGCATGTATTCGGTAATGCCCTGCAGCGACAAATACGAAGAGCGGTAAAAGTCTTTCAACTCAGGAGTAGTTGCCTTATGTTCGTAAGCCAGTACTTCTGTTTTCATTTGCTGCAAACCTTTTTGCAGGGCTTTCTCGTAATGAGGTATAACGTGCCCTACTCCCGAGGCCTCACTCAGGTTGCTTAAAAAGCCGTCCATACGTTCGGTTTCCGAAAGGTATTTCATTACATAACGGCCTTCGCCCAGCGATAGGTTTGGCATTGCACCTACAATAATTTCTTCGGGCGAAATCCGGTAGGTATCCGATCCGTACACACATTCGCCTTTCGATTCGATAAAGGCCGAATAAGGATGCAGCGTACCATCGGGAAACCTGATTTTACGACCTCTGAAACCGTAATCGGCCGAGCTGAACAACTGCAGGCTTAAACGTACAGCCCAGCCTTTCCTCACCATGATTGATTCTTTCATGATATCAGCAGGTTTATCGCTCCCCTCGTAGGCTTTAATGTAATGCTGAAGGTCGTCTTTAATTTCCTCCTGTTTGCGGTTAAAATACCAGTTATCCTGCCATAAAGAAAAAATATTCTCCAGCAGGCTCAGTATGCGGTTGCTTGGTGTTTTAAAATAGTGGTTGTGGCGGTTAATACCGGTCGACATGGCAAACAGGTAATTCTGATGGCTGTAGTACATCAGTCCGTTTTTGGATGCATCCTGGTAATGACGGTCTAAGCGTGTCCAGTCGACGCCCGGAAATTTAGACCAATCGCCCTTCTCCATATGTGAGAAATTGTTGCTGTAGTCGGGGTGTTCATCCAGTCCCAGGTCATCTATGCTTGGAATATAAAAAATACCACCCAGATCTGATTTGAGGTGATTAAATAAACGGTCGTTCATAAAACCTTTATCGCCCCCTACCTGGTTGCTCATGATATTTTCGAGGATTCCGGCTTCTTTGGCAAAACCTGCAAAGTAAATGCCTTCCTCGTCAGAAACGGTAACCGATTTTGGTGCCCTGAAACCGACTGATGATTGTTTGGCCCTGCCGAAAGGTAAGCCTAAGCGCAGAATAGGTGTTGTATTGCCATGGTCGTCCTGTATCCTGGCCGATTTAATGTGGCTGCGCGAATCGCGATCGGGAATAATGGTATCGTCTGTTTTACGGCCAATCAGGTCTTCGATCTGATCTTCGGTCATCATGTTAATCTGGTTCCAGTTGATGATAAAACGCTGTGCAAGCACGAACGATCCGCCCAAATGGCTAATGTCTTCGCCACCAATTAAGGTGTGTTTGGCAATAGTAATCGGATCCGAAGGATTATTCAGGTTTTCGGAAAAGCGGCAGCCCAGTACCTTACCTTTATTGCCATCTTTCTGGTTGGATTTAGAGGCTGCATCTTGTGCAAAATAATGCTTGGTTACGCCTTTAAGTCCGTTAACCAAAAAATCGAGTACGATCTCGCATGCCTGCTTGCTATCACTTTTAATGTGAAACCAGAGATCGCCTTCGGTATCATCGAAAACCCCTTTCGAGGCATCGAAAACATCAGAAGTAAAAGGATCATCTTTGGTTGGGAAATTAAGGTGCATTCCGCGTGGTAGGCTTAGCCCTTCTTTTTTACAGATAGCCGCCCAGTTTTTAAAAGAAATACCCAGTACTACCGATGTATTTCTGTTAGCCAATACTTCGTTGGTATTGATTTCTTTCCGCACCGCAGCCATCAGTTCGGTAAGTTGCGGCCGGCTTACCGGTGTGTTTACCCAAAATGTGGTAAAAATAGCAAAAGGTGATGGGTACACTAATCCACGCTGGCAGTGTTTCCACACTTCGTCCAGCCTTTCTTCGAGTTTTAAGGTGTTCATTGTTAGAGATGTTTATGTTTATAGATGGTTAAATCAGGCCTTATTTGCTATCGGAAGTTAGGCCAGCTACTAAGTAACCATATTTTTGTGTATTTACACACCGTATAAACACCCTATTTTTAACTACACATCTACTAACATAATATCTACATCGACTTAGGCATTTTCTCATCGAATAATTATGCGTGAATCGGGATTTAGGTCTCAAAATATCATCCCGGGCACCTCATAGAATCAGCTGGCAAATTGAATAAAAAATATTGGTTTGTTGGCCTTATCTGTTTTCTTTTTTTTATTAAAATCGGTCAAACGTTTGCGTTATACTGACTTAAATATTTAATCTATCTTAGAGTAAAACAGCTATTAATTAATCGACTAACCAAATTGAAAACGACATTAAAAACAAGCAAGTTAATTCAGCATTCAATTGGTATGCTATTACTTTTAATTGGCTTAAATACTTTTGCGCAACAAAATAAAAGCAAGCCCAACATCATTTTATTTTTAGTAGATGATATGGGCATTATGGATACCTCGGTTCCATTTTGTGCGGAAATGATGCCTTTGAATAAACGTTACCATACACCCAACATGGAGCGGCTGGCCAAACAAGGTATGAAATTTACCAATGCCTATGCCCAGCCGGTTTGTACGCCTACCAGAACAAGCCTGCTTACCGGAATGAATGCGGCGCGTACCCACATCACCAACTGGACATCGCCCAATAAAAACGAGCCTACCGATGCCAAAGATGCCCAGTTTGCACCTTTAAACTGGAACATTAACGGATTAAGCAATGTTTCCAATACACCAAATACAGTTTATGCTACCACTTTCCCGCAATTGCTCAAAAATGCAGGTTATTATACCATCCATGGAGGCAAAGCACATTGGGGATCGATGGGTACACCCGGTGCAAGCCCTTATAACCTGGGCTTTATGGTCAATATTGCAGGCCATTCGGCAGGTCACCCACAAAGTTACCTCTCCGAGCAACGTTATGGCAATTTACCCGGCAAAGCACAGGCACAGGCCGTGCCCGATTTGCAGGAGTATTACAATACCGGCACTTTCTTAACTGAAGCTTTAACCTTAGAAGCAAAAAAGGCCATGGAAACACCCATTGCCAGAAAAGAACCTTTCTATTTAAACCTGGCGCATTATGCCGTACATGTGCCGCTTATGGCCGATAAACGTTTTGTACAGCGATATTACGATGCCGGTTTAGATAGCGCCGAAGCAAAGTATGCCAGCATGGTTGAAGGCATGGATAAAAGCTTGGGCGATATTATGGACTTCCTAAAGGAAAAAGGAGTAGCAGAAAATACCATTATTGTTTTTATGAGCGATAACGGGGGTTTAGATGCACATGGTCGTGGTGGTGATGCGAATACCCATAACTTTCCCTTCCGTTCGGGCAAAGGATCGGTATACGAAGGCGGTATCCGCGAACCAATGCTGGTAAAATGGCCGGGCGTTACCCAGGCACAAAGCGTTAACAGCAACCCGGTAATTATCGACGATTTTTTCCCCACTATACTCGATTGGGCAGGTATAAAGGATAAAAAAACGATTCAAAAGCTGGATGGTTTAAGTTTAGTGCCTACTTTAAAAAATCCTGCAGTTAAACTTCACGACCGGCCACTTATTTTTCATTACCCTAACAAGTGGACCAATGAAAAAGATGAACAGCTTTTGGGGATAAACTATTACAGTGCATTACGATACGGCCAATGGAAACTGATTTACCGTATGCGCAATCAGGCATTTGAGCTGTATGATTTAAGCAAGGATATTTCAGAGCAAAACAATCTGGCAGCAGCAAATCCTGCCGAAACTAAAAGGCTGGCTAACATTTTAGGGAAAGCCCTGAAAGAACGAGGCGCACAAATGCCTGTTGAAAGCAACACATCCAAACCAGTTCCGTTTCCGGATGAAATAACCATACATTAAAACAATTTAAAAGAGATTAAACTTCCTAACTCATATTTATCCTATACAACAGAACCATTCTAAATAGCGCCATGCAGCTTAGCTTAACATATACTTTAATTTTTCGCAACATAGCCAATGTAATTTTGCCTCAAACGGAAAACAAAACTTATGAACAAAACGCTATTAAAGCAAAAGGCACTAGCCTTTGCTGTTGCTGCATTCGTTACTTCTACAATAGTAATCAGTGCCTGTAAAAAAAACAATGAACCGGAAACACCAGAAACCACTACTCCGGTTACGTTAAAAGATTATTCGGTAAACCCATCATTGGTAAAAGCAATGCGTGGTTTCGAAAGCCTTAACATTACTACACTAATCAGCTCGGATGATGTATTGCCTGAGTCGCCTAATTTTATTTTTGGTGCGCAACCTGACGGAGCAGGAATTATTAAAAACCCTGCTGGCGAAGGTTTCATTATGATTAACAACCACGAAATCCTTCAATCGGTATCGCGTGTTTACTTAGATAAAAATTTTAAACCTGTAAAAGGAGAATACATTGTAGATTCTGATGGTGGCATGACCCGCCTTTGTTCTGCTACAATGGCAACGCCGGAAGAACATGGTTTTGCTAAACCGGTTTTCTTAACTGCGGGCGAAAGTGGTGCAGAATCGATGATTCATGCCATCGATCCACTTGCAGCTGCTGATAAAAAGAATAAACAAAGAACCGTTAGTGCCTTGGGCAGATGGAGTGCCGAAAATGCCGTACCGCTACCTAAAGGAGCATTTGCAGGTAAAACGGTAATCATGATTGGCGAAGATGAAACAGACGGACAGCTGGCCATGTACGTATCTAACACCCAGGGAGATTTGGAAAACGGCAAGTTATATGTAATGAAACGCAGCAATAACGACCCTATTGAAACCAACATGGATAAAGGACAAACTTACGATGTGGAGTTTGTAGAACTTGACAATGTAAAAAGCAGTACCGGTGCGCAGTTGCAGCAGCAAACTATTGACAAAAAAGCTTTAATGTTAGCGCGTGTTGAAGATATCGATTACAGAAAAGGTAGTGCAGCAAACGGACGTGAAGTATATTTTACTGCAACCGGTGTTAGCCAGGGCGATAAAATTACGCCTGTAAGCGGCAAAACCATGTGGGGCCGTGTGTACAAATTGGTGCTTGATGCAAGCAACCCGCTAAAAGGTAAACTGGAAGTTGCTGTTGATGGTAACGATAATCCGGGAAAAAGCATTGTAAACCCTGATAATCTTTGCGTTACTGAAAACTACGTGTACATTCAGGAAGATGGCGATTCGTTTTACAAAAACAACGATCACGATGGAACCATCTGGCAGTTTGCGATGGCTTCAAAATCGTTAAAACCGATGTTACAGATGAACCACCGTAGAACAGATGCTACTTTTAATGCGAAATACAATCCATCAAACAGCACATTATTAAGTAGCTGGGAGTATGGAGCCATGTATGATATCTCGACTTTAACAGGCATTCCAGATACCTTTATCGTTAATTTACACCCACACACCTGGACAAACGATAAATACAAAAATGCCGATGGTGGTACAACCAGATTAGTAAACAATAACGAAGGTGGACAAGTAGTAATTGTTCGCGGCGTTTCAAAATAACCCAAAAATGCTTTCATTTCCCTTTCGGCAGTAGCTGGAAGGGATTTTTCTATTTTATTTCAACCTACCCAAATATGCCAGGCCTTAAAAAAGTTGTCTTTTGCGCTTCACTAATAACCTTCACTACGCTGCTATCTATTTTCTGCAAAACAGAAACCAAATCAGCACCGGAACAGGTTAAGGCAGACTTTGACCAGCAGCTTATTGAACTTCAAACTATTGTTGATCAAAAATTATTTAAGGCCGTTCAGGATCTTAACGAAAAGGCAATTAAACAATCCTTTTTACTGGCCAGGGCAAAATATAAGCAGCTGGAGTATTATATCGAATATTTTTTCCCTTCAACAGCGGTTATGCTTAATGGCGCACCCATTGATGAAATTGAACTGGGCGAAAACCTGATCGAAAACCCAACGGGCTTTCAGGTAATGGAGGAAATAATTTATGAAGAACCATCAAAGGAAAACCGCCTGGAGTTATTAAACGAGATAAAAAAAATGCAGCTAAACCTGCAGCGGGTTAGCCGTTTTAATGAGCAATACCAACTTACCGATGCACAACTATTTGATGCCATACGGCTGGAAATTTTCAGGATTACCAGTTTGGGCATTACCGGTTTTGATACACCAGCGGCCTTACAGGCAATCCCAGAAACGGCATCTGCTCTAAAAGGAATTGAAGACGTATTAGTGAAATATGATGCCTCGGCAAATAAAGCAATAGCTCCTGCCATTGCCTATCTGGATAAAAACCCTAATTTCAATAGCTTTGACAGGTTAACTTTTATTACAGCTTACCTCGATCCGATCAGTAAACACATCAACCTGCTTCGGATAGAGAAAAAAATACCAACTGCTGCTAGTGGCTCTGCATTGCACGATGATGCGGTAACTATGTTCCAGCCAAATGCTTTTAACGTAAATAAATTTGTGGGTAACAGCACCTTATTTATTAACGACGACAAGATTGCACTTGGCAAAACCCTATTTAACGATCCGGTACTTTCTAACGGAGGCAAGCGCAGCTGTGCCAGCTGCCATCACCAGTCGCTCGCTTTTACCGATGGTTTAACCAAAGCAGCAGCAATATCGAAAGGCGAAACCTTATTGAGAAATACCCCAACGTTAACCTATGCAGGCTTGCAACGCGGGTTCTTTTACGATTTAAAAGCAGGCACTCTTGAAGATCAGGCACTGGACGTGGTTCACCACAAACAGGAAATGGATGGTTCACTCGCACAGGCTTCAGCACGGATCAACACTTCGAAAACTTACTCAACCTTATTTCAAAAGGCCTACCAGGATAAGACAGGCAAGGTTGATCCTTGGAAAATCCAGCATGCACTGGCTTCTTATATCCGGTCCCTATCCCCTTTTAACTCAAAGTTTGATCGTTATATGCGGGGTGATAAAAAACAACTTAATGAGGAAGAAAAGAAGGGATTTAATCTGTTTATGGGGAAAGCTAAATGCGGTAGTTGTCATTTTGCTCCACTTTTTAATGGCACACCAGCTCCCCTGTTCATTAAAAGTGAAGCAGAGGTTCTGGGGGTACCTGCAAGCACCGATACCATAAAACCAAAAATAGACCAGGATCTGGGACGTTACGCGCTGTATGCTTATCCACAATACAAGCATGCCTTTAAAACTTCTACTTTACGCAACATTACCAAAACAGCACCTTACATGCACAATGGGGTGTATAAAACACTGGAGCAGGTTATGGATTTCTATAATCGCGGTGGAGGTGCTGGAATGGGGATAACTGTTGATAACCAAACTTTAGCTGCCGATAAACTGAATTTAAGTAACACAGAGATTAAACAGATTATTGCCTTTCTAGGTACGTTAGAAGATTTGCATTAATTTTCATGCCACGGATGCACAGAAGCCACGGAGAATTAGTGATTTTTAATTCCCCCTACTTTGCACGCTTTGCACCTAACTTTGCATGCTTTGCGGTTAAAACTGGCAATTAAACTATAATAAATCCTTCAACACCACCCAAACATTTTCGGCCAGGATCTTATCTCCTTCTGCAGTTGGATGAATACCATCAGCCTGGTTTAATTTCGGTACGCCACCTACCTTATCCAGCAAAAACGGGATCAGTTTCATTTCGTTTTTCTGTGCCAGTACCGGAAAAATATTCTTAAAGTCGGCAGCATATTTAGCGCCCATGTTCGGCGGTACCTGCATACCAGCCAATACCAGTTTGGCATCAGGATATTTAGCCTTCACCCGGCCAATAATATCCTGCAGGTTTTTAATGGTTTGCGCTACAGGTAAGCCCCTTAAACCATCATTAGCGCCCAGTTCGAGCACAAAGATACTCACTGGCTGTTTCAGCAACCAGTCAATCCTTCCCTTGCCCCCGGCAGAAGTTTCGCCACTTAAACCGCCATTAATAACCTTGTAAGGCAATTTTAACGAATCGATTTTATTCTGGATCAAAGCAGGGAAAGCTTCCGAAGGATCGAGCCCCATACCGGCTGTTAAACTCGTGCCAAAAAAGAGAATATTTTTTTGATCCTGGTTTATTGCAACCTTTTTTTGGTCAGCCGAATCTAAAGTTTTAACCTTATCGTTTTTGCTTTGCCCGTTACCACAGCCCAGCAGTGCAATTCCTAAAACAATTAGGCCTATAATGCGTTTTCGTAACATATTTAACCGGTGTATATCTAATTATAAAATATTATCTTAACAGGCAACATCCTGTTATGTTTGGCAAAAATCTATACGCAAACCCTAAAAACATCAGCTATTGGAAAGCATATTGAACATCCGAAATGTAAGCAAAATTTACCAAAGTGCCGGGCGCGAATTAACCGTTCTCGATCAGATTAATTTTTCCATCATTGCAGGCTCAACAGTCGCCATAACCGGTCCTTCAGGAAGCGGCAAGACTACCTTGCTGGGTTTGTGTGCAGGCCTCGACAGGGCCAGTGGTGGTACCGTAGAATTGAATGGGATCGCACTCGAAAAATTAAACGAAGATGAGCGCGCTGCAGTAAGGAATCAATATGTTGGATTCATTTTTCAGAATTTTCAGTTGTTGCCAACCTTAACTGCATTAGAAAATGTAATGGTTCCGTTGGAATTAAGGGGAGCAAAAAACATCAGGGCGCATGCTTTAGAACTGCTGGATAAAGTTGGACTGGCCGATCGCGCGCAACACTACCCCGTACAATTATCGGGTGGAGAACAGCAGCGGGTTTCGCTGGCCAGAGCCTTTTCCAATCAGCCGGCCATTCTTTTTGCCGACGAGCCTACGGGTAATCTCGATGCCGAAACCAGCGAGAAAGTAATTAAACTGCTTTTCGATTTAAATAAAGATGCCGGAACTACCCTGATCATTGTAACCCACGATCTTGAACTGGCAGCCCGCACATCGAGAACCATCAAAATAAAAGGAGGCGTAATCCTTTCTGACGAAAACCCGACTTATGCATAGCACCATTCCGAAACAACGCATTAAACTTTCGTGGCTACTTAAAATGGCCTGGCGCGACAGCCGGAAAAACCGTTCGCGCTTGTTGCTTTTTATTTCGGCTATCGTTTTGGGTATCGCTGCACTGGTGGCCGTTTATTCTTTTAAAGATAACTTACAAAAAGATATCGATGCGCAGGCAAAAGAACTAACAGGGGCAGATCTGGTATTGGATAGCCGCAAAGGTGTGAGCAATGTGATGAACAACATGCTCGACACACTGGGAGACGAGCGGTCGCAGGAAAAAACTTTTGCCTCAATGATTTATTTCCAGAAAGGTGGCGGTAGCCGACTGGTGCAAATGAAGGCATTGGAGGGAAAATATCCTTACTATGGTGCCATCGAAACCATTCCTGTAGCTGCAGCAAAAAGCTTTCAATCAGACAGAAATGCACTGGTTGATAAAACCCTCATGCTGCAGTTTAATGCAAAGGTTGGCGACTCAGTAAAAGTGGGGGACCTTAACTTTAAGATACTGGGTACACTAACCAAGACACCCGGCCAAACCGGAATTTCGTCAAGCATTGCTCCAACCGTTTACATTCCGCTACAATACCTCGAAAAAACCAATCTGATTAAAACCGGAAGTCGGATTAACCATAAGTTCTACTTTAAATTTAACGACCCATCGAAAATTGATGAGTGGGTAAAAAAACAAGACAGTAGGCTCGAAAAAGAAGGTTTCGATGCTGAAACTGTCGAATCTAGAAAAGAACAGACTGGCAGATCGTTCAAAGATGTGAATCGTTTTCTGGCTTTATCGGGCTTTATAGCCTTATTGCTGGGCTGCATAGGTGTGGGCAGTGCCATACAGGTTTACATTCAGGAAAAACTGGCCACCATTGCCACCTTACGCTGCTTGGGTTTAAAAGCGCGACATGCATTTTTAATTTACCTGATCCAGGTGTTTTTTATCGGTTTAATTGCGGCAGTTGTTGGCGCACTGCTCGGTACAGCTATACAGTTTTTGCTTCCCTGGGTTTTGAAAGATTTTCTACCCATCGAAATTACCATGCAGGTTTCGTGGCCGGCAGTTGGTCAGGGGATTTTACTCGGGCTCATCATATCCGTTCTGTTTGCCCTGCCGTCGCTTTTAGCGGTGCGCAAAATTTCGCCCCTAAATGCCATACGGGTTTCTTTCGAAAGAGTTAGCCGCAGCCGCGATCCCTTATTGTGGCTGGTTTATCTGTTGATGGCTGCCTTCATTACAGGCTTTACCCATTTACAGATGAAAACCTGGGTGCAAACAGTATCTTTTACCCTCAGTATTGCCATCGCCTTTATTTTACTCCTGATCTTATCTAAACTGCTTTTGCTTATGGTCAGGAAACTTTTGCCTGGCACTGCGGGTTACCTTTGGCGACAGGGTTTTGCAAATCTCTACCGGCCTAACAACCAAACTTTAATGTTAACGGTTTCCATTGGACTTTCTACAACTTTTATCTGCACGCTGTTTTTTGTGCAGGGTATTTTAATGAATCGGGTTAGCCTCTCATCGGGCAGCAACCAACCCAACATGGTGATGTTTGACATTCAGAATACGCAAAAGGAAGGACTGGACAGCTTAACCAAAGCTTTTAAATTGCCTTTAATGAACCAGGTACCGGTAATTACCATGCGTATTGAGGAGATTAACGGTAAAAAATCGACTGCCGATACCAACAATCGCAGGGCCTACCGTAACGAAATCAGGGCCACTTATCAGGATACCCTCACCGCAGCTGAAAAGATTACTTCGGGTAAATGGACTGGCCGGGTAAAAGCCAACGAAACGGTTTACATTTCGCTAGATCAGCGTTATGCACAACAGATTAAGGTGGGTTTAAACGATAAAATACTGTTTAACGTACAGGGCATGATGATCCCTACCGTAGTGGGCAGCTTAAGGGAAGTAAACTGGAGCAGGATGCAAACCAATTTCAGGGTTGTTTTTCCGGCAGGGGTTTTAGAAGAAGCCCCACAGTTTCATGTATTGATGACCAGGGTTCCCTCGAGCGAGGTTTCTGCACGTTTCCAAGGAGAAGTGGTGCAGCAGTTCCCCAATGTTTCGGTAATTGATTTAGATCTGGTGTTAAAATTACTGGATGAATTATTGGGCAAAATCGGTTTCGTAATTCAGTTTATGGCAGGTTTTAGCATGGTAACTGGATGGATTGTGTTAATTTCTTCGGTGTTAACGAGTAAAAACCAGAGGATAAAAGAAAGTATTTTACTCCGTACCATGGGAGCCAGCAGCAGGCAGATTATCCGGATTAATGCGATTGAATATTTGTTTTTAGGTGCCTTTGCAGCTGGTGCAGGATTAATCCTGGCACTTGGCGGAAGCTGGGCGCTGGCTAAATTTAGTTTTGATGCAGCGTTTATTCCACCATTTTTCCCTACCCTGCTGTTATTTGGTTCAATTGTATCGCTGGTGGTGATTACAGGAGTTTTAAGTACAAGGAGTATCCTTAAGCAACCACCTTTAAAAATTTTAAGAACGGAGGGCTAAGCGCATTATTCGCGTTTAACGGCAAATACGAAGGCCACAAAGCCTAGTACATGATATTTTCTGTGGGCTCCGTGTATCCGTGGCTAAAACCATAGAATTTTGATACTTTTACCCTTATGATCAGATTAAACAGTGATACACCGACTGAAGTGCTTCAGGATGTAAAGGTTGGCAGTATGGTAACCGACACTTTCAGCAAAACCGGCCTGGTAGAAAGTATAGAAATTAAAGACGATGGTTTGTACCGTATTTACGAATTTACACTGGTTACCGGTAGAACCATTACGGTTAAAAAATAGCAGTCATGCTTTTCACAGGTACCTATTGATCTGTGTAGAGCTGTCGATAAAACTAATCATCCTCCTTAAACCCTTAACCAAATGTCATTATTCATCTTACTTCTTGGTATCCTCCTGCTGTTTATTTTGATTTTGAAAAAGATCAACCCGATGATTGCCCTGCTGGCTGTAGCCATTATTACTGGTTTGCTTCTGGGGATGCCGGCTGCCAAAGTAATGAGTGCCATAAGCAATGGTATAGGCAGTACACTGGGCAGTATGGTAATGGTTTTGGCATTGGGTGCTATGATGGGCAAACTGATTGAGGATAGCGGCTCTGCCAAAAAGATTGTATTCATTCTCATTAAAGCCTTTGGTCAAAAAAATATTCAGTGGGCAGTACTTTTAACGGGCTTACTGGTTGGCATTCCGCTTTTTTATAATGCCGGCTTTGTGGTTTTAATTCCGCTGGTTTTTGCTATAGCCGCTGCAACAGGTCTCTCCAAACTATATATTGGCTTGCCAATGGCTACAGCCCTCTCGGTAACCCACGGCTTTTTACCACCGCACCCTGGCCCTGTAGCGCTGGCCGGTATATTTCATGCAGACATTGGAAAAACGCTGATTTATGGATTAATTCTAAGCTTGCCCATTGCCGTTATTGCCGGGGTTTATTTACCAAGGCTGATCTTAAAACGAAGCACAAACGTTGTACAAGATGGCTTTGTAATTAATGAAGACGAGCATCTGCCTTCGGCTTCTAAAAGTTTTATTACGGCACTCTTACCCGTATTTTTAATTATCGCCGGTACGCTGGGCAGTAGTTTAAAAATGGATTACCCTGGTAAAGCCATCTTTGTATTTCTCGCTGATCCAACTGCCGCACTGCTCCTTTCGGTAGTACTTACCTTAATGCTGCAAAAGGCCTCGATTGCCAAAGCGATGGAATCTTGTACCGAAGGGGCAAAAAGCATCGCCATGATCGTTTTAATTATTGCGGCGGGTGGTGCCTTCAAACAGATTTTGATTGATAGTGGCATGGGCGAAACAGTAAAACAGCTAACCGGTGGTTTAAACTTATCTCCTTTGCTTTTAGCCTGGCTCATTACAGCATCGCTCAGGGTTACGTTGGGTTCGGCTACCGTTGCGGCATTAACTGCATCGGGTATGGTTTTACCTTTAATCGGGCCGGGTACCCCGCCCGAGCTAATGGTATTATCGGTTGGTGCCGGGAGCCTGATGTTCTCGCACGTTAACGATACCGGTTTCTGGATGTTTAAAGAATATTTTAACCTTACACTCAAAGAAACCTTCAGTACCTGGACGGTGATGGAAAGTTTAGTATCTATATTGGGTTTGGTTGGCGTGCTGGTATTGAATCAGTTTGTTTGAGACATCTGATCGTCATTTCGAATGGAGTGCAACCCAGTTGAGGAATCTACCAGGATGATAAATTTTTCCGATAGCTCTCTGCAAACATGCTGTTGCACTCCCGTTGATATTGATTTATTAATTCTTCACCCTGTTCTTCTCTGCATCCGCTCCCGATGATTCGTGATTGGACGGTGTGCTAAAAGCTTTACCAAAGCGATAGCTGTAACTTACAACCACCCTTCTCGAATCCTGCCGGTTTACCCAGTTAGCCTCCGTAGCAGCTAGGTTATTAATTACCCCATTAAATATGCGGTTTCTGAAAATATCTCCAGCTGTTAGTTTCAAGGTGCTTTTTGCACTTAATTTTTTCTGTACTGCTGCGCCAAACTCGTGCACCGATCCCAATAAAAACTGCACATTAGAAAACTTGCTCTGGTACTGTCCGTTTAACTCGGCGCTCCAGCTTGGACTGATTTTAAACTGTAAATTGGGGTAAGCCCTGAAAAAAGTACCATTGGTTACCAAATAACCCGTATAAAAATCGGTCTTCGAAACCATTCTGCCTACCTCGGTATAAGCATTCAGTTTAAGCCATTTGGTTAAATCAATTTCTGCATTCACAGAAAGATTGGCTACCCTGGTTTTACCCACATTGGCCGGCCGACTGTAATAAGTGCCATTTAATATTTCGATGGTTTCATTTACTTCATCGCGCACCCAGCTGTAACTAAAGGTGGTGGTTATTTTACTCTTAAAGGTATGCGATAGTTCTAAGCTCTGTGTAAACGAAGGCTTTAAAAAAGGATTGCCCACATAATAAGTAAACTTATCCAAGGGTGAAAAGAAAGGGTTCAGGTCCTGATAATAAGGCCGGTCGATGCGACGCCCATAGTTTAAGCCCAGCTGGTTATTACCTGCTGTATCGAGTTTGTAGGAAAGATAAAATGTTGGGAACAAGCTATTGTAAGTGCGTTTAAAACTCGAATCGGGTTTAATGAGATTGCCCAGCTGGTGCCCGTTCGAAACTGTATTTTCGTACCGTAGCCCAACCTGAAGCGAAAACCTTTTCCCTTCCCTGCTCATGTTCAGGTAAGCAGCATTGATATTTTCGCGGTATAAAAAGTGATTGCTCTTTTCGTAGTCGGGAGTCGTTTTCCCGTTCGAGGTATTGAAATAACCAGCAGTGTTATTGGTTTTGGTGTAGGCTGTTTTGGCTCCGACATCAAGCTTCCATTTATTGGCCAGCGGATGGCTATAATCTATTTTAGCCGTATAAATATCAATATTGGAAGGCAAATCGCCAGTTAAAATATCCTGATACTTCAAAGCCATACTGGGCAGATAGCTGAAATTGTAATAGGTTTGATCAGTTTGGTTGTGATAAAGCAGGTAATCTGCATCGAAAGTCAGCTCCCTGCCTGTCTGGTTAAATTTATGCCTGTAGTTTAAATTAACCCCGGCATTCTGATATTTAATCTGATCGATATTTTCGGCGCGGATTACCGAATCGAGTTGCATGGCCGCGTTAGATAGGTTGCTGGTATTGTTGTTTACCTGTTTCGAAATCCGGTTCATGCCCGTAAATACCACTCCCCAGGTAGTTTTATCGGTAGCATAAAAATCGATGCCTGTTTTCAGGTTAAAAGTATGGCCACGCCTGCGGAAATAAGAATTTTGGTTAAAGTAGGATTTGGAACTACCATCGTCATTTTTATATTTCCGGTTCAAATCCAGATCGGTAAAACTGTTGTTAAGGTTGTAACTCAGTGTTCCGAAAACGTTCAGCTTATCCTTACGGTAATTAAAGTTAAAGCTATCGTTTGAACGACTCATCTGTCCCTGATTCAGGCTCAGATTAATCCCACCGTTAAAACCTGCCGTTTTGGTTTTCTTGGTTTTGATGTTGATTACCCCACCATTTCCCGCCGCATCATATTTGGCTGGTGGGTTGGTCATCAGTTCAATCTGATCGAGTGATGAGGAGGGTAACGAGCGCAGATAGTTTTCCAGGTCGCCACCTGAAAGATAAGTAGGTTTATCGTCGATAAAAATAGCCACTCCGTTTTTCCCCTTAAGCGAGATGGTTCCATTCTGATCGACGCTCACACCCGGCGATTTGCTTAGCACATCGAGCGCTGTGGTACCTGCATTCGAAATCAGCGCATCAACATTCACTACCATGCGATCTATTTTGCGTTCAACAAAAGCTTTTTGACCAGCAACCGTTATCTCTTTAAGGTTATTGGTACCGGTACCTATTTTAATATCGACTAAAGCGATACTGCTATGTGCCGCATCCACCAGCAAAGTGTCGCTCTGGTAAATGGCTGCTCCTACCACTGATATTTTAATCAGATACCTCCCGTAAGCAAGCTTATCGAAACCAAAACGTCCGTCAGCTTCGGTAAAGCTGGTTTTTACCAAAACTGCATCTTTCAGCAGAGCCACCGTAGCAAATTCGATGTTTTTGCCTTCGGCATCCAATACCCGACCATAAATTTTGGATGATGGTGTTTGAGCTTGAGCGAAAGTAAGGGCAATATTCATCCAAATGGCCAAAAAGGCCACAATTGTTGTTTTCATGAAGGGGTTGGATTAGCGCTTTTTAGAAATTGGTTTTGTGGTTCTCTACCATGAAATTATACATCAGCGAGTGTCCTTCGTTTTTTAAGAACTTTTGCTTGTATTTTTTCTGTACATCTGCACTTTGCTTAACACCGTTTACAATCAGTTCATCTTTATTAAGCTTATACGAGAGTTTGTTTGTGCTGCTGATAATACCATCTTTGATCATCTGCTGGTTGATTTCGCTGGTATAATCGTGGCCATCGCCATTGGTTACCGTTTTAGAAGTAACTGTCCGTTCAACACCTGTTCTGGTTGTAGTAGTACTACCATAAGCCGGCGGAGTTGGCGGGGTTGGAGGTGTAGCCGGCGTTGCAGGCGTAGGAGGAGTTGGTGGTGTAGGAGGTATCGCATATGAGCTCACCGGCCTTGGCGCTCTTGCCGGACGTGGTGCTCTGGCTGGTCGTGGAGGGCGCGGCGGGCGTGGCACATCATAACCTTTTCCATCAGCATGTTCTTTTGCCCATTTGGCGTCTTCCTTCGCCCATTTTGCATCTTCTTTTGCCCATGCAGCATCCTGCTTAGCCAGCTCTTTATCTGCTGCTGCGCGTTTTATATCCTCTGCTGCCATTTTTCTATCTTCCCTTGCACGTTTCTGATCTTCTTTGCGGGCTTTAATATCCTGTTCCTTTTCAATTGAGGCTCTGTTTTTTTCTTGTAACGATTTTTCGTTACGGTCCATTTTAGCCGCGATTTCGCGTTCTATCTGTTCGGCAGATTTGCCTTGCTTTGCTTCTTCGCTGCTGCGTTTAGCTGCTACACGCTTTTTGGTCGAATCCTGTACTACCTGAATGGCGCTTGATATTTTATTTGCGGTAACTGTTTTTGCATGGCCAACACTTTTAAATGCAGCAGTGCAAACCACTACCGAAACCAGTGCGATGGTTAATATTGTCTTTTCCATTTTGTTTAAAGTTGAATTGGTGTTAAATAACATCCTGCTTGCCCTTTGCAGCAGGCTACCTTTCTTACCCGTAACTGCCATGGCATAAGCAGGTGCACGCTGCTTAAACTCCTGACAGACTACCAGAGCCTGAACGTAGTTTTTACGATCGTTTACACAAGCGATGGCCAAATCATCGCAACAGTGTTCGCGTTCTGTTTTTATTAATTGCGATACCCAAAGTACCGCCGGGTTGAAGAAGAAAACGATTTCGATAAAACTTTGCAGCAGGTTTACCAGATAATCTTTACGCTTAATGTGTGCCAGCTCGTGTGCGAGAATGGCCTCTACTTCGGCAGTTGATAATCCGTTAAGCAAGCCTAGCGGAATCAATACCAATGGTTTAAAATGCCCCACAACCATAGGCATTTGCGCAATACCCGATTGCATCAGACTAATTGGTTGGCTTATACCCAGCTTCTCGCTAAGTTCTGCCAGTTTTACATCCCATTTTTTGCCTGCAGCATAAATTGCATGGTTACGCAAGTGGTAAACATTATTTAACCCCACAATAAGCTGGATACTTTTACCACAGATGATCAAAAACCAAATTAAAACAATCTGTACAGTATAGGCATTCCATAGTGAAAGGGCCCGGTTCATACCCGCACTCATTTGATCCTGCACACTGGTAATGACTTGTCCGTCAACAGGTGAAAGATTAACTACCTTTTGGTTATCACCAAACAATTGTGCAGCAATTACCGGTTTTTGCAGTTCTGTATAAAAAGTAAAAGCAATGGCCACAACAAACAGGCTTAAACAAACGGTTAGCAGGTTATAGCGTAAAGCAGCACTTGCCTTACGGGTGGTAAACATAACTAAACCTGCCAGCAGGGCCAGAATTACGCCCAGCCAAAGCGAGTGAAACAATGTTGCACCTAAAGCATGCAACCAGTTCTCGGGTAATAGGTTAACCAGTTTAAATTCCATAATGGTATCTTTTCAGCATTTATTAATTATTCCATGCTATCCAATAGCCGCTTAATCTCTTCGATTTCTTTTTTAGATGTTTTTTCATTCCCTAAAAGCTGCATCATCAGTTGCGACGCCGACCCTTTGTACAGGGTATTTACAAAACGATCTAACAATTGTACTTTGGTTTTTTCTTCTGCCTCAACCGGAATATAAATGTGCTTCATTTGGCTTTCGTCACGCTTTAAAATTCCCTTCTCTGTTAAAATCTGCATCTGTTTAAGGGTCGAAGTATAATTCACTTCCCGCTGCGTATTTAACTGATCGTTCACGAACCGAACTGTAGAAGGACCAAATTCCCACAAAACCTGCAATATTTCTAATTCAGCTTTAGTAGGTTCAGGTAGATTATTTTCAGTTTGATTCACTTTCATACCTTAAAGGTACGATAGTTTTCGTACGATACAAATATTAGCTTAATTATTTTTATAAATCTCATGCCACAAACAATATAAACACCTCATTATCAGTAATAAAAAATTTAATGAAATAAAAATATTTCAGCTCCCCTTCTAATTCTTAGCGAGAAATGAGATTAAAAAGACAACAAACATCTGATGTTTAAAATAAACATCGTATGTTTGTATGCAAATTCAAAGCTATGGAACAGGAAAGTAAACTTTTCGAGCAGGTTTCGGTTAAAATCCGGGATGACATTAAAGCAGGCAAATTTAAGACGGGTGAAAAAATACCACCCGAACCAGCCCTGATGGAGCTTTATGGAGTAGGCCGATCTACCATTCGCGAAGCGGTAAAATCGCTCACTTTATCAGGTATACTTACTGTTAAGCAAGGTTTCGGCACTTTGGTAAATTCAGTGCCCACCGAACCCATTGAACAAAGGTTGCGCCGGTCGGATTTTGAAGAGATTAACCACGTAAGATCTATCCTGGAGCAGGAAATTGTATTGCTAGCTACACAAAACCGTACGACAACAGATTTAGAAGCTATGGCTGCAGCTTTGGAAGGCAGAAAGCTGGCTATTGAAAAAGAATCGCGACTGGATTGCGCCAATGCTGATATTGAATTTCACCTAGCCATTGCGCGGGCTTCAGGCAACCATGTTTTAGCCGATCTTTACGAAAGCTTTACCGTTATTATTCGTGATTTCTTTGCCAAAAGAGCTCCATCGGGCATTGCACATTTCGCCATGAGCCATCACCTGCACCAGGCTTTATTTAATGCGATAAAAGATGAAAATGCCGACGCGGCACGCGAAATAACCATTACCATATTGAACAATAACCATTAATATCATGTCAATTTTAACTTTTACCCTGATTTTAATCCTTGGAGCATACCTCGCGGGTTTAGTTGGGTCGTTAACCGGCTTGGGTGGCGGTGTAGTTGTTATACCACTGCTTACTCTTGTCTTCCACGTCGATATCCGCTATGCTATTGGTGCAGCGTTATTGGCTTCTATCGCCAACTCATCGGGAGCTGCCAGTGCTTATATCAAAGAAGGTATTACCAACATCCGGCTGGGTATGTTCCTCGAAATTGCCACTACACTAGGAGCAGTTTTAGGAGCTTTAATTGCCATTTATACACCGACCAACACCATTGCTATACTTTTTGGCTGTGTACTGCTTTTCTCTGCCGCCATGACGCTTAGAAAAAAGAACCAGGAGGCTTTAACCGAAGGCAGCAGATTATCGGCGGTTTTAAAACTGAACAGCAGCTACCCTACCCCATCAGGCAACGTAGCCTACAAACTCAAAAATGTGGGCGCAGGTTTCTCGATCATGACAGTTGCTGGCGTAATGTCGGGTTTGCTTGGGATTGGCTCTGGTGCATTAAAGGTATTGGCCATGGATACTGCGATGAAAATCCCCTTTAAAGTGAGTACCACTACTAGTAACTTTATGATTGGGGTAACGGCGGCGGCCAGTGCTGTGGTTTACCTGCAGCGGGGCTACATGGATCCGGGTATTGCTTTCCCCGTAGTACTTGGGGTATTAGGAGGCGCATTTACAGGCGCAAAATTGTTAACGCATATCAATCCTTCCACCCTGCGGATTATCTTTTGTGTTGCCATCACCTTTGTGGCCTTCGAAATGATTTATAACGGCTATCACCATCAATTTTAAACAGAATTATGAAAAATTCAATTTCAAAACAGCTTATCGGTGATCGGGATGTAGAAAAAATTGTTGGTCAGTTATTACGCTTCGGGGTAATTACTGCAAGCCTGATTGTTTTATTGGGTGGCGTACTCTTTTTAGTCCAAAACGGAAACGGACCACGTCCAGATTATCATATTTTTAAAGGAGAGCAAGACAGTTACATCACTTTTGAAGGGATCTTTCTGGGACTTTTTACCTTTAAACCCATGGCCATTATCCAGTTTGGGGTGCTGCTGTTAATTATTACACCCATTATGCGGATCGTATTTTCGCTTTTTGCGTTTATGCTGGAAAAAGACAAATTATATGTTATCATTACGCTAATTGTATTGGGCGTAATTCTTCTCAGCACTTTTGGCGGATTGAAGGTATAATATTTCGGTTGGTGCAGACACCAACCGATACGCAGCAGATAATTAGATTTAGTTACCAGCCCAGACGCGCGGCTTACATGATCCTGTTGGTCGGTGAGACACCGACCAACAGGATCTCCTAATCAGCCTTAACTTCTTTGATTACTGCAATGATATCTTCTTCACCGTATCTCACCGAAGCGGATTCGAAAGTTTGCAATGCCGTTTTAGCCAAAGGTGACGAAATCCCTTCTGCTTTGGCCAGATTTAGATCTTTCACAATGTGTTTCAGTGCAAAGGCAGCCTGATATTGATCAGCGATAATAGCATCACCTTTAATTTTGGTAAAAATATTACCTATAGCGGCATTGTTAATCAGGCTGAGCAGATCTTCGGTTTTGATTCCCTGTGCATTGGCAAACACCACCGTTTCGGCCAGTCCCTGGGCATATAAAGCCAACAGTGAATTGATGGCCAGCTTTGCATTATTGCCAGCGCCTGTATCACCCACCCGCATGGCCAGTTTTCCAAGCTTTTCTAAAATGGGTTTAACTTCGTTAAAAGCAAGCTCATCACCACCCACCATAATCACCAGCTGACCAGTTTCGGCTTGCTTTACACTGCCCGAAACCGGGGCATCTAAATAATAATGTCCCTTTGCTGTACATGCCGCAGCCATTTGCCGCGAGATTGATGGCGAAACCGTACTCATATTGATGATGGTTTTTCCAGACACCTCTGCGCTCAAAACACCATCAGTACCATTAAAAATGGCTTCAATTGCGGCATCATCACTTACCATTACAAATACTACATCAGTTTGTACAAGTAAATCTTTTGGCGTTTCTGCCAGTAAAGCTCCTATTTCTTTTAAGGCACCTTCTTTGGCTTTGCTCCGGTTATATGCGGTAACTTCGTATCCTGCTTCAATCAGTTGTGTAGCCATCGGAATCCCCATGTTGCCCAATCCGATCCAGCCTATTTTTGTTGTGTTCATTTTGCTTTTATTTGTTGATAAACAAATGTGGCAAAGAAAAAGCTGAATTCGTTTACCAGCCTAGTAAAAATGATGTTGGCCAAACAATATAAATTTTTATTGCATTAACTTTGATTTCCTATTTAACTACCTATGGCCAGCCCGCTAAAAGATTTATATTCACCCGCATTTTACAACCGTTTAAGCAGCGCCTTAACCGCCACCGTTCCCGGTTTTGATGAGCAAAAGTTTGTTCAGAACATTTTTGTTCCCGAATTTAATTCGATGGAACTTAAAGAAAGAATGAAACATACTTCAAAAGTGTTGCATTATTTTTTACCTGCTGCTTATCCGCAAACGATTATACTGATCAAAAAAACAATTGAACAGCTGAGGATTGAGGGCATTGGCGAAGATGGCCTGGCTTATATGTTTTTGCCCGATTATATTGAAACTTATGGAATTGATGATTTCGAAAATTCGGTTGAAGCACTGGAATTTGTTACCCAGTTTGTAAGCTGCGAATTTGCCGTACGTCCTTTTATTTTGAAATACGGAAACGATATGATTTTACGGATGCAGCAATGGTCGGTACACGAAAGCCATAAGGTGCGCAGGCTTGCCAGCGAGGGCAGCAGACCCCGCCTGCCATGGGCCATGGGTATTCCTTTCCTGAAAAAAGACCCGGCTTCTATTTTACCGATTTTAGAAAACCTTAAAAATGATCCTTCCGAATATGTAAGGAGAAGTGTGGCCAACAGTTTGAACGATATTGCCAAAGATCATCCACAAGTGGTTTTGGAGGTAGCTAAAAGCTGGTCGGGCCTGAGTGCCGAAACTGATGCCCTGATTAAACACGGTAGCCGAACCCTTTTAAAACAGGGCCACACCGAAATTTTGAAACACTACGGCTTGGATGATACCGGAATTGTATTAAAAGATTTTAAGCTTTTAACCCCCGTAGTGAAAATCGGCGAAAGTCTGGCTTTCTCATTTTCTATCCGCAACGAAAATCCTACCGAACAAAAGGTAAGACTAGAGTATGCCGTATATTACAAAAAGCAAAATGGGCAGAACACCAAAAAAGTATACAAAATTTCTGAAAGGATTTATCCTGCAGGTGCTGAGGTAGCCATTATCCGCAAGCAAAAATTCATATTAATTACCACCAGAAAATTCCATTTGGGCGACCATCAGGTTTCGATAATTATCAATGGCGCTGAAAAGGAACTTTCCAGTTTTGAGCTAGAGGCTTAAACGCGGATTCTTGCCATTTCAAATCAGTAAAATCTGTTTTATCTACGGGGAAATTAATTCGCTTATTGCCCAATTTCTCCCACAGATTTAAGAAGATTAGCGCAGATATTTATTAAGTTTTGCTCAGCAATATTTGCTAACGTTTTAACTGTAAAAAACAAAAGAAGCCGGCTTTTATAAAAGCCGGCTTCTTTTGTTTGTATGTTGAGTTTTTTCTAAATGGTGTTTTACAGCAAACCGTACAAACCATGCGCATAATTCCTCAATGAGGCCGATACCGTTTTCATCTTATCGGGCGATGGTCCTTTAACTTTATAGGCCTCCGGATGAAGGGCTAAAGGTTGTTCATCGGTTTCTGCTGTCGTGCTTCTGTTGCTTAATGTAGCATGTTGTTCTTCGCTTAATTTTAAAGGTGCCATGATCTCGAATTTATACTACAATAACAGGGCAACTTTAAATATGTTTGTCGGTTAAGCTTAATTTTTCAAATTAATTTTCGAGACTGGAAATCCAGTTTTCGGTATCAGAAACTTTAACCGGTGTTGCACTGGCAACAATCTTTAAAACACCTCCAGCATTGATGTCCTCTTGCGTAATATAATTTTTCTTAAAGGGCTTTCCATTCAGGAAAACTTCCTTAATATATTTGTTTTTTAAGCTAAAATTAACGGTTTCAATTTTGAAGGTTTTTCCCTTTGGCAGGTTATAAGTAACCGTTGGAAACAAGGGCACATTTAAATAATAAACAGGCCAGCCTACGCAAGCCGGAGAAAAACCACTGGCTGCAAATACATACCAGGCACTCATCGCACCGGCATCGTCATCCATGGTACGCAGGTAGGCATGTGGTTGGTTACGATAAATCTTACCGATATAACTGCCAATACCGCGACTGTTATCGTTAAAATAATTCTGTATTACCGTATCCGCCGCCAATTGATGCATCCAGTATTGCGATTTATATCCCGATTTGGTTACGTTGTACATCAGCGGAACCTGTAAATCGGGTTCGTTGGCGTGGTTGTACAAATCGCGGGCAAAAAATTCGTCAAGTTTGGCCAGGTATGACTCTTCGCCCCCATCAAGTTCAATAAGTCCTTTAAAATCATAAGGCACAAACCACCGGTACTGCCAAATGGTACCTTGATATAAACCTCTGGCCTGCATGCGGTCTACATCGTTCTTGCTCATGTCTTTAAAATCCTTGTTCCAGTATTTTTTATATTCTAGCGCTTTTGCCAGATAAAAATCAGCTTTTTCCTTGTTCTTTAAGATCTTGAATATTTCGGCCAATGCCCAGTTATCGTAACTCGATTCTAAGGCTTTATCAGGCGATTTATAATCCAGACCATTTACTTCTTTCACAAGAGAATCGGCAATTTTATTAAAATCGACCGGGTAACCTTTCCGATAGGCATCAAGCAGCACCACAATAGCATGCTCTGAACGCACGGTGTTAGAAGGTTCATTTTGGCCGGCATAATCTTTTTTGCCCGATTGGTAAAGATCGGCAATGGAAGTAACCATACCTGCATAACGGTCTTGCGCGATTAATGAAAGTAAGGGCAGCTGTGTACGATAATTATCCCAGATGGCCCATCCGTTGTAACGAATTTCTTTATCTTTCTGTTCTTCGCCCTTAGTGTTCCGATAGCTACCATCGCTTTCTGAAATAACATAAGGCGACTGCATAGTACGGTATAGCAGCGAATAAAATAGCTTTGCACTTTCCAGATCCCCATTTACTGCAATTTTAGATAAATTGGCATTCCAGTCTTCACGGCTCTGCGCTTTTACCGCAGCAAATGCGTTTTTGTTGATAGAAGCCTTTGCGGCAGCCATACTCACCGATGAAAGAGCGATGTTGATCCCAGCTGTAGTGATACCTGATTGCAGTGTAGCAATTAACTTATGCTCACCAAGTACTTTCCAGGATACATTTTCACCCATTTCCAGATAATAAAATAACTTGTATTTACCGGCACCACAGGTTGTGCGCGAGGTAATCCAACCGCTAACAGTATTGCCATTCACCTCGTGTTCTTCGGCTACAAAAGCACCATTAAAAGCATAACCTAAATCTAGGTAAAAGCCTTTGGCCCCTACTGGAAACTGATAGGTATGCTTGCCTGCTTTGCCTAAAACCGTAAAACTGGCTTTAATTTTATTTTCAAAACCAACTTCGTAGTAACCCGGAGTGGCTTTTTCTGATGCTTTGATTAATTCTGATTGCTCCGGATCGGTACCTAAGAAAGGTTTGATAAAAATATTCCCACCTGATCCCTGGCAGCCTACGCCCTCGAAACGGTTATGGGTAAAACCTTCAAATTTCTTAGCCAGGTATTCGTAACCGGTATGCGTTTTAGGGTAGGTTTGCGGCCCAATACTCAACATGCTAAAAGGATAAGATGCTGCCGGCGACATCTGCCCATGATCTGCAGATGAACCTAAAAAAACATTTACCTGATCGACAGGTTTTGCCGAATTGACTGAAAAGATATTCGTTTTTTGCTGTGCTAAAACGTTTAACGAAAACAATAACAGGAATCCTATTATTTGAACAGAAAACTTCATTTGTGGTTTGGTTTATAAATTGCGCCAAAATAACATTTTAAGATGAAGTGGCGGTTATGTTTTAGCTTCTTTACAAAAATGGGTCTGGTAATGATCTGGTAAAGCCCGTAAACGCTTAAAAACAAAAGCCATTCCGAGCTCCGGAATGGCTTTAATATCATGTGTGTTATAAAATTTATTTCACAGCAACCGGAACAGAAATCTTATCCCAATCTAAAGAGAAACCGCTTTTACCAATTTTATAAACCAAACGCTCTTGAGTTGCTTTCAAAGCTTTTGTTTTTACATCAACACGTAAAGCATCTTTAGCTTCTTCGTATTTATAAGCACCCCATTGTTTAGGCTCTTTGTTAAAAATAGCTGTCCAGGTTCCGCTTTCCTTAGGGATTAAGAAGAAACTGTATTTACCAGCTGGTAATGCTTTACCTTCAACAGTAATGTCTTTGTCGGTTTCGAAAGTAGTAGCTTCGTTTGCACCTGCACGCCAAACTTTATCCCATGCTTCTAAGCCACCCCAAATTTTACGGCCTTTAACTGCAGGACTGCTGTAATTAATGGTAATGGTTGCATTTTTAATTTTACCTGTTGCAGTTGCTGCAGGACTTGGTTTAGGCTGCGCATCTTGTGCCATTGCACCTACAGAAATCGTAATTGCTGTAAATAACATAGCGATTGATTTGATCATCGTTTTCATAGTATTATTTTTATCTGTTTTGTTGTTCTTTTGATTTTACGAATTTATGGCTTTAGCGCGATAAAACAATAATCCTAAATAAATTGATACCGGAATGACGATACAGGTATCCTAAGGAACAAATCCTGTCTGTATAATTTTCCTTATCGGTTGGTGTCCTCACCGACCGAAATAATACTGATCTACTTCAGTTTCGATTAAGCAAAAGTTAGCCAAGTCCTTCGACAAGCTCAGGATGACAACCCTGGGAGTAAAGCTACTGTTCTATTTCTTGCGGCCAACAAACCTGATTACAGATCCCAGTCCGTTATGAAACACACCTTCGTTTAGCTCAATTTCTTTTTCTTCCAGCGCTATAATTTCGTAATTGGCAAAATCTGATTTTATTTCTTCGATAGAGAATAACATATCAAGTTCTTTTGGTCCACCAACCTTTTCATTTCTGGCAAGATAGTCGAGGTGGTTTTTACTAAACGCTTCAAAAATAATAACGCCGCCTTTACGTAAATAGCGATCTAACGTTTTGTGATAAGCCGATTTAATCTCCGCCGGAAAATGTGCATAAATTAAAGCGATGGCATCAAATTGTTCTGCTTTGTAATCGAGGTGCTGCAACTCCCCCACCTGATAATCGATGCTCACCTGATTACTTTCAGCAAGTTGAATGGCTTTGTTTTTACCTTCGGCACTAATGTCAAAGGCCGAAACCTTCCAGCCGAGCTTTGCGGCAAAAACTGCATTACGTCCTTCGCCTTCGGCCGGAAAAAGTATAGTGCCGGGATTTAGTTGTTCTAATTGTTCTTTAAGGTAATTATTAGGCTGTTCGCCATAAGCGAACTCTTCGGTACGGTATCTATCGTCCCATCTGTTTATCCAGGCTTCGTTCATAGGTTATAATTTTGTTTAAAATGGCTGATTCGCCAACAAAATAAAGATATTGAATTTTGCGTGACTGGGCACTAAATTCCTTGCGGAGATAGGTCTGTTGGTTAAAAGTTGATAAGGTGATGACGGTAGTGAATGACCTGGTCTTCGACTCCGCTCAGACTGACAAACTATATTAGAGTTACCCTAGCGGTTGGTGTCCTCACCGACCGAAACAGCATTGATCTAATAGAACTTTAATCCAACAAAGATTAGCTAAGTCCTTCGATAAGCTCAGGATGATAGCCTTGGAGGTAAAAACGCCGATTATTCACCTACCACTACCTTCGGTTTATGAAACAACAAGCCCAGCAGCGAAAAGGCTATTACCGCAGCAGCACCGATTACGTTAAGCCATAAAAAGGAAATAATATCAAATTTATACACCGCAATCACTACAATTTCGGCCAGTATTGCGGAAATAAACACCAATGGCCCATCAATTTTTTTGAAGTAAAAAGCGACAAGAAAGATACCCAATATTGGTCCGTAAAAAAGTGAACCCAAAACATTTACTGCCTCGATAAGCGAACCCATTTGCGTGGCAAACATCGCTACTGCAATCGAAAAAATACCCCAGGCGAGTGTGTGCAGCCTGCTGTATCTGAGTTCAGCCTCATCATCTGCTGCTTTTGTACCAAAAATAAGGTGCACATCCTTTAACGAACATGCTGCAAGCGAATTGAGCGCAGCAGAGATCGAACCCCAGCTGGCCAGAAATATAACGGCAAAAAGTAGCCCCACCATGCCAACCGGCAGCGTGTTTTTCACAAAATATAAAAAGATATAATTGGTGTCTGTTTTCTCGGCATTATAATTCGATTGGTTGATAGCCTCCTCTACCCTGGTATGGAGGTCTTTCACTTTGTTCTGCGTAAGCTTAAAATCGGCTATCGAGGTATTTAATGCAGGTGATTGCCTCTCTTTTTCTGCCAGTATCTGATGCGATTGCTGCGTAAATTGTTTTTGTAACTCATTGTGTTCTTTTTCAAAAGCAGCAGCTTGCTGAGGTTCTTTTTCCTTTAGATATTGATATGAACGTTCGTTAAAATAAATGGGCGCTGGTTTTAATGAAAAGAAAGCAAACAATAAAGCACCAATCAGCAGGATCGCAAACTGCATCGGGATTTTAACCAGTCCGTTTAACAGCAACCCCATCTTGGCATTGGTGTTGTCTTTTGCGGTAATGTACCTCCCCACCTGACTCTGGTCGGTACCAAAATAAGAAAGTGCCAGGAAAAAGCCCCCGATTAGTCCGCTCCAGATATTGTATTTGTCTTTCCAATCGAATTCTGTAGTAATTACATTCAATTTTCCCGATTTACCGGCCAGGTAAAGTGCATCTTTAAAGCCGATTCCATCGGGCATGTGCTGAATTAACAGGTAGCCGGCAAAAGCCATGGTACCCAAAATAATTAAAAACTGCAGTTTCTGTGTGTGCGCTATGGCTTTGGCTCCCCCTACATAGGTATAAATTAACAAAATACCTCCGGTGAGGATGTTGGTTAAATAAATATTCCAGTTTAAAACACTCGATAAAATTATACTGGGTGCATAAATACTGATCCCGGTTGAGAGCCCTCTTGAAAACAAAAACAGAAGCGAAGTGAGCACACGTGTTTTCTTATCGAAACGGTTTTCTAAATATTCGTATGCTGTATAAACATTCAGCTTTTGAAAAATGGGGATGAAAGTAATGCAGATTACAATCATCGCCAAAGGCAAACCAAAATAATATTGTACAAAGCGCATCCCATCGGTATAAGCCTGTCCCGGTGCCGATAAAAAGGTAATGGCGCTGGCTTGCGTAGCCATAATACCCAATAGCACAATGTACCAGGGCATCTTATTATCGGCTTTTAAATAAGAAGCATTGCTTTTTTGCCCGCGGCCAATAAAAACACCGTAGGCCACTACAGCAAAAAGGGTAAATATCAATACAGCCCAATCGATATTGCTCATGCCCAGAATTTAGTAAACAGGTAATAAAATACAATCTGAAACACCAGCGCAAGCGCTAAAAGTATGTACCAGGTGTTCCAGTTTTTAAATTGGTTTTTCATTATTTACCAGCTGATAAAAAGTTAAAAAATAACCTGGCAGCGCCCACATTTCCGGCAGGTAATTGCCTGAAAAATGCAAGCGGACTATAAATAAAATTGCCTTTACCATATTTGGCATACAAGGTAGATCCCTGCAAAGGTTCTTCATCGGTATCGTGCATTTCGAAAAGCGTTTCATATTTATCATCCCACTTATCAGGAAAATAAGCTCCACGTTCCTGCACCCAACCTTTAAAATCTTCAGCAGTTATCTTATTTGGATAATTTAGTAACTTATGGTCTGGCTTTAGAATTTTCACTTCAGCGTTCTCTTCGGTTACCCTTTTGCCACTAATGCTCAAAGGATAAATACCGAAATCCTGCAATGCCATATCCTGAGTGGTATTATACTGCATTACAATGGTACCACCATTTTCTACGTAACTACGCAATGCCGTTTGCCAGTTTTTAATCCGCTTCTCTGTATTAATTACACGTACACCAGTTACTACGGCATCGTATGTAGCCAGTTTTGTCGCATTCTGAATGTCTGCTTCGGTTAATACGTCAACCTGCAAACCTGCCTGTCTTAAAAACTCGGGGATTAAATCGCCTGCTCCCTCAATGTAACCTATTTTTTTAGCAAGCACTTTAACATCGCCTTTTATTAGCCAGGTTGTAGCAGGCACGAAATATTGCAAAGTTGGAAGATGGGGGTATTGAATCATGACCTGTCCCCTGGTATATTCGGCGCTTTCCGAAGAAAAAACAGCTTCCAGCTTATTCTGACTGGCCTTAATTTTCGCCAGATCTTCGGCGGGGATTAAGAAATTACGGGTATTGATGGTGTTTTCGGCCAGGTTAATGCCCTGAAAGGTTTTAATAATCTGGTTGTCGATTTTGAAACTGATTTTACCGTAATTGATATTCTTATTTGCCCTTAAACGTAAGGTAACATTTAAACCTTCCTTTTCTTTGGCGAAGTAAACCGGTTCGGTAAAATTCAAATCAAGCGCAGGAATGATTCGCAAAGCTTCAACTACATCGCCCTTAACCGGATCGAGTTTTTTGAATGATAATGGCAGCTGCACATCAAATTTTTCGCTTTCAATTTTTAGCGAAAGCAATACATTAACAGGCGACTGTACTTCAGCCAATCCAATCAATGTATCATTTGCGACACTAAAAGTTGCTGCATCTTTTGCCGGTTTAGCCAGCCAATAAGGTTCGGTTGGGGTCGCATCGGCAGGAATCTGGATTTTACGTTCGATGGTAATCAACGAATCGCCGGATAGTTTTCTATTGAGATTATCGGTTTGATTTAACCAGTTTACGCTTTCTAAAGTTACCGGAGTAGCCGATCTCGAAATTAAGTTTAGACGGAAATTATAGCTGTTGCCTGCAATGGCTTCAGGCTGATTGGTCACCACTTCGCCCATAAAACCTACACAGCTCAAAATAATATGATCAATGGCGGCAAGTTTATCTTTGCGTAAAGCTGCATCAGATAATTCGGCTATTTTTTTGCGTAGCATCAACAGTCCGTGCAAACTTTTATCGGGCTGGTTATAGTTGAAAGATAACAGGATAATATCAATCAACTCATCAATATCGCCTACACCTTTATCCGACCAGTTCATGCTTAAACCATCAAAAAGTGTTCTTTTAGCAGGCTCACCCGCTACATGCGTAAAATATTCAGAACGTACACCGGCAACCGACTGCGTGCCTGCACCCTGGCTTTTATGTAAACTTCTGCTCAATCCGGCCAGTTCTCCGTAGCCCATTCCCAATTGTGCATCATACTGCCCTGCGGTAATCTTTAACTGATTTTCGGCAGTGGTATTTACCGAACCAAACCTAAAAGTATTCCACAGTAACCTTTTGGGCTGCCAAACCGAAACATATTTCAGTTGATTTGGGAACATGTTTTTATCAGCAGCAGCCTTAAACGCCTTTTCGGCAACCACAGCAGAAGCTGCATGTTGCCCATGCCCTGCCGCAGCAGTAGGTGGAAAACGGCAGATAATCACATCTGGTCTGAATTTCCGGATTACCCAAACTACATCGGCAGTAATGCTATCAGCGTCCCATTGTTTAAAAGTATCGTTGGTATTTTTAGAGAAACCAAAATCAATAGCGCGGGTAAAAAACTGCTGGGCACCATCCAATTTCCGGGCCTCTAAAAGCTCATGTGTTCTAATCAAACCCAAAGCAGCGCCTTGCTCAGTACCCAAAAGGTTCTGTCCCCCATCACCGCGTGTAAGTGATAAATAAGCGGTTTCTACATTTTGTTCGTTAATTAACCACGATAGCAATCCTGTATTTTCATCATCGGGGTGGGCAGCTAAGTATAAAACCTTGGGTAAGTGCTTTAAGGTTTTCAGTTCCCTGTAAATCTCGGCTGATTTTGCCGGGCGCACTTGTTGGGCGGCACAGAACATTACCGGTAAGCATAGGGTGAATATGGCAGTTAATCTTTTGAACATATTATTTGTTTTGCGAAACTCAAATATGCTCAAAAAGCTTTTACTTTAGCGCTTCGGAAACGAAAAAGGTACAAAAAATGGCGCTTCTCCGATTTACAACCTTTTAAAAACAGATTCGAGCAAATGGATATAGAGGGTTATCCCTTCCTCAATTTCTTCAATCAGCACAAACTCATCTGAGGTATGCGATCTGGCCGATTCGCCCGGCCCCATTTTTACCGATGGCATGCTCAACCAACCCTGATCGGAACTGGTAGGTGAAACATAGGTTTTTCTGCCCAGGGCTAATCCGGCAACAACAAGCGGATGCAGCACATCGATGTTCGATGGATTGAGCACATTTGGACGCACATTGAAACTGCACAGGGTATGGTTGATGATAACATTCAGTATTTCCCGTGAGGTATAATTGTGATCGAAACGGATATCGACCGTAAAATGGCATTCGCCGGGCACAATATTATGCTGCAAACCCGCATTGATTTGTGTAACCGTCATTTTTACCGGGGCAGGCAAATGATCCTCAATCGGGAACTGAAAATGCGAAAACCATTCGATATCCTTAATGGCTTTATAAATGGCATTATCGCCTTCCTCGCGCGCGGCGTGGCCCGAACGTCCTTTGGCTACACAATCAATCACCATCGAACCTTTTTCGGCAATGGCCATGTGCATACCAGTTGGCTCGCCAACTATGGCGAAAGAAATGGGTTTAAGATCGTCTAAAATGCTCCTGATGCCGTTTGCACCCGAAGTTTCTTCTTCACCGGTGGCTGCCAGGCATAAATTGAAAGGCAGGTCTTTCGATTCATAAAAGTAAATAAAGGTCGAAATGAGCGATACCAGCGAAGCCCCTGCATCGTTACTGCCCAAACCGTGAATTTTTTCGTCGTATATCAGTGCACGGAAAGGATCTAAGCTATATTGCTCGTTGGGCTTTACCGTATCGTGGTGCGAGTTGAGCAAAATAGTCGGTTTTGCACTGTCGAAATATTTGTTGTAGCACCATACATTATTGTTTTTACGAATGGTGTTGATACCGTGTTTGGCCAGATGTGATTCTATTTCGCTGGCTGTTCCTTGCTCTGAGCCGCTAAAAGATGGGATCGCAATTAAAGCGGATAAAAGTTCAAGTGCTTCATTGTACAATTGGTTTAAATCGGGATGGCTAGTCAGTGGTTTTTCTGCGATATTCATGATGTGATTAAATGCTTTTAAGGTTTAGGTTTTGTTTCAATTGAAGTGTATTTTCGGCACTGGCGATAATTTGATCGATATGTTCGGGACTAAATAACATGGCCGTGCACAAGCAATTACTTTTATTTTTACTTTCGAGGATTGCGTAGTTTACGCAGCTCTTACAGCTTTCCCAAAATGCCGTATCCTGGGTAATTTGCGCATAGGTTACGGGCTCGAAGCCCAGCTGACTGTTCATTTTCATAATGGCTGCCCCAGAGGTAATGCTGAATATTTTCGCATTGGGGTACAAACGGCGGGACAGGCTGAAAATCCTGTTCTTAATACTTTTGGCAACACCCGAGTTTCTAAATTTCGGTGCAACAATCAATCCTGAATTGGAGATGAAGGCATTATTTTGCCAGCTTTTAAAATAGGAAAAGCCAACCCATTCGCCACCAGCAGTTACTGCAATTACCGCTTTGCCGGCAATCATCTTTTCGACAATGGAGGCTGGTGTTCTTTTCGAAATGCCCGAACCTCTTAACAATGCTGAGCTTTGTGTTTCAGCTACAATTTCATCTGCATATTTTGCATCCGCTTTGGTTGCAACCCTGACAAAAATTATTGAATTGTTCATTTTAATAAAATTTCATGTTTGCCAGTCATCAAAAGCAATACCCGCAGCTGAAACAAACCAGTAAAGAACTGATTATCAATACAAAAATTTAAAACAAATAAACAGCTATCCCAACGAGCATTGGTAATACCTTACCATTTTGAAAGGCTTTTTACCATATTGAAAACCTTTTAGACTAGCCATAATTATTTGATGAACTCGCCAACTAAAGCCAAAGGCCTCAATTATCACAATCGTTAATAATTCGGTATATTTATTGTTAATATTGCAGCATAAATTTAACCTATGAATGGGATGGTCCTCATCATCGATGATGAAAAGAAAATCTGCAGTTTACTTTCCAGAATTATAGAGTTGGAGGGCTTTAAAACCCTCCAGGCCAATACCGGAAAAGAAGGACTAAAACTTTTAAAAAATAACGACGTAAGCATTGTCATCAGCGATGTAAAGCTGCCCGATGTAAACGGAGTTGCCCTGGTTAAAGATATCAAAGCCATTAAACCTTTTGTCGAAATCATTAACCTGACCGCTTATGGAACCATTGCCGATGGCGTACTGGCCATTAAAAACGGGGCCTTCGATTACCTGGTTAAAGGCGACGACAACGATAAAATTATTCCGCTTCTGTACCGTGCAATGGATAAATCCAACCTGCAACGCCGTGTAGCTGAGCTGGAAAATAAAATTGCACAAAAGCACAGTTTCGAAACCATCATCGGTCAGTCTAAAGCTTTAAAAGAAGCCATTGATCTGGCCAGAAAAGTAAGCGTAACCGATACTACAGTTTTGCTTTTAGGCGAAACAGGTACCGGGAAAGAGGTTTTTGCACAATCGATTCATTATGCGAGCCCCAGAGCAGAAAAACCTTTTGTAGCACTGAATTGCAGCGGTTTTAGCCCCGATTTATTGGAAAGTGAACTTTTTGGTTACAAAGCCGGTGCATTTACAGGTGCCAATAAAGATAAAAAAGGCTTATTGGAAGAGGCCAATGGTGGCACTTTGCTCTTAGACGAAATCGGCGAAATGAACCTCGACCTGCAAGCCAAGCTACTGCGGGTACTGGAGAGCCAAACCTTTATTAAAGTGGGCGATACGCATACCCAACAGGTAAATGTGAGGATTTTAGCCGCAACCAATAAAGATTTAAAAGGCGATGCCGCTTCTGGTAAATTCCGTTCAGACCTTTATTACCGCTTATCGGTTTTTACCCTTACGCTACCGCCCTTGCGCGAACGTAAGACGGATATCCCTGCTCTGGCCAAACATTACCTCAAGGCCTTTGCCGATAAGGTAAACCGGGCAGTACCTAAAATGGACGATAAAATCCTGTCGATACTAACCGACCATAGCTGGAAAGGAAATATCCGTGAACTTAAGAACGTAATTGAACGCCTCGTCATCCTATCCGATGGTGATACTTTAAGTGCAACTGCCCTGCCTCCCGAGTTTTTTGAGTTCATGCCGGCAGAAAATGAATACAATTTACAGCAGATCGAAAAACAGCACATCCAAAAAGTACTCATTCATACCAAAGGCAATAAAACCGAAACTTCGAGGCTACTGGGAATTGGCTTAACTACGCTTTACCGTAAAATAGAAGAGTATCAGATTAAAGAGGTTTAAGGGAAGGCTAAAGGTTAAGTTTAGCGGAAAGCTGAAAGATTAAAGCTGAAAGACAGAAGGTTAAAAACACCCTGCTAAATAAAAATCAGATTGGTAAAAGTCGGGGGTCAGAGGTCCGAAAGTCAGAAGACTGGGCGCTTATACCCGCTTAAAAAAAGTAGCTCCGCCTTATATGGTGTCAAAAACTAAGCCCCAAACCTGATCCACTTATCCCCTTCGTGCCCGAATATAAAAGAGCCGGGATGTAGCATTTCAGCAATATCTTCAATTAAAGAAACCGCATTTTCAGCAGTTCTTTCGCGGTTTACATCATCATTTAATAAAATAATACGGTTGTTTTGTACCGCCTGCCACTCGGTATTTAGTGCAGCGGGTACTTCGCGCATTAAATCGGTAAGTGTTTTGCCTGATTGGTAATAAATAATAAATACCGCATTTAGAACATCGGTTTCAACCATTCCGCCGGCTAAGGCAATTTCTTCGGTTAGCAGGTAGTTTGGATTATTGCTCGTATCCAGACAGGCCACCGGCATTTTATCCATAAATTTAATCTTATGTTCTACTAAATCTAAACGTTCCTGTAATTCTTCCCGTTTAGTAGCATCGAGGCCAATAAATAAATCGTTTAAAAAAGACATCTGCATTAAATTTATTAATTTGTGCAAAAATAACATTCCTACCCGATGCGAGGCTCATTTAATTATATATTTTGGATTTTTTGTGCGAGCCTGATTTTTAGCTGTAAGGAAAACGCTATTCATCAGGATAAAAAAGTCTTCAATATCAATCTCGATCAGGGCTTAACTTCGATAGACCCGGCCTTTGCCCGCAACCAGAATGCCATCTGGATGACCAACCAGATTTTTAATGGTTTGGTGCAGGTCGATTCGTCGCTGCAAACTATCCCATGCATTGCTAAAAGCTGGCAAATTTCTGCTGATGCCTTAACTTATACCTTCAACCTGCGCAACGATGTTTACTTTCATGACGATCCTATCTTTAAAAACGGAAAGGGCCGGAAAGTTGTAGCCAGCGATTTCGCCTATAGTTTTTACCGCTTAATTGATCCGAAAGTAGCTTCATCGGGCGGCTGGATTTTTAGCGATAAGGTAAAAGATGAGCATAATTTCATTGCCCTAAACGATTCTACTTTTCAGATTAAGCTGGTACGCCCCTTCCCGCCGTTTATGAGTTTGCTTACCACGCAATATTGCTCGGTAGTACCCAAAGAAATTGTAACCCGTTATGGCAAGGATTTCAGGAGCCATCCTATTGGTACTGGGCCTTTTAAATTTAAATACTGGAAAGAGGGCGAAATTCTGGTGCTTTTAAAAAATGAGCACTATTTCGAAAAGGATGAAAAAGGCGTTCCATTACCTTACCTCGATGCAGTAAAAGCTACTTTTATTACCGACAAGCAAAGCGGGTTTATGAGCTTCTTAAAAAAAGATCTCGATTTTTATTACAATGTAGACGGGAGTTACCGCGACGATATCCTGACTAAAAGTGGAAAAATGACCACTAAATACAAAGGAAAATTCAGCCTGACCAAAAGCCCCTACTTGTGCACCGAATATGTAGGCATTTTGGTAGATACCAACCTGGCCATTGTTAAAAACTCGCCTTTGCGTTTAAAAAAAATCAGGCAGGCCATTAACTATGCTATTGATAAAGAGAAGCTCATTAAATACCTGCGCAATGGAATTGGTGTAGCAGCAACCTCTGGTTTTATTCCGAAAGGAATGCCAGGTTTTGATAGCCTGGCCGTCAAAGGTTATGCTTATAACCCCAAGCTTGCTGCAAAATTTTTAGCAGAAGCAGGTTTCCCTGAAGGTAATGGCCTGACAGAAATTACCCTGAACACCACTACCACCTACAAAGACCTGATTGAGTTTATACAGGGCGAATTAACAGCTGTTGGCATTAAAACCAAAATTGATGTAAGCCCGAGTGCCAGTTTAAGAGACCTGATGTCGAAAAACCATGTAAACTTTTTCAGGGGCTCCTGGCTGGCCGATTATGGCGATGGCGAAAATTTTCTTTCCATGTTTTATTCGAAAAACAAAGTGCCCTACGGCCCCAACTATACGGCCTTTTACAACAAAGCCTTCGACCAATTATTTGAACAGAGCTATTACGAACCTGATAACGAAAAGCGTTTTGCACTATACCGCAAAATGGATCAGATTGTGATGGATTATGCACCAGTAGTACCACTATTTTACGATCAATCGGTGGTGATGTTGCAGAACGACATTTCCGGATATTCTTTTAATCCGCAGAGCCTGATGATTTTGAAACGGGTTAAAAAACAATAAAAATAAATTCCTTTTTCAACAAACCTTATTAAATAAAAAATCCTTTCCGAAGAAATTCAGAAAGGATTTGCATGTATATAGATTGGGTATTTTATTGCTGAACGCCACCGCCCATTCCGCCGCCACCTTGCTGCTGTTCTTGCTTGATATCGTCGTTTTTGATCTTTTTCTTCTCTGTAAATTTAAGCTTACCAAAAGAGTAACTGAAGTTAACACCAAACGAGCGCAATGGGTAATAAATGTTTGTGCTTTGGTACAGCGTACTAATTTTATTGCCATCAGTAGTAACCGAATTATTAACCGTTTTAATGTGTAAATCTCTGGTAAACGGATTTAAAGTGTTGATACCTATCGATCCTTTTTTATTCAGAATATCTTTTTTGAACGAAGCGCCATAAAACACCATAGCATCTGTTTTACCCTGATAGGTTCTTCTTGGCGAATTTACCACACCAAACAATTCGAAGTTATAACCTTTACCAAATCCATATGCAGAGCGGCCAAATATGTTATAGTTTAAAAAGGTACCCGTGCTTACATTAGTTAAAGTATTGCTTACTTCATAAGTGTTTACTCCAATATTGGTCATTAAAGTCCATTTTGGTTTAGGGTTGTAAGATGCAAAAACATTGGCACCATAAGTTTGGGCAACCCCCACGTTAATAAAGGTTGTTAAAGTTTTATCAACTCCGTTTTCTTTAAAAGAGCTAATAGAACTCTCAATAACACCTCCGGTACGGCGATAAAATACCGAAGCATTAATTACCGAACCTTTAATAAAAGTTGAGTAGCCCAACTCCAGGTTATCACTTAATTCAGGAGCCAAACCAGGTTTTCCTTCTCTAACATTAAACTGATCGCTCTCGTTGCGGAAAGGATTTAAATAAGATAAACTCGGTCTTTGCACCCTGCGGTTATAGCTTAATTTCAAAGTTGCATTTCCTTTAAGTGTTTGCGAGATGATTGCACTTGGAAACAGGTTAAAATAATCGTTTTTCTGTATGCCAGCCTTTTCAGTGTTAAAACTGATGCTGGTATATTCTGATCTCAAACCACCTTTAAAATTCAGTTTCTTACTTAATTTGAAGCTGATCACACCATAAGCCGATGCTACATTTTGATCGTAATCGAAGTCACCCTCACTCTGATTGCTAAATTCGCTGCTGATATTTCTGAAAATACCCTTAGCACCCACCTCTAAAATGGTCGATTTGCTAAACGGATAGGTATAGTCGGTTTGCGCAGTATATTCTTTGTTTTTACCAGTATTGTTGTTATTAATCGGTTTAAAAGTAGAACCCACAATTTCATTCTGGAATTCTGTCGTATTTCTTCCGGTTGATAACTGACCCGAAATGGTAAACTCTTCACCTTCCTTTTTGGTTGTGTGCTTATAATCTACGTTCCAGTCGAAGTTACTGAAGCCCATGTCCATATCACTTTTATTCACCAATGGCACACCATTAATAATATAATCAGCACTACCCGGTCCTCCGTTAGAAAAGTTATTGTATTTTAAGTTAGAGCTCAGGTTGTTATAAGCATTAAAATCATAATCTACACCAACACTTCCGTTATACCCATTGCGACTCCATTTCGAGTAACCATCCTGCAAAATGTTGTTATAAGTTGTTTTGGTTAAACTGTCTATACGTGTATTGTTTTCGAATTGCACCCTCGATTTCTGTGCATAAGCCAGGTTGGTACCTAAACTTGTATTGATGCTCAACCGGCCTGTTTTTGCCGTTAAGTTAAACGCACCGTTATTTTGGCGGGTACCTACAGAAGCATTAACAGTTCCACTCACCCCTTGCGCATTCGATTTTTTGGTGATGATGTTGATGATACCACCTGAGCCCTCAGCATCGTATTTAGCCGATGGACTGGTGATCACCTCTACACTTTTAATCTGCTCAGCAGGAATCATTTTTAAGGCATCGGCAACACTACTGGCCATTGTACCGGAAGGTTTACCATTAATCAACACACGCACTGCACCGCCACGTAACTGCACGTTTCCATCTACATCAACAGATAGCATGGGCACTTTACGCATTACATCGGTTGCATCGCCACCTGCGTTGGTACCATCAGCCTCTGCATTGTACACCATTCTGTCGATCTTATTTTCGATAACGGCTTTAGTACCTTGCACCTGAACATCGGCCAAAGTATTTTCTGTAGATGAAATATAAATGGTACCCATGTTATTATCGGGTTTGGCAGGTGTTGTGGTAACCAATATCGTTTTGGTTTTGTAACCCATGAAGCCAATCATCAGCTTATAAACATCGGGCGATACATTTTGGAGGGTTAATTTCCCTTTTTCGTCGGTAACACCACCGTTAACCGATTTATTATCTTTTGCGTTAATTAACGATACTGTTGCGTAATCAATAGGTTTTTTAGTTAATGAATCTAATATAACGGCCGTAATACGTCCGGTAACAGTTGTTTTTTTTGCTCCCCCACCAAAGCCGCCAGCAGGAAACTGGGCGTGCACTTTAATAAATAGTCCAAGGGTAAGGGTTAATAGTAGCAGTTTTTTCATGTTAGGAGTTAGTCTTTTGTAATTAGTCTGTGCAAATTGCATATTGTTACAATTTTACGCCATACTTTTTACGTGAGTTGTTTAATTTGGTCGGCAAAGATCGTTCTTTTATCGGTAAAAATAAAACTACCGATAAAGATAGTTCAGTGTTGAAAGCCAGCGGATAACAATAGGAAAAGTGGTATAAAAAAAATGGGTGACAGAAACCCTTTCCTATCACCCATGTAATATTTTTTAGCGATTGATTAGCTCACCGCATTTTTTGCTTATCGCCCGGTATTATTTGGCCGCGAGTACACCATCTGCATTACATTGATATTGCGCATGGCAAAAGCAGCTTCGCAATAGTTTAAATAATAATTCCATTTGCGGATAAAAGTTTCGCCAAAACCAAGTGCCTTAACTTTATCGAGGTTCTTATTAAATTCTATAAACCATAAATGAAGTGTGCGTGCGTAGTCCAGTCCCATGTCTTTTAAATCAACAAGCGTTAAATCGCCGGTTTCGTTTATCGCTTTATTCATAGCGGCAACCGATGGTAAAAGAGAACCCGGAAATATATGTTTCTGAATCCAGTCTACCCCGGTACGCAATTTATCATACCGGCTATCGGGCGAGGTAATTACCTGAAAAGCGAAAATACCATCGGGTTTTAAAAGTTCCTGACATTTTTCAAAATAGACTTCCAAGTATTGATGCCCAACAGCTTCGAGCATTTCTATCGATACAATCTTATCAAAAGTTCCGGTAATTTTGCGGTAGTCCTGAATGATAACTGATACTTTATCTTCCAGCTTTTCGGCATAAACCCGCTCCTGGGCCAATTTCTGTTGCTCTTTAGAAATGGTAACCGAGGTAACTTTACAGCCATATTTTTTAGCCAGAAAGATGGCGTTCCCACCCCAGCCGCTACCAATTTCCAAAACATGATCGGTAGCTTTAATTTTCAATTGTTTGGCCAGGCGATCATACTTGGCATACTGCGATTCTTCCAGGCTGGTATGCTCATTTAGAAAATAACCACTCGAGTAAGTCATCGTTTTATCTAAAAAAGTAGCAAAGAAATCGTTGTTCAGATCGTAATGTTCCGAAATATTTTTCTGCGATCCGGCCAGTGTGTTGGCCCTTTTTACATGGTAAATTTTGTTCACCCATTTCAATAGGCCCAAAGCAAACGATTTAACCTTACTACCGGTAACCGAGGGTGCATTTTCGATATTCAGAATAACCCATTTAATAACATTGGTAATGTTTGTGGTATCCCAAAGGCCGTCGGTATAAGCCTCACCAAAACCGATATCGCCATAAAGTGCTATCGATTTAAAAAAATCGGGATGGTTAACCTGGATATTCGCCTCGATTTTATGTTCTCCATTGCCAAAAACCAAAATTTCTCCGTTTGGCATCGAAAGTTCCAGTTTCCCCAAAGTCATTTTAGACAGCGCATTAAGCACTACTTTTTCGAAAAACCCGGTTGATGTTTTGGTAGCGACAAGCGTATTCATAATCTATATCTTTATTTTTTTGGTTTAAGGTTTGTATGGCTTATATACGTTACGTTGCAGCTCAGGGTTTTCGGCTTTAGGATGAAAAGGTATCTTTTTTAACCAAAGCTTTAGTGCCTGCCAATGGATCATGCCCATAACCTGCAGCGGAATTAATGGTATCGAGAAGAAATACCTTAACATGCTCCTGTTTGTTAACAATTTGCTTTCACCTTTTAAAGTACTGATAAAAAAACGGTTACCCTCTTTATCCAGGTCATCAATTTCAATATCGAGTTTATCTGCAGGCACTTTCAACTTAAAATCGAAAACATTGTCGTGATCGATAAATGGCGACACATAAAAATATTTTGTTGTTATTTTTTTAAAGGTATCGCCATGCAACTCATCTTTTGCGAAGAAAAACAGCTTCATTTCGCGGTAGGTATTGCTGATTTCTGCTACGCAACACACCGGGTGACCAAACTGATCAAAACAATAATAAAAGGAAACCGGATTAAAGTTATAGCCCAAAACATTGAGGTTGGTGAGCAGTTTTATTTTAAGTTCGCTACCATCTACTCCATTTTCTTTCAAATAAGCTATTAAATGCTGGCGTGTATTTTTTGTTTTATCAGGATTTTCTTTAGGCAACTGCAGGTGTTCGCTATCGCGAAAGGAAAAAAGATTAAACTTATTGTAGCTAAACCAGCGTAACTTTTGAGCAAGCATTTCCAATTCATCCAGATCGATATAGAACATATACACCCTGTACCAAAAAGAATGTTTTTTGGGTGCTAAGCGATGATGCATCACTTTGGCGGTGTATAGGTTTGAGTTTAATAGCATTGCTTATACAATTTACGAAATTTTAAACTTGTTGTCATTCTGAGCGTAGCAAAGAATCTCTCTATATTAATGCTCACGATAATTGTTGTATGATCTTTTTATATCAAATACTCTTTTTACGCTTAAAGATTCTTCGCTACGCTGCCATTGACAGCCTTCGTAGAAGAATCATCATTTCGACTAGAGCCGGTCGGTTTTTCACCGGTGGCGCAATGGAGAAATCTATTTAGACAGATTTAGCTTCGCTGAGCACTAACGTGGTCCTCGACTACGTTGCACTCCGCTCGAAATGGCGATCTCGAAGGGACAGCCACAAATATTGATTTTTATACAATAAATTAACCCTCATAATGACGGACATTTATTTACAGTTTTAAACACAAATCCACCGCACTCTTATAAGCATCTTCGTGGAACCCATATTTAAAGTAACTCCCGCAGTAATATATTGGTCCGCTTTCATTTAGTTTGTGCAGCGATTCCTGCGCCTGCATCGCCGGTACATCAAACAGCGGATGATGATAATCGATCTCTTTGATCACCTTTTCCGGGTTTAACGTTTCGGTTGGATTAATGGAAACAAAGTAATGCTGCTTTTTAGAAACGCCCTGCAAATTGTTCATCCAGTAAATGGTACTTGGCAATAATTTATCGCCCTGTTTTTCAACCCGGTAATTCCAGCTGCTCCAGGCCAGTTTGGCTTTGGGCATTTGAGCCTCATCGGTATGTACAACAGCTTTATTTAACTGGTATTTGAATTTAGAAAGTAGCGTTGTTTCCAAATCGGTTTTATCCTGTACGATTTCGAAAGTCTGATCGGCATGGCTGGCCATAATCACCTTATCGTATTCCAGTTTTTCGCCTCCTGCTGTTTCTACTTCAACCCTGCCATTATCCAATCTTTTAACCGCAACAATTTTGGTGTTTGTTTTAATCCGGTCGCGGAAAGGGGCTATGAGTTTTTCGCGGTAAGCCTGACTCCCATTTTGTAAGGTGTACCACTGATGCTGGGTATTTAAACCTAAAAAACCATGATTTTTAAAGAAACGGATAAGCGTTACCGCCGGAAAATCCAAAATCTGTTCCATTGGGGCACTCCATACGGCTGCGCTCATTGGAATAAGGTACTGCCAGAGCATCTCATCGCTATAACCAAATTCTTTAAAGAATTTTCCGATCGAATAATCCTGATATTCGGGTTTATCCAGAATATCTATACTTTCCTTGTTGAAACGGTTGATCTGCATCAACATCTTTAAATAAGGAATATTGAACAGGTTTTTGCGCTGTGCAAACAAGTGGTTTAAACTTGAACCACTATATTCTAACTTTTTTGGCAGAAATTGCACGCTGAAAGACATATCTGTTTTGATAACGGGTGCGTCAATTTCGCCGAATAGCTCGGTAAGGTTGGGGTAGGTTTGGTAATTAAAAACCATAAAGCCACTGTCGAGATAAATGGGCTGACCATCTTCTTCGAGCGTAATGGTATTGGTATGGCCACCAATATAATCCTGTTCCTCAAACAGGGTAATATCGTATTGATGCTGCAGCTTATGGGCGCAGCCCATTCCTGCTATTCCGGAGCCAATAATGGCGAGTGTTTTCATGAGGCAGTAAATATGGAAGATGGAAAATGGATGATGTAAGGTGAATCATGGAAGATGGATGATGATGTATTATTGCCTCCATTAACCATCTCACATGTTACGTCTTACATAATTTAGTTTTTTTCGAACAAATAATGGCATACCATCCATTCGTTTCCTTTATTGTAATTAAAAAGTTCGGCGCACGACATGTAAAACAAGCGCCAGTACACCCACCACTTTACAGCCTGGTCTTTACCGTACGTATCCTCGAAGATGGGCATAATTTCTTTTTTATGCTTATCCATATTGCTTAACCAAGCTTCGGATGTTTTACCGTAATTGGTTCCGTTTACCACCCAATGTTTATCAATCTTTAAATCGTCGTTGAAATAAAAAAACAGGTGGTTAGACGGCATAATGCCACCGGTAAAAAAGTATTTACTCATCCAGTCGGTTTCATCAATTACTTCAAATTTGTAAGCCAGTGTTTTATGGGTAAATATGTGTACAAAGAGTTTTCCATCGGGTTTTAAAAAAGAAGCCACTTTGTTCAGCAAAAACTTGTAGTTACGCATGTGCTCAAACATCTCTACAGAAACCACGCGGTCGAAGGTATCGGCAATGGTAAAGGTATTCATATCGGCAGTTAAAACAGTCAGGTTATCGATACCCCGTTCTTTCGCCGTTTTATCGATAAAAACCTTTTGTGTAGCAGAATTAGAAACTACCGTAAAAGTACTTTTAGGAAACTTTGCTGCCATATAAAGCGAAAGCGAGCCCCAGCCGCAGCCCAGCTCCAGCACATTCTGACCATCCTGCAAACCAGCTCTTTTACAGGTTAAGGCCAGCATATCATCTTCTGAAGTATCGATATCTTTCACCCCGGGTTTCCAGTAACCGCTGCTGTATTTTAGGTTTTTACCCAAACAATACTGAAAAAACTCAGTAGGCAATTCATAATGCTGCTCGTTTGCATCTGCGGTATTTACAGCAATTGGCGATTGCTTCAATTCGGCAACCAGATCCATAAATTTTTCCTGCTGTAATTCTTCATTACCCAGGGTTTCATCATCCAGGCGTTGTTTGCATAATTTTCTGATACCGATACGCAAGGCTGCATCCGGGAGTTTGTCGTTTTCTAAAAGTTTATCGTACCACATATAAATGGAATAATGTAAGATGGTTGATGTAATATGGTTGATGTAATATGGAAAATGGTAGATGTACGATGTAAACCGGATGATGGATTTATAAGCCGAACGGTCCGTCATCCATTTTACCTTTTCCATCTCACCTCTTCTTTTTCCACGGAAAAAAGGCACTCGTTGTTTGCTGATACTTTTTATAGGCTTCTGGTTTGCTGCGCAGGTTTTGCTCTTCGTTATTTGGCACACCTGTAACCCGGGTTAATAAATATAAAATAATGGCAGGACTAATAATGGCCAATATACCCCAGGGCGATGCCAGCGCAAAAACAAAATAAGCGAGCCAAGTTACCCATTCGAAAAAATAATTGGGATGGCGGCTGTAATGCCACAAGCCCGTATCGCATACCTTCCCCTTATTTTTGGGATCTTTTTTAAATTCAGCCAGTTGCCTGTCGGCAATCATTTCTCCAAAAAACGCAATTGCCCATATCCATGCGCCCAGGTATTCTAAAATAGAAATGGATTGTGAAGGATTTGCAGTGACAATAAAAAATGGTATGGCTAAAATAACATTGGATATAGCCTGAAACTGAAAAAACACAAAAAAATTCCGGTCGGCTTTGTTGCCCCACTCTTTACGCAGTTGCTGGTACCGCCCTTCTTCTTCACTTAAATGACCAATAACGCGCTGCCACAGGTGAATCCCAAGCCGCAGCTCGGCCAGAAGAAACATGCTGCAAATTAAAATTTTACGCGGCTCGAAGCCATCTGATAAAAAGAAAGTGATAAAGGTTATTACCGGAAAATTCAATGCCCAGAATACATCAACTACACCTGCATTTCTGATCTTTTTAGCCCATAGCCAAACCAAAGCCATAATGCCACAGCAGGCAATTAACGAATAGAGGGCAATTAAAAGTAGATTTTCGTAATCCATTTAAAAAGTCGATAGTTTTTTAGTCGATGGTTAATGGCTAATAAGCAATCAGACCATTGTCTATTAACTATTAACCAACAGTTCTTTAACACCCTGGCCCGGTTTTAGTTTAAATAAATAAACCAAAACATAAGCTAAAGTTGCTATGCTACCTAAACATACGAACAAAATGGCAATAGAGATTTTAAGAATAATGCTTTTTTCCTTGTAAAACATCCACAAGGTGATAATGAAAATATTGGCATAAAAATCCCATAGGGTGGCGCGCATCCAAGGGATACTGCCTAGAAAATCCCACTGCTCAAAAAGATTACTCTCGAGTGAAGTGGTTATAACTTTATAGCACATAAAGACCAATAGAATGGAAAAGACTATTTTGAGGAAGTTGATCATAAATTGCGGGTTTGGTTTTACCTTACAACAATATACGGTAATGCCCACAATAAAGATTTGATCTTAAGTTTTAACCCGGACAGATTTCTCCGCTACCGTCGAAATGACGATCTACTTATAGGAAAATCTGCTATCAGCTTTGGTCTTTTAGCTTTATTGTATTTTCCTAATCTTAATAATCCGCATCCAGTGCAACACCTTCATTACGGGGTAAGTTGGATCGAATTCCCACCATTTGGTAGCAAAGTTCGGGCTGTTGGGTTTCTTGTGGTGATTGTTCTGAAAAAGCTCACCCATTAAAAGGAAATCCCATGGCAAGGAGTTTTTACTGTGATCTTCGTTATCGTGGTTTGAGTAACCGTATTTATGCCCGCACCAGTTTACAATAGCACCGTGTAGTGGCCCCATCAAGAAATGGATTGGCAATAACAGGAACATCCACCAGTGGTTAGCAAAAGCCACATAAAAACCAATATAAAATAAACCACAACCTATTCTCCAAAACCACGAATCGCCAATGCGGTCAACCAGTGGCCATTCGGGATAATTACCCTGAAAAGCAGGTTCTGGCTGTATTTTAAAATGCAGGTAATTCATATACATGTTCTTTGTGGCAATCATCATCCCGAAAACATCCTTAAAAAAATGAGGCGAGTGCGGATCTTTCTCCGTATCGCTATAAGCGTGGTGCATCCGGTGAAGAATGGCATAAGCCCGTGGATTTAAAAATGATGAACCTTGCGAGATTAATAACACCAAATAGAAAAACCGTTCCCAAAAAAGCTCCATTTTAAACATCTTATGCGATGAATAACGGTGCAGGAAAAAGGTTTGGCTAAACAGTGATAAAAACCAGTGGCAAAGAAAAAATATGAGGATAATCATGTAAGGTGTGTATACTTTATAAACGAAGTTTGAGGGCGTTTAGTTTTGGAGCAGCAAGATAGACAACTGGTAATGCACAAATAATAAGCCGCATCAACCATTACCTGATTGATACGGCTTAGCAAGTTTTATCTACCGAAATCGTCCTGAACGCGAACAATATCGCTTTCATCTGATGGGTTTGCAGCATCGGTATGTTGCCAGATTTCTGCAACAACACCCCAATCTTCTAAACCGATTAAACGGTGGCGTTCGCCTTGTTGTAATTTAATCTGGTCTTTTGGCCCGTATTGTTTTACTTCACCTTCTTCGTCGGTCTGGCTGGTTTTAATGCCTACAGTACCGGTTACCACTTGCCAGATTTCGGCTCTGCGGTGGTGGTATTGCCAAGAAAGGCGTGTATTTGGTGCAACAATTAAAATTTTCGGACTTAATTTACCACCAATTTTGAGGTCTTCTACATTTAATCCATCAAAATAAGTATCGGCAAATTGTTGTGCCTGCGCTTCGTCTATTACAAAGAAACCACCCCAAGGACGGGTTTCATCGCGGTTTACTACATTAAAACCTTCAATTTTTAAACGTTGTGCTACACTTTCGAATATTTCTTTTTTATCGTTTGTCATCGGTAAAATATTTGTTTTCTAATGATTGTCGAGGTCCAGCCACATGGCTAACTGCCAATGCGGTTTTTATAATTGGCGCAAAAATAAGCCTAATAAATTAAAAAAGGCCAATTGCGCTTTTTATTTTTTAGAAACCACAAAAATCATACAATCAACTGGACTAAAAATACCGGACAGAACCTGCTCATAAAGCAAAAGCCTCATGGAATATGCTGAAAATTCCATGAGGCTTTGAGGTGTAAATATTGAGCTGTATTATTGGATTTTATTCACTACCAGATCGTCGAAATAGATGTAACTGGTTTGGCTCGAGCCCCACACCGCCACATCTTTACCTCCCCTGAAATTGTGGAAAGAAAGCCTGTTAATCAATCGTTGTGCATCGTTGGTGGTCCAGCGGATAGATTGATCGAGTACCGTGGTACCGTTAATAATTACCTGTACCCAACCGTTTTTAGTTGATCCGGTATTACTTTTTGCATACAAATGAACGGTATAGGTTTCGCCTTTAACCAAACTGCCTGTAGCCGGATAAGACTTGCCAAAAGTATCGCCGCAAGGGCCGGCCATATCTCTGTGATACACATAAGGCTGAAAAAACACGCGGCTACCAGTATTGTACCACATTAAACGTAAACTTCCGCCGTTACCATCGGTAGCAATGTCGCAGCCGGTATTGCCTTCGCCAATTAGAAAGCCGAAACCTACTTTACCGCCCCTACTCCAATCGAACTGACTGTGAAAACGGACTTTAAAAGTGGCTTCGTAAGCCGAACCATCAGAAATATCGGCCCCGGCAATTAATCCGTTAGAAACCGAATTTGGTGCCAGCGTTGCACGTGCCCAATTACCCGAAATATAGGCCCTGTCTTCATTCCAGCCGGTTAAATTTGCACTTCCAAAATCAGCACTTGCTTCACTGTAAGAATAAGCCCCATCGGCATGGGTAAAACTGGTATTGATGTTACTGGGATAAGCTTCGGTTACTGCACCTGATTTCGGAGCCGCATCGGCTGGTGCCTTATTTTCTTCGTTAGATGTGGCTGCATTTTTTTTACACCCAAATGTTGCCGAAAATATAAGCAACAGACAGGTAATAAAATGTTTTGAATTCATTTTTTGACTCATGTTAGTTTTAGTTAAGATTTAAATTTGGTTAGTTTTTTAGATCATAACCCGCTATCCTGGATAGCTTGTTATGGATTGGGAGGAGACTGGTTTCTGTTTTTGGTTAGTAATTATCTGTTACACTAACTTAACCATAAAAGTAAATCCAAACAGACGATGCCCGCAGTAAAATCACAAAAACGCAATTGATTTATTGTTACAACGATTGAAATTATTACACTTAAACCGTTAAACTTAAGCAACTAATTATTTAACAGCACCTTAGCTTGTTTCGTGCACCTTGAGGTTACAGTTTACAATTACCTTTTTATAGGCATTGGTCCCAACCTCACCACTAATGAGTTTAACCACCAAACTTACCGCCTGCTCGCCCAGCAACTCTGGATTTTCTTCAATAGATGCAATTGGTGATGAACTGAGGTAGGCAATAATCGGATCGTTACCAAAGCCAATACATTCGAGCGATTGATAAGCCGGGTGAGCAACTGATTTTAAAAACCTGAGCGTATCGAAAAGCAGCTTCTCTTTAAAGGCCACCAGGGCTGTAGGACTGTTATCATGATCGCTAAACAGTTTTTTAATGGCGAGTAAATTGTTTTCCTCATCAAAATCGGTATAGGCTACATGTGCTGCATTAAACGAAATGTTATTGTCTTTAAGGGCATTGATGTAGCCCGAAAAGCGATCGTGACTAAAATTAACCATTTTGGGGCCACCCAGATAAGCTACTTTTTGATGCCCCCGGTTAATGAGGTATTCGGTAGCCATGTAGCAGCCCTGATGGGTGTTGCTCAGCACTTTGTGGCAATTGAGGTTAAAGCTGGGATTACGGGTATAATACACCACCGGAATGCCAATTTTCTCGAACTGATCGAGGTGCGTAAAATCTGATGTCTGTTTCGAAATGGCCACAATTAATCCATCTACCCGCGAGCCTAACAACGCTGCAGCTGCCATCACTTCCATTTCGTAATTATCGTGCGATTGGCTGATGATGATGTTATAGCCATGTGTGGTAGCCAGCTGTTCCATTCCATAAATACTCCGCGTAAAAAAATGATCGGAAAGGTTAGGCAAAATAATCCCGATAATCCGCGATTTGCGGTCCCTTAACCTTAAAGCCGAAACATCGGGCGTAAAATTTAACCTTTCAGCCAGTTCTTTTACCCTTTGCTTGGTGCTTTCCTTAATCCGCGGATAATCTTTTAAAGATTTTGAAACGGTTGATATAGACAATTTTAATTCTTTTGCAATCAGTTTTAAGGTAACCGGTTTATTTTCCATAGGTGGCGGATGTTTACTAACCCTGTATTTTGTTGAGGGGGAAATGATGGGTATTTTAAAGTGAAAAATGGCCAGAGCAGTGAGCTACCACCCTGGCACATCATTAAATCAACAACTTTTTATACAGGGACATTTTATTCTTTCAATGGGCACGGGGTTTTAAAATTCCCCGTACTTAAATTGCTAAGCCAGAAGCTGTTTATTGGATTTTATCAAGGGCAGGCACATTGTTTTCGTAGCCGCTATATCCTTTGTTCTGATTAATCCGCCCTTCGGTATTGAAACGCTGTGCCGCTGCCGGAACCGGCCAAAGCACATGGTAAGGCGACATTTTAAAGTTTACGCCCAATACGGTTGGTACTTTGTTGCGGTAAAAATCATTCTTTTCGATAATCCTGTCGTAAAAGAAATTATTATCAGAAAAAGATGCCATGTTGTAGGTTTTGCCGTTATAGGCCGGCTTACCGGTAGTGGCAAAAATATAGGCAATACGGGTAAGTTCGGTTTTGCGGGGCTCTTCGTAAAAAAGCTCGCGGGCCCTTTCATCCAGTATGGTGCCGATCGTAATGGCCGAGGCATCGGTAAGCAATGCTGCATTGGCCCTTGAGCGTACCTGGTTTAAATCGGTCATGGCCAGGGCTAAATTTCCTTTCCAGTAATAGGCTTCGGCACGCAGCAAATAGGTTTCGGCCAGGCGGAAGATGTACCAATCGGTATTGGTTCCTCTCGGCGGCGACCAGTATTTATCAGCCGCCAGCACATTGGTAGAGTTGATAAAGGTTTTATAATGTGGCCAGCCAAAGAAATGGCGAATGGTATCTAAACCTTTATTTAAAAACATATTATTAACGTTAGCAGGCGATACATCAACCAGAGGCTTGCCATACAATGCCCTTTCGGCAACGTTGCTTGCGGTTTTAATGGCTGGGTTGTTATATACCAGATCGGTCATGTTCATCCACATACCAGGGGCATGGCGGTAGTCGGTATTATCTGTCCAGATATTTTTGGTACTGTAGGCCGTACCACGGTAACGTCCAATCCCCCTGCCGTACATTAAGGTTAAAGGAATTTCTACATTTATACCATCAACAATAGCCTGCGTACTGCCCGATGGGGTTCTTAAGTTTGCGAAATGCCATGCCGGTACACAGTTACGCATTACCTGCGAGCCTAAATCGGTAGCGCCGGCCAGTGTTTCACGATCGATGGTTAAGAAAAGGGCCTCACGGTTTGCTGCAATGGCTTTATTGTCCATCCGGTGCAAATCCCACACTACATTTTTGCTCGCATCGCCGGCGGTGCTGCCAAAACGGTTGCGCATTAAACTGTAAGTACCGCCATTAATTACGTTGTTTGCTGAGGTAATGGCCGCATCAAAATCGCCCAGTGCCAAATTAACCTTGGTAAGTAAATGGCTGCAGGCACCTTTGGTTACCTCGCCACGGTCTACATTGTCTTTCACCCATTTCTCGGCGAATAATAAATCCTCCTGCATCTTTTTTAAGATCACCTCGCGCTTTGTTGAATAATAATCTAATTTGGGTGTGGTAATATCTTTTAAATTCAAAGGCACATCGCCAAACTGGTGTACCAAACGGTAGTAATAATAAGCACGGTAAAAATAGGCCGCTCCTAAAATGGCATTCCTCTCGGCCTCATCTTTAAAAGTTACGTTATCGATATAGGTAATAACGGTATTGGCCATGCGTACTCCCCTGAAACCTTCGGTCCAGTAAAATCCTATCCGGTTAAAATCCGGATTGTCCAGATTGGCATCGGGGGTTACCCGGGTATCCATGTCCTGTGCCTGAGTGGTTTTATCGGTTGTACCATCTACCGCTACCTCCGAAAATATAGATTCGGTAACAATAGGTGCCATATCGCCTGTAAACTCTCTTCTTACATTAGCTCCAATACCTGCAAGCGCGGCTTTCATGGCGGCGACACTGGTTAAAGCGGTTTGCGGTTCGAGCTGCGACAGTAATTCGGAATCCAAATCTGATTTTTTACAACCATTTGCAGTTAGCAGCATCGCGAAAGCTACAAATGGAATTATTTTTTTATATATGCTATTCATGTGCTTCATTTTTAAAAGGTAACATTCAATCCGAAGGTGTAAACTCTTGGTGTTGGAACAGGATTTCCGTTATTGTCAGCCGTTTGCGGGTCCCACTGGTTCCAGTTTGGTGCATACACCCCGGCATTGCTTACGTTGGCATAAATTTTAGCGCTCTGCACTTTAAATTTGCTCAGCAAATCTTTAGGTACGCTATAGGCAAGCGCAACCGTATTTAACCTGATGTAAGAACTTTTGCGGTAGGCGTTAAAGGTTACCCCACTTAGGCCAGAGTTTAAGCGTGCATAATCGTTTATGGGATTAGATGGTGTCCAGTAAGGGATGATGTACGAGCTCGAACGGCCAAAACCTACACTACCCGGCTGGTTCTTAGCGTAAATGTCACTCCTTTGCTGCCCCCAGCTTGATACGAGCTGGAATGAGAAATCGAAGTTTTTGAAGATATTAAAATCGTTGCGCATCGACCAGTTAAAACGCGGACTGCGGTAGCCGATAAACTGTTTATCCAAATCGTTGTACACGTAGTTACCATCCACATCCTCCAGTTTAAAATCGCCTGGTTTAATGCCTTTATTAAATTTGTTTGCTTCGGCTACTTCGTTCTCCTGCCACACACCTAAAATTTTATACTCCCAGATTACGTCGATATCTTTACCAATAAACCATCCGTTTCCGGGATCATCGTTCGGGGTAGCCAAAGCCACAATTTTATTGCGGTTAAGCGAGAAATTTACCGAAGTGTTCCAGGTAATGTTTCCCTCTGTAATGTTGCGGCTATTTAAACTCAGTTCGATCCCTCTGTTGTTTACCCTACCCAAATTGGCGATTACATTGGCGTAACCCGAAACAGATGACAGCGACTGGCCAATCAACAGATCAGAAGTTTTTTTATCGTAAAGCTCTAACGAACCGTTAATGCGGTTATTCAAGAAGCCGAAATCCAGGCCAAGGTTCAGTGATTTTGTTTTCTCCCATTCCAGATTCGGATTACCCAGGCGCGAGCTGTTTACCACTGTATTTACCTCGACAGGTGTACCACTGCTGTTAACCGATTGATACTTACCTCCACTTAGCGTTTGGATAGAAACATAAGGATCAATTACGTTGTTGGCATCCCTGATTTCGCGGTTTCCATTAATACCGTATGATAAACGGAGTTTTAAAAAGTCGAGCCACTTTACCTCTTTCAAAAAGCTCTCCTCACTCAGTGTCCAGGCCAGGGCAGCAGCTGGGAAATTGGCGCGTTTTTTCGAAGCACCGAAAGCCGAGTAACCATCGCGGCGAACCGATCCGGTAAAAGCATAACGGCCCTTATACGAATAATTTAACCTGGCCAGCAAAGCATCGCCGGTGTATACTTTATCATCGCTGCTTACAGTTGGTTTATTACCGCTTTGCAGGTTATGGAAACCCAGCACATCGGTTGGTGCAAAACCCTCGTTACCGGCTATGGTGTACCAGGTCGAATATTTCTCGCCATTTACCAGTAAAGTAACGTCTACATTGTGATCTTTTGCAAAGGTTTTGTTCCACTTAATCAGGTTATCGAGCTGCCAATTGTAACGGGTTTCCTGTGCACGTTGTGCCGAGCCACCCGGAATGGTAACATTTGGATTTTTAGAAGACTGATGGTTAAATGTACGGTACTGATCTAAACCCGGGCTAAAATTAACCTGATAGCTGATACCCAAAGGCAATTGCACTTTGGCATAAAGGCTTCCGAATAAGGTACTTTGTTTCTGCAACCTCGAATTGTAAGTCTGATCGAGAAAAGGGTTCCGGGCGTTCAATCCGTTATCATCGGTCGGGATCCTGCGTAAAGAACCATCTGCATTGTAAAAATCGCCATAGGGAGATAAATCGGGCAGTTGCGAAAACTGCGCTTCAATAGCCCCTTCATCGCGGTCGGCAAATTGCATATTCATGCCCAGGGTTAAGAATTTAGCTGCTTTCCCCTCTAAATTAAGCCTGGTACGGAAGGTACTGAAACCACCGCCAGCAATAATGCTTTCATTTTTGAGGTAACCTAACGACATGTAGTAATTTATTTCATCTTTTCTGCCACTCAGGCTTAAGGTATGATCCTGACGCTGACCGGTAACCAAAAGCATATCGTACCAGTCAATGGTTTTTCCAGCCAGATAATTGGCTTTCTCGTTGGCCAGAAGACCAAGACGGCTTAGCCACAAATCAGTCGGGTTGGTAGTGGTTTGACCGTTTAACCACTGGGAAAGGGTTACGCCCTCCGGCAAATTATTGGGGTCGTTATAAATGTAGGCCGGGTTTACGCTGCCACTGCGTTGCACATCTGCACGCCAGTTTAAAAAACCAGGCCCATCGTAAACCGGCTGATCTTTTGCCAGCGTAGCCATGCCAAAATTGGTATTTACCGTAATGGTTGGCGAACTGCTTTTTCCCTTTTTGGTGGTAATGGCCACAACACCTGTAGCCGCTTTTGCACCATAAACCGCCAGCGAACTGGCATCTTTAAGTACATCGACTGATTCGATATCGTTCGGATTGATATCGGATAACTGACCGATAAAAATAACGCCATCCAAAACAATTAATGGGGTAGTGGTACCGGTAAGGGTGGTTTTTCCCCGTACCAATAAATCTCCTCCGCCCTTTGCACTGTTGTTAAACCCAACACTTAAACCGGGGATGTTACCCCTGAGGATATCGGTAACACTGTTGGGATTTTCATTTTCGAGCTGGGTGGCCTTGATGCTCGAAACGGCACCCGTTACATCCTTTTTCTGTGCAGTACCATAACCAATTACCACCACATCAGTAAGGCCTTGTGTGGCATCTTCGAGGGCAATATTGATGTTGGTACGCCCATTAAGGGGAATTTCCTGCGAGGTAAAACCCACAAAGGTGAATACCAGCGTTGCATTCCCCTCAGGGGCTTTTATGCTGTATTTACCTGCTCCATCGGTTAGTGTACCTACCTGCGTATTTTTTATCCGCACGCTAACTCCCGGTAAGGTTAAGCCTTTACTATCTTTAACAATCCCTGTTATGGTTGTTTGTGCAAATGCACTAAAGCTTCCGCATAGCAAAAGGAGCGAAATGGCTAAAATTTTTGCTGTACACAGTCGCTTGAGATACAGCAGCACTGCGCTTTTGTTGTAAATTTTACTCATAAGTTTATTTTAGTTAATTGATATTAGGGACGATTAGATTGGTGGAGAACAGGCCGCTTTGAGATGGCTGGCTTAGCCGTAAAAAAACGACTGATTCCTGTATACAGGCACGAAACTTAGCGATTTAGTGTAGATCATCTGGTTAGACTTATTTCATCACTAATATAAAAGGCTGAAAGAGCTGAAATAAAAAGCGAAAACCGGAATAAGCTTAAAATAGCCCTCAATTTCAATTTCCAACGATGTAATAAATTTCATCTTTTCGAAAAGGGCAGGATAATCATAAGGTCAAATGGCTTATCAGCCTCCACTGCATTTCAACAAAAAAGGGCGCCCAAAAATTTTGGGACACCCTCATCTAACAAACCAAAGTATTTTGCTAATAGCCCGTATTTTGTGTAAGGTTCGGGTTATTTCTGATTTCGGAAGTAGGTATTGGGAAAAGCAGGTTCTTAGTTTGCAAAGCCTGGTTTACGCTTTTATTAACGTGACCGACAAAGTTGTCAAAGCCATTGGTGCTTTCGTTGTAAACTTTGCGCAGGCGAAGCATATCAAACCAAAGAATGCCTTCGTAACACAGTTCATGCCAGCGTTCTCTCCAAACTGCTTCTTCAAACTGTACCTGGCTAAGACCGGCAAGATCGCCCAGCTGTGCTCTTTTTCTGATGGCATTTAAAGCCGTATACGCAGCAGTATTAGCAGTACCATCGGCCCGGTTTTGTGCTTCGGCATAAATCAGCAGCGTTTCAGCATACCTAATCTGCGGAATATTCAAATCGCTACGGCTAGTACCTTCTGTACCCAATGTACCATTGGCAACAATATCGAAGTGCTTAAAAATATAGGGTTTGCCACGGTTAATCAATGGCATTTTAAAACCATCGGTATAATAATCGGTAAAGAAATAACCTTCCCTATTTTTCGCCCTCAAATCACCAGCCTCATACGAAGTATAAAAATCGCCCGTAGGGATAGAGGTACCAATCCCGTCAATTTTAGAAACCAGGGGCTGGTGCAAAGGCAGATACGAAGATTGCAGCGGATTGCCTGCACCTGCAGCATCGTTGTACTGAACACCAAATAAATGCTCGAGTTTATTGTCGTTTTTAGCATCGTGTAAGGCAGCATAAGTAGGAAACAGGCCTAAAGTGGTTGGGTTAGCAGTCGAGTAATCGATTACTTCTTTAGCCTTATCGGCAGCCAGCTTGTAATAAGCAGTTCCCTTGTTGAGCGGCTGGCCAGCCATGGTGAGGTATACTTTTGCAAGCTCCGTTTTAATGGCCGCAGTAGATACCCGTCCGGTGGCATCCATAAAAGGTAAACCTGCAGCTTCTGCCAAAATCAAATCATCAACAATTTGTTTATACACCTGCTCCTGCGGCGTTCTTGAAGGGGCAAAATTGGGATCGTTGGGACTTGTTATCGGTTTTACGATCAGTGGCACATCGCCCCACAAACGTACCAGATAAAAATAGGCCCATGCCCTAACAAAGGCTGCTTCGCCTAAAATTCTTTTTTTCTGTGCATTATCCATCGGGTTAATGCCGGGAACTTTATCGAGCACCAGATTGGCCTGTGCAATTACTTTGTAAAACCCATTCCAGTTCTGGTTAATGTGCAGGTTTGTACCGTCATAAATCAACGAGTAAAGGTTATTTAAATCCGAATTCTGTGCCGTTTCGGTCGATTGTATTCCCGTTGGTGCATCCAGCATCTGCCAGTTGTTGGAGAAAATACCGGCACCACCTCCAATAAACCTAAGTTCCGAATAAACGGCAGCAATACCAGCTTCTGCATGTTCGGGCAGGTTGTAAAAGCTATTTGGCGCAAGATTGGTTGGATCGGTCTCATCCAAAAATTTCTTACACCCTACAGTACCCACCAACGCTCCGCCCAGCAACAAAAGGGCAGCGATGTTTTTTATATTTAATTTCATTTTGATATCCTTTCTTTAATTAATGTTTATAATCCAATGTTTAGGCCCACGGTAAAGGTGGTTGGCTTTGGATAATCGAAAAATGTTTGTCCCTGTGCAAAGGCATTGCCATAAGTGGTTACTTCCGGATCGTTCCCTGTGTATTTGGTAGCGATGAAGAAATTCTGAACCGAAGTGTACACGCGCAGTTTGCTTAATCGTAGTTTTTCTACCAGCGATTTGTTGAAGGTATAGCCCAGCAACAGGTTTTTACCACGGATAAATGAACCATCCTCTACCCAATGTGTATCTACGTTGGTTACATAACCTGCAGCCTGATCTCTGATGGCCGCAATTGGCGTATCCTGATTTTGGGGAGTCCAGGCGTTTAATACACTGGCAAAACTATTGGCCTGTACCTGCCTGTCTTCGCCCGAGTGGTGCGTCATATTCAGTACATCGTTACCATATGAGTATTGCAGCTCAACAATCAGGTCTAAGTTTTTATAACGGAATGAGTTCGAAAATGATCCCCAGCCTTTAGGTGCTCCGTTTCCAATAATCTGACGGTCGGCATCGGTAATGGCATGGTCGCCGTTTACATCCAGGTATTTAATATCGCCTGGAAGCAAAGTTTTACCGCCGCGGTAGCTTACATATTTAGCTGCCTCGGCCCTTTCAGCTTCGCTCCAGGTACCTAAACGTACCAGTCCCCAGAACGAACCAACAGGTTCTCCAACCCTGATGATACCGGTTTGGTTAGTAAAATTAGGATTACCCACGCCAAAAATATCATCGGGCGTAGCTAGTGCAAGTACTTTATTGCGGTTTAGGGAGATGTTGAAACTGGTTTTCCATGTAAAGTTATCGGTCTGGATATTTACCGTGTTGATGCCCAAATCTAAACCTTTGTTCTGCATCGAACCTACGTTTTTCCTGATTACCGAATAACCTGTAGTACGCGGGACCGGGGCATCGAGTAACATATCAGTTGTTTTACGGTAATAGATATCGGCTTCTAAATTAATGCGGTTGTTAAATAAACCCAGCTCTAAACCTGCATCGTACTGTGCGGTTTTTTCCCAAACCAAATCGGGGTTTGCCAGGCGGCCAATCCCGATACCGGTTACCCTGGTATCGTTAATAATGCCAAAGTTATTAACCAAAGTAGCTAACGATTGGTAAGCAGGTAGCTCGGAGTTACCGCTTAAACCATAACTGGTTCTGAACTTTAAATTAGAGATGGTTTTGTTGCCTTTCAAAAATTCTTCATCCGAAATTTTCCAGGCCAGCGCTGCAGAAGGGAAAAAGGCGAATTTGTGGTTCTCTCCAAATTTAGACGAACCATCTACCCTACCCGTAACGGTGAACAGGTATTTATCTTTAAAAGCATAATTAATCCTTCCAAAATATGAGTTAAAGGCAGAACGGTTTCTGCTCGAACCCACTGAAATAGATTTACTGCCCGAGCCCAGGTTATTGTCGCCATAAAAGTCGGTTACGAAGTTTTCGGCATGACTGGTATTGCTGAAAAAACTGGTTGCCTGCCACGAAATACCCAATAAGGCATTAATGGCATGCGATTCGGCAAAGCGCTTGTTGTAGGTTAAATAATTCTCTAACGACCAGAAGGTTTCGCGGTCGTCGGTAATATTGGCCGTACCGTTTTGACCATCGGATATCCCGTATAATTGCTTGGCGTTGTATTCGTTGGTATTTCTGGTTACAATATTGGCACCTAACTGGGTACGAAACTCCAGGTCTTTGTTAAAACTGATTGAAGAATAAATGCTTCCAAGGGCAGTTTGCGTAATTAAACCAAATTTTCTGTCGGTTAAGATGTGCACCGGATTTGAGCCACCTTCTGCCCAGGGGATCAGTTTATTATCGCCCCATTTTCCATCGGCCAGTTTAACCGGAAGAAAAGGAAACGCTTCGGTAATCATCCTTACCGAGTTTAACCCGCCGGTACCCTGATCTATGATATTCTCGTCCTGGTTGTTATAACTCAGGTTACCCCCCACTTTTAACCAGGGCTTTATTTTGCTATCGAAATTAAACCTGCCCGAATAACGTTTTAAATAAGAATTCAGTAAAAGCCCTTGATCATCGCGATAGCCTGCAAAAACACCGTAAGTGCTGTTTTCATTGCCGCCTGTAAAACCAAGCTGGTGGTTTTGTGAAAGTTTGTTTTGGGTCGACTCTTTTAGCCAGTCGGTATTGTAAAGTGGATTTCCGTTACTATCGAAAAACTGTGGTAAGGCGATACGTGCTGCCTTTGGTACAGGTGTAGAGGCATAATTTCCTGCTGCCCAACCCACCGGATCGTACACTTTGATGTTTTCGTAAGCTAAATCCTGCACTTTAACATATTCGAAAGCATCGAGCATTTCAACATGATGTGCAGCAAGGGTGTTGATGCCAAATTCCGCATCGTAGGTAACACGTTGTGCATTGGCTGTTCCCTTTTTAGTGGTGATTAAAATTACCCCGTTGGCACCACGCGCACCATATATTGCAGTTGAAGAAGCATCTTTTAGCACCTCTACCGAAGCAATATCGCTGGGGTTAATGTAATCGATGGCGTTACTGTTCTGTGTTTGCGAACCCACCGGTAGCGCTACTCCATCCACCACATACAAAGGATTGTTACTGGTATTGATAGAGCTGAATCCCCTGATTTTAATGCTGGTTTGCCCACCCGGACGACCCGAGTTGGTATTTACCTGCACACCCGAAATCCGGCCGGCCAATGCCTGGTTTAACGACGATGCCGGACGCTCCTGCAGTTCGGTGGCTTTTACCACCCCTACCGATCCGGTTAAATCTGTTTTTTTAACGGTACCATATCCAATTACCACTACCTCATCGAGTTTGTTATCTGCGGCAGCGCCCAGTTTAATGGTAATGTTGTTATCAGCACCTACGGTTACATCCTTGTTTTCGTAGCCTACGTAAGAGATCCGCAATACATCGCCCGGGTTTGCTTCTATGCTAAATTTACCCGACTCGTTGGTAACTGCGGCTTTGCCCGAAGTGATGTTTTTAACCCCGGCCCCAGGTATAGGCAGGTTTTTTTCGTCGAGTACGGTACCGGTAACCACCTTCCGGTTTTGCACTTCTGCCGGCGGTATTGTATTGATGGAATGTTTGGTGGGTTTTTCAGCACCCGGAAGCTTGGAGAAGGCAGGACCATTGAGCAAAAAAAGCACAGAAAGCCCTGTAATCTTTAGTAGATTGATTTTCATTAGGTTTTAGTTTAGTAAATGATGCTTAAATAAAACGTTTTAGCTATTGTCCAGAAACGATCTGATTAGGGCTATAATCAATTTAATAAAGGGGATGGGCTAACAGTTAACGGCGTATTACAGATTTACAGTGGCGTAAAGAAATGCACGACTATTCAAATCAGCTTACGCCAGTATAAACTGCGAAATAAACGGCAATTTACCCCGGCTCAATATCATATCTGGTTATTTGATAAAACGATTTATCATATCAATATTAACCATTCTAGCACAAATTCAAAAATCAGAATACGCAACATAAATGTTACCTAAAAGTAAACATTCAAATACAGCCTAATTAGCTTTACAATGTCAGTGCATTTTGAGTAAGACGAAAATCATATCCGGTTCAAAATCACAGCCGGCGTTAATGTGAGGTGAGATTTAGTAGGAACTGATAAATTTTCAGAAAATAAAACGAGAAAATTTACTCGAAGGCAGTTATTGCCGGTCGAATCTCCAGTTACGGGCATTACGATTCGTCATTATCATTTCAACCATATAAAGTCAGGTCAGAACATTTAAGCTTCTGTGGCTTATATTTCTTATATGGTTAAAATTGTAGTTATATGCTTTCAACTCGGTAAGCGCCCATCCCAGCTGCGATATTGTCCGGTTGGGGCATTAATAGCTGGTTTAAGGGACTGTTTCGCAGCAAATTTGTTCCAGAAACTTAAAAAAGAAAATATTATGAAACTTAAAATTGCAAAAAGAATTTACTGGATTGGTGCAGCATTAACAGCTTTATGGTTTGGTGCCAGTGGTGTATTTGAACTTACCAAAAACCCTGTTGTGTGGGATATTACCTTGCAACTCGGCTATCCGGCCTATTTTATTTATGTGCTTGGCGTAGCCAAATTACTGGGAATTGCAGTTCTTTTAACCCCTAACCGTTTTTTACGCTTAAAAGAATGGGTATTTGCCGGGATATTTTTCGATATCATCTTTGCATTTTGCTCTAAACTGAGTGTGATTGGTGCCGCAGCCACAGTTGATGCCATTGTAGCTTTTATCATGGTATCGGTAACCTATGTCATGTTCCGTAAAATTTACGCCGCAAGCTATTCGCCTGCTATTGCCGAACCGGCAAACTAGCAGCCCTCCTGCAAATTCGTTTAACCTGCATTGGATTTTTAACCAGTGCAGGTTTTATTGCGTTTGGTGCTACCTGGAAGCCTTACTTATCGCTGTTCTTTTAAGCGTTGCCTATGTGCCTTACCCCATTTAATCATTTCGAGAATAATGCTGCCAAACGAGTGACAGTAATCGGTTGGCGAATATTCAATGATCACTGGCGTATCATCAACTACCGTTCGTTTAATAAGTTGGTTAGCATTCATTTCCTTTAATTCTTTAGAAAGCATGCGGGTGGTAATGCCCGGAATGCTTCGCTCAATGTCACGAAAACGTCGATTTCCATTGCAGATGGAATTGATGATCGGAATTTTCCATTTCCCGCTTAAAACGTACAGGGTATCCTGTAGCGCCTGTATTTCTTCCTCCTGGTTACGTGGGTTAGCTAAGATTTCGTTCGATTTTTCGAGCAGTTCTTTCTCGTTCATACTGGTATACTTCGTTATACTACTTACAAAAGTATACCAATATAGCTTTAGTTTTGCTCAAACAAAAAAATAATTGTCATGGAACATTTAAAAGGAAAAACGGCGCTGGTAACTGGCGGCAATAGCGGCATAGGTTATGCCACAGCAAAAGAGTTAAAGGCACAAGGAGCCGAAGTAATTATCACCGGCCGCAGAAAAGCTGCTGTAGACGAAGCGGCTGCTGCGTTGGGCGTAACAGGCATGATAGCCGATCAAGGTAATGTAAAGGAAATAGAACAACTGGCCCTAGCAGTACAGCAGCAATTTGGCAAAATTGATATCCTATTCATCAATGCGGGTGTGCTCGAAAATACCACTATCGAAAATGCCACCGAAGCGGCTTTCGACCATGTAATCGGGGTAAATTTTAAAGGAGCTTACTTTACGCTGAGCAGGTTTATCCCCTTGCTCAACGATGGGGCTTCAGTTGTTTTCCTATCCTCCAACACAGCCAGTATGAACGCCGCTAATAGTTCTATTTATTCTTCAGGCAAATCGGCACTTAACTCGGTAATGCGCATTGCTGCTATCGAATTGGCCCCGCGCAAAATACGGGTAAACAGTGTAAGCCCAGGCCCAACCGCAACCGAAATTATGAACAAGGCCGGTTATTCGCCCGAGCAGTTGAGCCAGGTAAACGAGTGGATATTAGACCGTGTACCTTTGAAACAGATTGGAAAAGCCGAAGATGTAGGAAAAATGGTAGCCTATTTTTGTGGCGATGCCGCTAGCTTTATTACCGGTGCCGAAATTGTTATGGATGGCGGCATGAGCCTGTAATGGAAATAATGAGTTGCCAGCTTACGGGCAAAGGCTTTAAAGGTTGGCGACTCTATTATATGCCCGATTGCAAAATAATCCTCCTTATGGTTTACATCTGCTAGCTAAAATGCACTGACGGTCTGCCAATGCCAATATAAGAGAATAAGTTGCTTATCAGGTTAAATTTATCTCCCCTACTTATTCTTTCTTTGTAAAACATTTAAGATCAACACCTAAGCAATGCTTCATTATTTAGTTCACTGATCCTGAGTGTTAACCAGATATTTTGAGCATGAAAAGATTAACTACCTGCCTCCTAGCATTATTTGTATTTAGTTTTTGTCAGGGGCAAACCCTTTTTGTTTCGCCTGCCGGAAACAATAAAAATACGGGAACAGCAAAGCAACCCTTCAAAACTTTAGAATACGCCATTGAAAGTGCCCTAAAACAAAAGGCAAAAGATATAGTGATTGAACTGGCTTCAGGTGTGTACAGCCCTCAAAAAACAATTAGCATTTCGGCTGCCAGCTACCATTTAAAATCGCTGAAGATTACAGCAGCTAAAGGAGCAAAAGTAATCGTCTCGGGATCGGCAAAAAACAAACTAATCTGGAAGCGCTATAAAGACAATATCGATGCGGCACAGGTCGATTTCGAAACAATCCCCGATCAGCTGTTTATGAACGGTCAGAATTTACCAATGGCCCGCTATCCGAATTACGATCCGCAGGCCCGCGTATTTAAGGGCACAGCTGCCGATGCAATTGCACCTGAACGCGTAAAAACCTGGGCAAACCCCGAAAATGGTTATATCCATGCCTTACATGGCGGCGAATGGGGTGGTTTCCATTACCAGATAACCGGCAAAAGCGAAACAGGCGAACTAACTTATGAAGGTGGCTGGCAAAATAACCGTCCGGCTAAAATGCACGCCAAATACCGTTTTGTAGAAAATATTTTTGAAGAGCTGGATGCACCGGGCGAATGGTTTTACAACCGCAAAAGCAAAACACTCTTTCTTATTCCACCAACAGGTACCGATATCAATAAGGCTAATTTCACTTTCAGCAGACTAACGGATCTGATCCACATTAAAGGTGATCTGAAATCGCCGGTAAAAAACATCAGCCTAAACGGTATTGATTTTACCGAAACCGCCCGGAGCTTTATGCTGGTAAAAGAACCATTGCTGCGTAGCGACTGGACCATTTACCGTGGTGGTGCTGTTTTACTGGAAGGCACCGAAAACATTAGTATCACGAATTGCAATTTTTACAGCTTAGGTGGTAATGCTGTTTTTTTAAGCAAATACAACAAAAACGATAAAATTTCGAACAACCACATCGCTAACATTGGAGCCAGTGCCCTGGCCTTTGTGGGCGATCCCGATGCGGTACGCTCCCCTGCTTTCAAGTATGAGCAATTTGTTCCCTGGGATAAAATGGATTTTGAAGCCGGCCCTAAATCCAACAACTTTCCGCAGCACTGCGAAGCCAGCAATAACCTGATTAATAATATTGGCACCATCGAAAAACAATCGGCAGGTGTAGAAATATCCATGTCGCAAAATATCCTGGTTTCGCACAACACCATTTACGAAGTTCCAAGGGCGGGCATAAATGTGAGCGAAGGTACCTGGGGCGGCCACATTATTGAATTTAACGATGTATTTGATACTGTTTTAGAAACCGGCGATCATGGAGCATTCAACTCCTGGGGCAGGGACCGTTTCTGGCGGCCTCAAAGAAAACTGATGGATAGTATTGTTGCGGCCCGGCCAGGTATTGAACTATTGGATGTTACGGTGCCAATTGTGATCCGCAACAACAGGTTTCAATGCGATCACGGCTGGGATATCGACCTGGATGACGGAAGCAGCAACTACCAGATTTACAATAACGTCTGTTTAAGCGGCGGACTTAAACTTCGCGAAGGTTACCACCGTACCGTTTACAATAACATCATCATCAATAATACTTTCCATCCGCATGTATGGCTAAAAAACAGCGGCGATGTTTTTAAAAATAATATCGTTACCACCGCCTACGCGCCAATCCAGATCGATTATTGGGGCAAAGAGGTAAACCATAACTTTTTCTTATCGGCCGATGCGCTAGCTAAAACACAGCAAGCTAAAATAGATGCCAACAGCACAGCCGGAAATGCTTTATTCGAAAATGAAAAAACAGGCGACTTTAGGGTTAAAAGCGGATCTCCTGCTCTTGCAATGGGCTTTAAGAATTTCGCCATGAATTTTGGCGTAACCGATACAAGGCTAAAAAAATTATCGAAAAGCCCCAAAATTATGCCTTTGGTTACGGCTATTGAGGCCAACACATCCCTGCAGGGCGAATGGTTAGGTGCCTCGGTAAAAAACATAGAAAATTTAGGCGAAAGATCGGCAGCAGGTATTCACAATGATAACGGCGCACTGGTAACCAGTATCAAAAGCGGCTCAGTTGCCGAAAAGAATCTATTTAAAAAGGGTGATGTAATTATCAATCTGGATCAAAACCCCGTAAATAGTGTTGCCGATTTGCTGAAACTCCACAATGCCATCAAATGGAAAGGACATGCTGCAGTAGTCATTATGAGAGACCAGCAAGAGAAGAAAATGGAAATATCGTTAAAGGATTAGGACGGTAGCCCCGGAGAATGATCGTCATTTCGAGGAGGCTTTTTCAGCCGACGAAGCAATCTTAATGTGCTTGTTATAATCCACATTTGTAAGATTGTTTCGTCGTTCCTACTCGCAATGACGATTCTCTTTTTATAAACTTACCTCGGTTGCTGTTGCGTAACACAATGCACCATGCCGCCGTTGGCAAACAGGTTACGGCAATCAATCCCTACTACCTTTTTACCAGGGTACAGTTTCTGGATGATTTCGTTTGCTACCGCATCGTTTGGGTCGTTATAGTTAGGTACCAAAACGCGGTTATTGGCAATATAATAATTGATATAGGAAGCCTTACCTAAATTTTTACCATAGGTGGTAACCACATCATTTTTAGTGAGCGGAACTTTTACAAAGTTATAAGCAGCTCCTTTTTTATCGGTTGCAGCATATAATTTGTCTGCATCGGCCGCCGGAACCTGCCAGTAATCCAAATCGTTTGCATTCATGGTAATGATCGTAGAAGGGTTGGCGAAACGTGCAAATCCATCAATATGCATATCGGTAATATCCAGACCTGCTTTACCCTCAAGCCAGATAAATTTGCTGATGCCTAAATATTTGGTAAATATGGCTTCTGCCTCCTGTAGTGTCATTCCTCTGTTTCTGTTTTTATTTAGAATAGAACTTTTACAAGCCATCAGTACACCCTGACCATCAACTTCGACACTACCACCCTCATTTATCATTACTGAGTTCAGGTCTATCCGTTTGATTTGTTGATCGGCTGCTATTTTTGAAGGTATAGCATCACACTTGCTGTATTCGGCTTTGCTACCCCAACCATTAAATCCCCAATCCTGAATAAAAAGCTGGCCATTTTTATCTTTTACATAAATCGGCCCATTATCCCTAACCCATACATCATCTGTCTGGTAAATTTTAAAATCGATATTGCTTAACTGAACATCAGCTGTTTTAAGTAAGGCAGTAATCCGGTTTTTCTCTGTTTCATCGTAAGCAATAACATGTACCTTTTCGCTTAAAGCCAGTTCTCTGGCCATCGAAACCCAGGTAGCATCTAACCTGTTGCGATAAGTTGCCCCATACTGGTATTGATGTGGCCATTGTAGCCACGTACCTTCGTGCGGAGCCGATTCATCGGGCATAGTATAAACAATAGCGCTATCGGCAGGCTTTGAAATTGTATCCAATTCGCCTTCTGTACATGATAATAAAACTGCTGGTAGTAACATCAGTATGATTCCCATTTTTTTCATGATCAATATTCTTTTTTTTATAGGGCAAAACTAGCCGTATAAAAAACTGCAAAGTTGTCTGAAATTGACAACCTTTATTTTAATGGCAACAGGATCGCTGTTAGCAACTCTTCTTCACTACTGGTATTATCGGCATGCCTGATGTAGCGCTCAATAATGGGGCTATGCGAAAATTCGAGCCCGCAATCTAAAATCCAGCCGGCATAAATTTTCTGGTAGGTGTCGTCTAAGGTTTCGTATTTCCCTTTGTGAAGAAACTGCGCATACCTACCGCCCAATATCATTTTAGCAGGCAATTTTTCATCTTGTGCCGGTTGCGAAGCGCAGGCATCGTACTTACAGGCCAGTTCATTCCTGATCAGGGGTTCATCGGCAATAATGCCGAAATACTCTGTATCGCGCTGTGGGAATACATGCTTTACAAAATTACCCCACAACTGCTCAATCTCCGGGTTGGTGTACTGGATAAAAGTACTTTTATAATAAACTTTCAGGGCTGGCAGATATACGATTTCGGGTTTTAGCACACCTGCTGCTTTTACCGGTACCAGATGGGTGGTATTAAACAATTGAGCCTTGCCCGATTTGGCCAGTTTGGGTGAAATGCCAAAATGCTGTTTAAAAGCTTTTGAAAACGAAGCCAGGTTAGCAAAGCCAACCTTTAATGCAATGGTAGTTAGGCTTTCCTTAGTATAAAGAATTAATTTGTAGGCATTTTCTACCCGCAGCCGCTGCTGGTAAGCGCCAATGGTTTCGCCACAGCTGTATTTAAAAATCCGCTGAATATTGCGGTATGAGTAATTGGAAACGTCTTCGATCGCTTTGATCGAAATCGACTGGTCGTACTGCTGCTCAATCAGGTTGATGGTATTGTAAACACAATACAGATTTGCCGCATCAGTACTCATTATTACTTGAATTAATTGGTTAATGAAATTTAATAAAAACAATTCGTAAAAAAAGTAAAACGGCATATTGTAAGCCAAATTGTTAAGCGTATTCAATTACGCCGCGCCAAGGCCTTAAACAAACGTTTGTGCATTGAAGAAATAAAAAATCACATAAAATTAATCTAGTTTTACCCATAAGCAGCCTGGTTAAACCACTTTTAACTGCTGCCAGCTAACCAATCATTCATTTTTGAGTAAACCAATTTTATGAAAGCGCTAAACCGCAAGCTCTTCCCTATCCGGAAATTATTTTTACTATCCACATTATCCTGCTTAAGCCTATTGGCCGCCAATGCACAAAAACCACAGGTAAGCACCAATTTCGCACTGCATTTAGACGGTGCCGACAACAATCCCTGTATTGGGATGCCCATTATGGAAAAGGCATGGACAATAGAGGCCTGGATAAAAGGAAATGATTTAAGCTGGAAAAAAATTGAAACCGTAATTGGTGTTGGAGAGTACGGCAACCTTAACGGACTGGATGAAATGCCCCTGCAAATTCGCGAAGGGAAATTGCATTGCCCCGCAGCTAAACTCACCTCAACAAAAGTACTTGATGATAAATGGCATTATGTTGCCTTAAGTAATAACGGAACCGAAACCAAACTATATCAGGACGGTAAACTCATGGGTACATCAAAAGGCAAAATGACCATTCTACCCGGAACCATTGGCGTATACGATAAAGCTGAAAATACTTTTGGCGGGCTGATTGATGAGGTAAGGATCTGGAATACGGCAATTCCCCAGCAGGTACTTCAGCTTTGGGCATCGAAACCCCTAACGGCAAAGCACCCTAATTTTAAAAACCTAAAGGCTTATTATAATTTTGATGATTTGAAGGATGATGTATGCCTGAACCTGGTTGGCAAAGGACATCAAGCCTATCACCTCAGAAATACCCGCTTAAATTACAAGGGAAACCTTCCGCTAGCTTATCTGGTAGCGAACGATAACGGTCAATTTGCTGCTGCAGCTAAAAACCAGGAAGTGTTTAATGCTGTTGCCATAGCAAGTGAATGGGATGCTGAGCAGGGCGCTAAAAACAACCAGTTGCTTAAGCTCCGTATCGCCATAAATGGAACAGAACAGCCATTAAAACTTACCGAGCTTAGCCTAAACCTCGAGGGAACAACCCGTTTAACCGATATTGAGCAGGTACATGTTTACTATGCAGGCAAAAGTGCCAGAGACGGCTTAAGAACCGAATTATTTGGAAACGGAAAAGTAGCTGCTAAAAAACTAAGCTTTACCGCAGGCAAACCCTTTATTTTAAAAAGTGGCATCAATTACTTTTTAATTGCGCTCAATATTCAACAAAATGCCGTAGTGAGCGATACCATAAAAGCCGCGATTTCGGGCTTTACTTTAAACGGGAAAAAATACCAGCCAGAGGCTGAAAACAGCAATATCACAAAAACAATTGTTCCGGCGCAGGGCAAAGAAAATGCATTAAAACTTTTGCAATGGAACATCTGGCATGGAGGCGTACACATGGGCAACAACGGTAAAAACCGCGTTAAAGAGCTCATCAGAAGCACTTCGGCTGATATAATTTGCATGCAGGAGGCTTATGGTACACAACAAATGCTTGCCGACTCGCTAAACTTTAAAATGATTACCGCATCGGCCAATGCAAACCTTGCCCTTTTTAGCCGCTATCCCATTACCAAATTAACCGCTAAAGAACCTTTTAAATCTACACCCGGCATCATTACCTTGCCTAACGACAGGCAGATTTTGGTAGCAGACTGGTGGTTAAGGTACGCCTATCGTCCCGAATACACCGATTATTACCTAAATAAAGGCCTGGATGTAAACGATTGGATAAAAGAAGATGCCATGCTTGGTGCTGCCGATGCCACCGTAAATATGGATACCGACATTGATCCTGTGGTTAAAGGAACCGATATGGCCGTTATCGTTTCGGGCGACTTTAATTCAGGCAGTCACCTCGACTGGACTGCGCGGGCTGCTCCCTTGCACAATGGCTATGGCCCCGTGGCTTTTCCAATTTCGATGTTAATGCTGGATCGTGGCTATACCGATACTTACAGGGCCATTAACCCCAATGAGTTAAGCCACCCTGCCGGAACATTTGCTGCGATATTTGGTCATTTGCAAACCTCCCGGATCGATTACATCTATTACAAGGGAACAGGCATTAAACCAATCGCTTCTAAAATTATCCGGACCGCTCCCGAAATTGATGATGTATGGCCATCAGATCATGCTGCCGTACTCACCGTATTCGATCTGTCTAAATAAGTTATGGTTCAGGCCACCATGTAATATAAGCCCGATTGGATATCCAGCATCGCATATCCAGTCATCAGCAGCGTATTGCTGGCCATTACTTACTTGTAGGCCTTAAACACTATCTTTTGTAATACAACCATCCGGCTATGCATTACCTGGCCGGATGGTTTGTTTTATAGGAATAGGTTACCCTCCAGGCAAAGCAGTTCACAACATTGTGTTCAGCATCAAAGGCATAATAATCTGAATGATGACATTTGTCAACGTCTAAATAACAAAAAAGCTTTAAAACTGTAATATTAAACATACAAATATTTCGGTTTAAGCAAAAAAGGTATATTTTTGTGGAAATTAACCGAACAATGAAAATTACCCTTTCGCTTACACCAATTCTTTGCTTTATTACTTTGTTTACCAACGCGCAGCTTAAAAACCTGACACCAGCAAAGCAAATGGCAAAAACAGGCGCAAGCATGTTCGAAGTTTCAAATAAATTAAATGGCGATGCGCTGATTGAGCGTTTAGCAGCACAAAGACGGGCTTTCAACAACAGTCGCAGTAACGCAGCAACTCAGCTGGCCAACCTGCCTGCCGCCGAGCATATTTTCGACAGGGCCAGCCTTACCACCATTACTTTTGAAGGCTTAGACTATTTCATATTAAATAACCGGGTAATTGGCATTAAAGGATTAGCACTATCGGATGAAGTTTTGGCACAAATTACCGATAAGCTAATGCTACTGGATAAAGTTCAGTACGATTACACTGAGAAAGCAAACAACGAATATTTAAGTGCTAATACCAATTTTCAGAATATCAGAAATATGGACAGGTGGTTTTTTACCACACTTAAAATATTAAATACCACTGTAGATGATATTGCTTCGTTTACCAAAGATGAAAACCCTTCCTTATCAGTAGCCACGAATATCAGCAAAATGACCCGGCCAAATATCGATGCTTCGAAAGAAAAGCAGCTTGACCAGGCGCTGGTACAACTGGAAAAATAAACCAACAAACCAAACAGAAAGATGCCCCGTTTAATAAACGGGGTTTTCTTTTTAGCGCAAAATCCAATCAAAAGTTTGTGTCCGAAATCTGGAGGTCAACGAAACCTGCATTCGACCACCTGATTTGCAATGGCTTCCCGGCATCCTTTACCGTTTCTTTGCTAACATCTTTTCCACTGCCATAATTGATCTGGGCAAAAGGATTTTTATCAATATTGAGTACCACCAACAACCTGCTTCCTTTTCTTAATTGCCTGCTAAAAAACCTCGACCTGTAAAAAGGAATGGTTTCTTTTTTACCTGGAGTAAGCAGCCTCCGCTGAGCCATATCTTTGGCGTAGCTGGCCCGCCCCAGAAAATAGGATAGCTGAAAATATTCGCCTTCTGGTGTAATTTCATAAAGCACCAAACCAACATCCATGTCTTTTTTATCGATGATGGCCTTTAGTGTTCCTTTTAAATATCCGCTGACCGATACATCGCGGTTAAAGGGCCTGGTAGTAAAGAAAAGGCCGTTTGTTCGATCAATTTCTTTTTTGATAATCTGACTGGGATAATAATCATTATAGTAAGTGTTACGGTCTGCCAAATCAACCTTTTGCTCAATAAAAGTCTCTTTTTGGGGTTTCATTTCCGATAAAACAGTGCTGCCATTCGGTGCACGATCGAAATAGAACCTCAGCTGATGCGCCTCTACCTGATCCATAGCAGGTACATGTTTCCATACATTGGCTCCCATCACTTCGAAATTAATCTTATCCTTTAACAGTGCCGGTCTTTCTTTTCCCTTTAAAATATGATCCAGCCAATCAAAAGTAAGCTGCCGTGTGTTAATTAAGGCCACCGGATCAACGTTGTACCCTTTTAATGTTGCAACTCCCCCCTTTTGTGCGCCAAAATGATCGTAAGGTCCGATAACCAGATAATGTGCTGCCGAAGGCCTGTATTTATAATGTTCCCTGAGGTATTCGAGTGCCGAAACCTGCCCATCGTCGTAATAGCCAGTAATGCTGAGCACAGGAATATTAATCTTTGCAAAATCCTCCTTGTAGGGCACCATCGATTGCCAGTAAGCATCGTAAGCGGGGTGCGAAATCCATTTTTGCAACCAGGGATTCGGCGTTCCGTCTACACTATCTATACGGTTATAGGCAGCTCCGCTTTGCCACCAGTCATTCCGCATACGTGCCCACCTTGCATTATCCTTATTCACCACATCATCGGTATATTTATTGTTGGTAACATGGAAAGCCCACTGATAATTGGCATTTAAAAAAACATTGTTCTCCATGGGCAGACCTAAACCCGGAATGGAAGCCACATAGGGCACAATCGTTTTTAAAGCAGGATGCAAGTATTTGGTAGCTGCCCACTGTGCAAAGCCCGAAAAACTCCCGCCGTACATACCCACGCGGCCGTTACTCCAGGGCTGGGCTACAATCCAGTCGATTACTGCATTCACATCACGCGCCTCATGTTCGTAAGGTTCGGGCGGATTTGGGCTAAGTCGTTTTCCCCTTGCATCTGCCACAATCCCAACATACCCCCTATCTGCAGCAAATTTGGCTTCAGCAAGACTTCTGCTCAAATCCGCATAAATGAGGTACATCATCGCGCAGGGCAACTTCGCCGTGATCCCTTTTTTCTGCACCACAACGGCAGAAAGTGTAATACCATAATTGGTTTTAATCAAAACACTATCCTGGATAATGTAATTGGCCGTATCGGGCAGGCTTAGTTGCTGCTGAGCGATACTAAACCGGGTAATTAAAAGGCATAGCACAGCCATACCGAAAAATTTTCTGTTCATTTTCATCTAACTAAATTTTAATCTATCTTTTTTTAAGGCTCCTGAACCGTACAGTCTGTCGCTCCGATAAGGGTACGGAAGTTCCGGAGGAGAGTATGACCGAAATCCTGCCTTCATTACTTTCTACTGATGCTACATTATTGATATTGAACATCCGCTCTCTCGATGCCCTGAAAAACATGCTGCAATCGGGATTTTTCTCAATATTGTTTAGCGAGTTCTTCATCAATACCTGCTCCTTTCCATAATAGAGCCTCACATAATTTTCTTCAGAGGCGATTAACTCTACTGCACTCCATTTGATCAGGTGGAGTTTATTTCGGTCTTTGACAAAAAAAGTAGGCTCAAATTGCCCCTGACAACGTTCGGTAACTAAGTTCAGAGCTTTATCCAACCGTTCGCTGCGCACGGGTTTCATCAGGTAATCGAGCGCACTTACCTCAAAAGCCTGGAGCGCATAACTATCGTAAGCGGTTACAAATATTACCTGTGGAATGTGGCTTAACGATTCGAGCATTTCAAAGCCAGTTTGGCCAGGCATTTGAATGTCTAAAAAAATTAAATCGGGCTGCAAAAGTTCAATCATTTTTCGTCCCTCGAAACCATCTGCAGCTTCGCCCAGTACCACAATCTGCGGATAGGCCTTTAACATCCTGATTACTTCAGCCCTGGCCTGGCGCTCATCATCAATAACCAATGTTCTTATCGTTTTCATTTGAACGGAATGGTTAAAGTTGCCAAAACGTTTTCTTTTTGCTCGATGATGTTGAAAGTAGCTGCTCCTTTATACGCTATATCCAGCCTGTTTCTTAAATTTTCTAACCCAATGCCCACATTTGCATTATCCTGTTCCAGCCTGCCTGGGTTTAATACCTCAATCTTTAAAAAACCTTCGTGCTCAAAAACCGTAATGATTAACTTACCTCCGGCTACCCTTTTCGCTATGCCGTGTTTTACTGCATTCTCGACCAGTAATTGTAAGCTGAAGCGCGGAATTTTTACCGACATGGCAGGAACCTTAATCTGGAAATCAAAACTGAGCCTTTCATCCATGCGCATGCTTTCGAGCTCGAGATAATCTTTTACCAGTTCAATCTCTTCATCCAGGGGCACCATCATGGCGTTTCCGCGGTATAAACTATTGCGTAAAATTTCACTCAGCAGGTCTATTCCTCTCGCCGCTCCATCGGGCCTGGTATAAATAAGCGCTTTAACCGTATTGAGCGAGTTGAAAAGAAAATGTGGATTAAGCTGGCTGGAAAGATTATCGAGTTGTGCCTGCTTAAAGCCCAACTGCAGCCGGGCATTTTCGCCCGCCAGTGCGATCTCTCGTTTAGCATAATGGTACAGATGGTAAGCCAGCAACCAGATGGCCATTAACCTGATACCAGCCATAAATATGCCCGAAATGTTGATCAGTGCAAACTGATCCCAATCTAGCCGTCCGTTATTCACAAACATGGTTCGCAAAAAATATACTTTGGGGATTGTAGTGCAGGTATAAATAATGCCCATTACCGGAACGGCAATAAAAATCCTGATAATCAAACCATTTAAAGGCAGGAGCTGCCATTTATTGTTTTCGGCGAATATTTTATAAAGATGGGTAATACCAACGTAAAGGATCACATCGGTTATCAGCTGAGCAAAACCTAAGCCCCAGTGAAACTCGCCGCTGGTAAAGGCTACAAATGCCCAATAGAGCGAAGCGGTTGTCCACCCGATGAGCTGGCATTTCCAATAAAGTGAGATTTGGGTCCGTTTCATTTTTTCTTTATCACAAAGCAACGCAAACTAAAAGCAATATAAAAGATAAAGTACATGGACGCAAGAAACCGGTGGATGAATGCGGTGATCGCTACCGATTAACCAATTTCGCAGATAAAAAAACTGGCAGCCCTGATGTTAAGAAAAAAATAAGGGCCGTTAAGCCCGAAAATAATGGTACAGGCTTGCTTAACTTAAAAGCTGCATAAGGGAGGAAACTGCACCATATTAATTGACATAAACACCTAAAAATATTTGCGTTAAGCCCTTATTAGAGCGGAATAGCTGGTAACATCTCGCACCCTGATTTACTGCAAGACTAAAATGAATCCGCATATAATCCGCATTAAGGTATTAAAACGCGGACTATATGCGGACTTGCTACGGATTTACCCTTAAGTTGGTAGCCAGATGGCAGCACTTAAACAGCTATACCATTTAGTGATTTAATGCTATTGTAATATACAATTTTTCTATTTCTTGGCACTTTCCATGGGATGCTCTTTCAGTAATTGCTCTGGCGAGTAAAAGTCCTTTTTGTTTTGGATGGCTTTTCTTATCGCTTTTACTTTCTCGGGCGAAATTGCAGTCCCCTTATTCCCAAATGAGTTTCGGATATAGGTAAGTACTGCCGCTACTTCCTGATCTTTCAGCAATCCGCCAAAAGGTGTCATAGGAACCTGACCCGGATATTTTTTACCATTCACCTCTATTGGTCCCATTACGCCTTTCAGCACCAGCTTAATCAGTCGCTCGTCGTTTCCATTTACCCAGTTATTGGGTGTAAGTGGTGGAAAGCCGGCAACAGTGAGCCCTTTACCATCGGCCTGGTGACAAGTTTTACAATAGCCTTCTTTATTATAAATAATTCTTCCTTCGTTATACAAGGCAAGTGTAGCGCCCGCGAGTGCCGTTTTCTCGCTCTTTTCTTTTTCTTCTGCTACATTTCTGCCATTCAAATGTGCTACGGCTGTCTGGTAAGCCGGCAACATCCAGCTATCCAGGGGCAATTTATTCGCTTCTGCTAAAACCGGAAGCCCTTTTGCCTTGCCTATCCACGAGGCAGCGGCAATGGCTGTTAACCTTACCCTGCTATTTTTATCCCTAGCAGCTTCCATCAGCAAGTTTGCCTGGTCGGGCAGTTGATGCCCGGTATAACGTACCACTTCTACTGCAGCAGCCCTTACATGGTAGTCTTTGGCTTTCAAGAGCTGTTTTAAAAGCTGTTGATCAACTTTGTTCATTCCCCAGCTTACCCAAAGCGCTTCGAGTAAATGATGCTCATACCGTGTATCATTGGTATCCAGCTTTGCCTCCCAGCTTTTCAGTTTAGGCAACACCTCATTAACATCCCGCCCTCTCAGTTCCCTGCGGGTTCTGTAACGGGTTCTGTACTCGGGCAGCTTAAGATGATCAAGCAGCACTTCAATGCTCGCTCCGTCTATTTTAGCGGGTTTTACCAGGGGCCTTGAAGGATAGGTAATGCGGTAAATCCTGCCATGCGAATGGTCACGCAGGGGATCGCGGGCATTGTGTTGCATATGCCCAATGAGAACATTATGCCAATCTATAACGTACAAAGAACCATCAGGGGCAAACTCCAGGTCTACCGGGCGAAAATTAGGATCGTTACTCACCAGCAGATCCATACGGAAACGGCTTTTATAACCTGTACCGTCATCCTCCAAAGTATGTTCTTTGGTTCCCAGAAAACCAATGGTATTATTGATCAGGAAATCGCCCTGAAATTCATCAGGAAAATGGCGGCTGGATACTATTTCAATGCCTGATGTAGGCCTTACCAGGTGTTTTTCCTCTATCAGTTGTTTCGATTTATGGTTAGCCTGTCCATATCGGGGTAAGATTGTTCCGGGAAGCATCCAGCGAAAATCAGGACTGGAGGTTTCGGCATAGAAAGGCTGCCCCCAATCATCGAATGTAATGCCCCATGGATTCGGAATAGCCATTTGCGCCGTACGCTCCAATTTCCTGCGTCGTGGGTCAAACCGGTAAAAGCCGCCATTAGTGGCATAAATAGGCCCGTAAGAAGTTTCTATATTGGTTCGGAGAAATACACCTTCTCCCGAAAAAATGGCTCCGGACGGGTCTGCGGTATATGCGTGACTGCTGTGGTGAGAATCATGATCGTCAAAACCGCTCAGCAAAATCTCTTTTTTATCGGCCTTATCATCCCCATCTGTATCTGTAAGCAGAATAAAGTTGTTTCCCTGGGCAACATATACCCCTTCTGCCGCAATTTCAAAACCGAGCGGTAAATGAAGGCCATCGGCAAAAACGGTCTGTTTATCGGCCTTCCCGTCGTTATTGGTATCTTCCAGGATAATGATTTTGTCGTTAGGTTTTGCGTCTCCAACCTTATATTGCGGATAAGTGGGCATTACGGCCACCCACAAGCGCCCCTTGTTGTCAAACGACAACTGTACAGGCTTGGCCAAAAAGCTGAATTCGGTTTCTGAGGCAAATAGTTCTACCTTGAAGCCAGGAGGAACGGTCAAACTGTTTACTGCTTCCTGTCCGATCAGGTATTTAAGATTGCCATTTTTCTTACTTGGTGTATAATTGGTTTTTACCTCCGGCAAAACGGTGGTATGCTTATCAGCAGCCGCAATATCCATTTTCTGCCCTTTAGCTGCCGCCAGCCAAATGGCCGTATCCCTGATAACGGTCATTTCGCGAATCTTTTTGATCTCTGCCGGAAAATTATCAGGCCCGTAAGGTTTATACCTCCGACCATACACATGCACTCCATTAGGAATTTTAAAATCATTTAGCCACATCCAGTTTTTTTCCGTTACGGCATCGTGCACCAGCTTACGGTTAGTTCCTGCTTCGGCTGCGCTTTTTCCAAAAATCTGATCTGCAAGCAAGATCCCGAGTTTTTTATAGCCCTCTTCGTTTAGTTGAGAACCGTCAATCGTTAAGGGGCTTGAGGCATTTTTATACCACTCCAATGTCGGGTTAAATACATCAACAAAGCGAACCCTGTTTGTGGCAGCAACCTCCCTCATGGCATTTGTGTACAGCAGCAGGTTTTCATTTTCACGCTTACCATCAGGCAAATCATAGCTGGTTTTACCCTTAAGGTTCTCAAAAGCAATGGGTGATACGATGACAAGCTGTGGCGCTGAAGTGCCGTTATATTTTTGTTTCAGTGTCCATTTTATAAAAGCATCCAGCTCTGCTTTATAGTTAGCAAGTCCTGCTTCTCCTTCAAAAGATTCATTAAATCCGAAAAAGGAAATGATCACATCTGTTTTTAGTCGGGTAAGCCATTGGTCGGGTGTTTCAAAAAAGCCTTCTCCGGGATCTTCCATTTCTAATGTACCGCCTGCATCTTTTCTTTTAACCAGGTTGGCCCGCTCCACCTGAAACTTTTCTGCACCGGGAAAAGCCCAGGGGGAATTTCTGGCTGCGTGAGGCCTGAAACCGGGCGTTTCTGCCGGGTTACACATGTTACGGATGAATAATTGGTGCGTTGGGAAACGAAGCTGCAATTCTGTTTCAAAATTATCGTAATTGATCATTCTCGATCCCAGGTTATTGCCAATCAGGGCAATCCGCGTACCTTTCTCAATAACCAGCGGCGCAGATTTGTATTTAAATGCGTTTACAATCATCATCGCAGGTATCGCCACGATAAGGCACAACAGGCTGATCTTTATTATTCTCGTCATCTTTACACAGGTTTATTTAGCAACACGGTAGGGTACCTGGATATCCATTTTACCTTTCCATTTCTTTGGCACTTTCAGGCCCAGTTCATCATGAATGGCGTTAATCACCAGCCTTTGGAAAGCCTCAATCCTGAAATCTTCGGGATGCCCGAGCGTGGTCATAAAGACCTTTCCACCAAAAGTATTGGTACCGGTCCAGGCTACCGGATTTTCTACCGCTGCTCTTTCGGGGTTTACTGCTTTGCCTGTAAGCAATGTAGTTGATCCTTTTGTAGGATAATCGGGTACCACATGGTACAACCAGGAACGCACGTGAAAATCTTCTGCCACACCGGTAAGGATCGGGTTATTTGATGCCGCAGGGGCAATGCTCACATCGGTGCTGCTGTTATGTCCGTAGTGCGTGTGTTTGGCTTTTCCGCCCCATCCCGGAGGAGCATTTAACGCAAATTCACCGAAAGCGTTCCATTTTTCGTTGGGGTGCCCCTTAGGGAAATTAAATGCATGTGTAGTGGTACGAAAGCCCATTACTGGTTTCCCTGATTTCAGGTAGGTTTCAATGTGCGCAAGTTGTTCGGCCGGAAGTCTTCGCCACCGCAAGTAGAAAACAGCTAAATCCGCTTCCTTTAATATTTCCAGTCCGGGAATATTTTCTTCGCTATTGTGGTCTGGAGATGCTTTGAGTACAACAGCTCTCATACCATAATTCTTTTCCAGTTCGGCTGCAATAATAGGCAGTGTTTCTTCTCCACTGTATTCATGATCGCCACATATAAAAACAACGAGTGGCTTTTTAGTCTTTTGCGCAGCTGGCGTACCGAACAAAACTGTACTCAGTGTTAATAACAAACCAATACAAAAATTATTCATTTTATTAGGAATTAGTGATTATCAAATAAAGGAATTGCGGTTATATACACTATTTAAATCAGCCTGTCTGCCACCAAGTATGGCGAGCACATTCTTTACTGTAAGCAAGCACATTTGCTGGTAGGTAGCGGCTGTAAGACTGGCCGTATGCGGGGTAATAATTGCATGCGGATGCTGTACCACCGCGACGCTCTCTACGGGTGGTTCATCGGGCAGCACATCTGCGGCAAATCCGGCAATGGTATTGGCATTCAACGCATCAAGAAGCGCTGCATGATTGATGAGTGCACCCCTTGCGGTATTGATTAGGAATGCTCCAGGTTTCATTAACTCCAGTTGCTTCGCCCCGATAATCTCATTTGTTTCGGGAGTTAAGGGAAGGTGTAAACTTACTATATCTGATTGTTTTAAAACCTCATCCATAGGCAGCTGCCGTGCTGTTCTGCTCCAGTAAAACACCTTCATACCAAAGGCCTCAGCTAGTTTGGCCACCCGCTTTCCTATATTTCCCATACCCAATATGCCCAGTGTTTTGCCATTCAGTTCGTCTCCGGCATATTGGTTACGCCAGTTCCAGTCGCCCTGTTTAACCCTTTCAACCGACTGATATAAATTACGCATTGTCATCAGCATTAAAGCAAGTGTATGCTCGGCAATAGTGGCTGCATTACTGCCCGGCGCATTAACTACCCTGATCTTTCTTGCTGTCGCTTCAGCCACATCCACATTATCAAGGCCCACGCCGCACCTGGCTACTACCTGCAAATCCGAAAAGGCATCCATAAGGGGCTTATCAATCTGCCCCTTCCCCCTGGTAATAACGGCATGTATTTCTACCTTGCCCAAAACCTCACTTAGCCCTTCTGCTGTATATCCTTTATATACATGCACATTTTCCGCTAGCAGGGCAAGTGCTTCTTCTGCAATTCTTTCCAGTAACAATACGTTTTTCTTCATTACTTTTTATGGTATAAAGTAGCGTCGTCTGATTTTAAGCCTCTGAAATCATTCCTGTTCGAAACGTATAAACCTTCTTCATACAGCTCATCTTTAAATATCCTGTCGTCTACCTCAGCTCCGGGTATTGATGAAATTTCGACCAGATTGCCAGCGGGATCGCGCACAAACATCTGCATGGCTCCATCGGGTAACTTTCGCACTTTCCCCCAGGGATTGACATCAATGGCTTTTAACGCTTTCATGCGAAAAAAGATGCTGCTGAAATCGTCTACCTGTACACAGATATGCCCGCGAAATGAGGTCTGGTCTTCCCATTCCGAAATATGTAATTGTTGCTCATCATTAAATTTGAAAAACATTACAGGGTAATCGAACTTAAAAGAAGGAAGCGGCTCAAGACCGAGTTCCTGCCTGTAGAAATCCCCTGCTTTTTCCAGATTGTCTACAATAAGCGTTACGTGATTAATTTTAAGTGCCTTTGCCATAATTAATTATTTTATACCGGCTGTTTAAACTGTTTTACAAAATCCCAGTTAGGGGTTAATCCCAGTCCTGGAGCAGAAGGTGCGGCGATTTCACCGTTGATCACATTAATTTGCTCGTTCACCAGGTCGTACATCATGGGGTTTCCGCCGAGCGAAAACTCAATAATTGTTGCAGATGGACATGCGAATGCCACAGTTAAGCCTGCCATGAAAGAGAACGCCGAGCCCCAGCAATGCGGTGCCAGCTCTACCTGGTGCACACTGGCCAGATGCCCTGCCCGCATGGCTTCCGAAATGCCGCCAATAATGGCCGCATCGGGCTGAACAACATCTATAGCCCTTATTTGCAAAAGATCGTGTATATCAAAACTGGTAAACTCACTTTCGCCGGCGGCAATGGGTATGTGTGTGGCAGCTCTCACTTCTGCTGTTCCTTTCCTGTTGTCTGGACTAACGGGCTCTTCAAACCAATAGATATTACAGTCTTCTACCCCACGGCAAAATTGCTTCGCCTCAGGTACGCTGAATGTGCCATGCGCATCAACCATTAACTTAATGTCGGGTGCCAGTGCCGCTCTGGCCGCTTTTACCCGGTCTATACTTTTCTGCACGGTACCATCCATCACGCCTACACGCATTTTCACCCCTCCAAATCCTTTACTCACATAGCCATTCAACTGCTCGCCTATATGTTCCAGGTCTGCCCAGCCTCCACTTGCGTAAGCAGGCATTTTCTCTCTGCAGGCACCGCCAAGCAAATCAAGCACAGGAACGTTCAGCATTTTCCCTTTCAAATCCCATAATGCAGTATCGATTCCACTCATGGCTGATATTGTAAGGCCCCGCCGTCCGAGGATAGGAAATTTTCTTCCCCTTGATAATGCATAGTGGTCTCTTGTTCCGTTATACATTTCTTCCCACAGCCGTGTAATGTCTTTTACCGACTTGCCCAGCAACACGGGCTTTAGTTCATTTTCTATACAATTTACAATGGAAGCACATACACCAGAAGAGCCTACCGCAGCCTTCGCTTCTCCAAAGCCCTGCAAGCCTGTATCTGTGGTGATTACCACAAGGGTCATATCAAAATTGGTAAGAAGCCCATAATCTGATACATGCTGTTTCGCCTCAGGTATGGGGCAACGTAACCAAAATGCTTCTACATTTGTTATTTTCATTAAAATATAATTTGTCTTTTATCGGTTATGAATTATCTGTATGGCACTAGTGTTAAATAGCAGGTAAGCTCCGTTCATTGCCGTTGGTAAACACTATGCTTATGATGCTTTCACGCCTTAAATAAGTTTTGATAAGGTATTAAATGATTGTTGGGTTAGCATGGTATAAAATGCATCGGTAACCGACGAGCTGCCATGGTCTATCAGAAATTTTTCCTGCTCAGGTGTAAGGTTTTCGGGTTTTTCGTCTATGGCACCTGGATAAGGATTGGCAGGAGTGCGATCCAATGGCGCGCAAAATTCTACCGAAAGCACCTCGTTATAATTTATTTCCCGGAGGGTATCGATAATCTTTTGCCAGTTCAGATTTCCCATTCCCGGTGCCATGCGGTTATTATCGGCCACATGAAACCCCACCAGTTTACCCTTCGCTTTTCTAATGGATTCAAACAAATCCGTTTCCTCGATATTCATGTGAAAAGTATCCAGACATACGCCACAGTTCGGGCCAACTGCTTCAGCCAGCGCCAATGCCTGCTCGGCACGGTTAATAAAATAGGTTTCAAACCGGTTAATGGGCTCAATGCCCAGCAGTACGCCTGCGGCTTCGCTGTATTCGTATATTTCTTGCATGGCGTTAACCGCCCAGTTCCACTCTTCTTCCGGCCGTCCATCGGGCACCAGCTTACCTACTGTAGCAGGAACCACAGAAACCATATGGCCATCCAGTTCTTTCACCATTTTCACTACATCTTTTACATACTGAACAGAAGCTGCGCGTTGTCCCTCGTTACCGGCCAGCAGGTTACGCTCGCCAAGCATCAAGGTTACTGAACCCCAGCAACTCAGCCCATGTTCTTTCATGAGTTTTCGTACATCCTTTGTATTGTACTGATCCGGGTTTCCGGCAACTTCAAGCCTGGTATATCCAATTGCAGCAACTCTTCGTATTGTTGTTTCAATGGTTTCAGCACGCATCCAATTGTGTATTGCAAGTTCCATATCAGGTATAATGTTTTGGTTAGTATAATGTAGACACTGCGCTCAACAGCGTCCAGGTAAAACAAACTTATTCAGATTTCAATTGAAATAAAAATACTTCATTTGCTCATTTTTGATACTATATTTACATTAATAGCAAAATTTAGCTCGCAAAGATAACTATTGTACCAAAAAGCAGTAATTATGAAAGTTTCTTACCGACCGATATCCACTCCTGAAGATGCCAGTTTCGCCATTAAGGAATACTGTCAGCCACAGTTTACCAATACTTTTCATTTTCATCACGGTTATGAACTGATCTTGATTGTAAAAAGTTCGGGTCAGGTGTATGTGGGCAATAAGGTGATGAATTATCAGGAAGGTGAGGTTTTTATGTTCGGGCCAGGGCTGGTGCATTGTTTTTCGAGCGATATCCTAACGGCAACGGATGAAGAAGTAGCGCATGCCATTGTAGTGCAATTCTCTGAAGATTTTATGGGAAAGGAATTCTTTGAAACCCTGGAACTGAGGGCGGTGAAAGAGCTGTTACAGCAATCGAAATATGGTATAAAATTCGGCACTGCAGCGGCTTCCATCAGCAGCCGTTTCTTTCAGTTCCAGCCCAACCAACAAATGAAGAACCTGATTTTGTTGCTGCAAATATTGGAAGAACTTTCTTTGAGCAATAAGAAAGGGGCATTACTCATTACAGACGATATCAGAAAAATACGCCATAAAGAAAGTAACGCTAAAAAACTGGCTTCTATTTTCAATTATGTATTCGAAAATTATCATCGGGAGATAGACATCCAATCGGCTGCTTCCATCGCCTGTATGAGCAAAGCTGCATTTTGCCGCTATTTTAAAAGCAGCACCCACAAAACATTCTCACAGTTCGTAAATGAGATCAGGGTAAGCCATGCCACCAAATTACTAATTGGGAAAGAGGACAACATCACGGCCATCTGTTATGCCTGTGGCTTTGATAATGTTTCTTATTTTAACCGGCAATTCAAGATCCAGCAAGGTATATCGCCCAGGGAATACCGTAAAGTATTTATGGAAAGTAATGCCGATCGGCCCTTTTTACGGCATACTGATTGAAAAACTTAGGGCCAGGGTTTAATACAAAAGGTAATCGGGAAAGTTGAATTTGCGTTACGCATGGGAATAAACGCTTCATCTTCACATTTTTTCTGTAAGTTTATCATCAACGCCAACTTCGCAAAGCGCTCACCAGACCATGAAGATGTACATTTTAGTTAAAAGAGAGGTTCCTGATAAAATGGTACCTGTTATTACGGCACATGCCTCCCTTGCCTGTTTTAGAAAATTTGAAAACACAGCAAACATGCAAACCTGGATAAATGGCATATTTAAGAAGGTGGTTTGTGTTGTTTCTGAAACGGAGTTTGCAAACGCTAAAAAGGAAGCAGACCATATTGTACTTACCGAATCGGCATTAGACAATCAGGAAGTTTGTATAGCCTTTTTGCCCAGGGAAGAATATGCCAAAATGTTTAAGTTTTTTAGGATGTGGGTACCCAATAACAACGATTAACATGAACAATCAGGAACAACAGGTTTATAAATGGCTGGTTAAAAGCGGTAGCATTTTATTATTTAAGGATGCCGATAAAATACACCTTGAATTAGATAAAGAAACCAGTGAAAGTTGCTTATTAACCAAAGAAGATGCTGAAGCAGTCATTTCAATAATAACTTCCATCGCCCAATCCATCTGGAACAGCTCCTGTTATACAAAAGAACCCTATCAGGGCCAGTTGTTTAAAACCGCTGATGAACTGGTTTACTGGGATTTAGGCCAGACCAAGTTATATGTAGGCTTTAATGTAAAGGAGCAGGTTATAGCCATAAATTATAGTGGCGATGCGGTTTTGAAAGTTACTGTTAATTACGCTGTGGAGCTTATTCAGATTTTGACTCATTTTTGTAAACAATTTGGGGTGTAGCTCCATTGGCACACTGTGGTGATTAAACTAATAAATATATCTTATACAAACTAAATCAAAATACGATAAATTTTTCAAGCAGGATTATATTGTATCTCGGCATGTCCCTTTTCATGTTTGGCGGCATCTATTGCATTACTCAAATTTTCGCAATAGTACTTGACCGCCCACTTTCTTTCCTTACGTTCAAAATCGACAAATTATCGTGGGTATTCTTTTTCGCGCTATCGGCAACTTTGGTTGGCTTTTGGCTCATTCGAAAGCAAAAGAAATGATGAAATGACTGCATGATGGGACGGGATTACAAATCTTGAGCAACGAGAGCTCATCAATCATTTTTTATTAAGCTATCTGCATTTATCTTAATTAGTTGCCATTTTCCAACCGAGTCCTTTACAATTTCACAAGAAATATAAGTAACCGCTTTATAACCTTTTAAAGAGAGCTTTATATTTGCAGGATTATCACTCTTATTAGGCAAGTCATATTCGTAGTAAGAATATGACTCAAAATCTCCTATCTTCCTTGTTATCGTTTCATTATTGTGAAGTAATTCTACTGCTTTTCTAAAAGATTCGGGTTTATCATAAATAGTAAAATATGTTATAATCCAGTAAAATAGAATTGTAATTGGCATTAGAATTAAAACCACTTTTAACAAATAAACATCTTTATAGACATGCTTTGAAAGATATGGCTTCAGAAAAAAATACTTAACATGGCTGAAAATGATACTAAAAATACGTACAACATTACCATTTATCTTTTTTTGAATATTTACCCTCACTAGCGCAGGTCTTAGCAAATCTGCCTAAGCCGTGGCCTGACTTGTGCTTCAAAATTAAACCGTAGCTAATTCTATGGGACGGGATTGCAAATCGCGACCAACGGAATACCAACGAGATAATAGAATTGGAAGTAAAACCCTAAGGCAACAAAAAAGCCTTTCAACTTTCGTTAAAAGGCTTTCGTTGTGGAGAATATCGGATTCGAACCGATCACCTCTTCACTGCCAGCGAAGCGCTCTAGCCAAATGAGCTAATCCCCCAATTTTTAAATTCCAATAACCAAATCCGAATAAACAAATAAGATAATGAAAACAAGCTTCCTGCCTGTGCTGCAAAAATAGCAAATACTTTATCGAAAGCAAATGATAATTGATTTTTTTTATTGCAGCACATCTTTCAGCTTAAAAGCGAAGAAATGCCATCGGACCTATCTGGTTAAGCAGGTTCTTTGTTATTCAGCAAATCCTGGTAAGCATCTACAAACTGCGCCACATGGAAGCCATCCATTAAAGCATGGTTTACATGAATCGAAACCGGCATTATCTTTTTTCCGTTTTCATCTCTCACTTTACCGAAAGAGATTTTCGGGCAGCTATCCTGAAAAGCAAAATTGCGGGCATGAGATAAAGAAGTGAAATTTAACCAGGGAAGTGCCGAGTAATGAATTACATTTTCGCCCGAAGCAGATGGAATTAAGCCTGTTGTAGCTTTTACCTTTTCGATTTCCTGATCGGCTGCCAGTTTAAAATCGTTAAAATCTTCGTAAAAATCGAGGTAGCCAAAACCAAAGGTACCGTTTGGACGATTAATGGTTGCAGCAGCATTTACGTGGTCGTATTTCCAAACTTCACCATCAATAATGCGGTAGCTAAAAGGTTCTATCGCATTTGCTGCAGCAAGCGATTTATGCAAATAAAGCAGGAAGAACGAAACAGTTTTTTCTTTTGCTTCCCTGTAAGTGGCTGTACAATCTAAATCTACTGTAACGCCAAAAAATGGCTCGCCAAATGTGCTAAAAAATTTAAAATGATCTTTTCTGATCCAGGTGTCTATATCTATTTTTTCTTTCATTCAATTAATTTTGGTAAAACTTCCGAAAGGCTTTCCATCTCGTAAAAATTAGGATGCTCAATGGTATGGTCAATACTTTCGTGCACCCAGGTGGTGTGGTACGGAATATGCACAGCGTGCCCGCCAATGTTGAGCACTGGTAACACATCCGATTTTAAGGAGTTACCCAACATCAAGAACGATTCGGGCTGGCAATCCAGGTGTTTCATCAGTTTTTGATAATCCTTTTCCTGTTTATCGCTCATAATTTCGATATGATGGAAGTAATGGTCTAAACCCGACTTGGTTAATTTCCTTTGCTGATCGAGCAAATCGCCCTTGGTAGCCACTACCAGTTTATATTTTCCGTGCAGTGCCTTAAGTACTTCCTCTACCCCATCCAGCAGTTCGATGGGTTTGTTCAACATTTCCTGCCCCAATTCGATTATCATTTCCACAACTTTGGGGTCATTTTTCCCCACTGTGATCCTCATTGCTGTTTCGATCATACTGAGCATAAAACCCTTAATACCATAACCATAGAGTGGTAAATTGGCAATTTCGGTTTTGTAGAGTTCAGCAATTATACTGTGGCGTGGCATGAAGTCTTCCAGGAGGGCAGCAAATTTATCTTCTGTTTCGCGGAAGTAAGGCTCGTTTACCCAAAGGGTGTCATCAGCATCAAAAGCAATTACGGTAATCTGATTGTTCATGGTTATGCTTACTTTAGTGCCACAAAAGTAACGCCGGCAATCCTGATAAAAAAGGACATTTGTCTCGGCAAAAAAGAATATGCTACGAACTAATCTTGCCTTCCTCTCCTTTATTGAACGTTTTAGCAGCGAAAATGCCGACGTTAATATTAGCCTGAAAAGTTTTAAAGCAGGCTACCGGTTAATTGAGCAGGGCGATAAAATCAGCAATATCTACATCATTAAAGAGGGCATCAGCAAATGCTTTATCTCAGAAGAAAACGGCAAGGATTTTATTATTGAATTTTTGGGCAAAGGCGAGGTTGTTGGCGAGCTCGAAGCCCTAAAAAAGATTGATTGTTTATGCAATGTGGCTGCTATTAGTGAAGTTACTGCCTACGTGATTCCAGATCATTTTTTCCTCTCGCTGATACAAAAAAGCAGTGAATTTACTACAATCTTACTCCAGGAACTATCAACCAGGATAATACAAACCAGCACGAGGGCCTCTTTTCAGCAATTGTACACAGTTGAATATGCCTTATTAAAATTGCTCCAGTTACAGGCTGATGAACACATCTCCATCTCAAAAGATGACATGGCAGCCTACCTCGGAATTTCTGTGAGAAGTTTTAACAGAAGCTTAAAGCAATTGATAGAGAAGGACCATCAGGATATGCCTGAGTTTAAAAACATGATGGCCGCCACCAGCATTAAAAAACTGGTAGAGCGATTAAAATAATTCTTACAACTTTATGGTGTTTTTCCCAGTCAGTTAACGACTTTTACTTGCCAGTATGAGCCTGTCGAAGACCTTTCACTAATTTATAGTTGCTTTATTTACAAAACATCTAAGCTAATTTAGTGGGGTATAAAAAACACAGGCGCTGGAAATTTTAAGTATAAGCAAATTTCCTAAAGCCTTAAACTTTTAAGGGCTTAATTTGTTATCAAAATCTGGAAATCTTTTATAGTTTTATGCCCCTATAAATACTACAATTTTTCCGACCAACAATACATGCCTTATTGAATTAAATTATGAATGTAGAAGAAGTTTTTAAAAACAACGAAAAATGGATTGCTGAAAAACTATCCATTAATCCGGATTATTTTACGGATCTGGCTAAAGGCCAAAGCCCCGAATTTTTATACATTGGTTGTTCTGACAGCCGTGTTACTGCCGAAGATTTAATGGGCATCCAACCGGGGCAGGCGTTTGTGCACCGCAACATTGCCAATCTGGTAAACAACGTAGATTTAAGCGTAATGACGGTTTTAAATTACGCGGTGAGGCATTTAAAGGTAAACCACATTGTAGTATGTGGCCACTACAACTGCGGCGGCGTTAAAGCAGCTATGCAGCCTGCAGATTTGGGTATTTTAAATCCCTGGTTAAGAAACATCCGCGATGTTTACCGTTTACATAAGGATGAATTGAATGCCATAGCTGATGAAGATGCACGCTACAACCGTCTTGTTGAACTTAACGTTCAGGAGCAATGTGTTAACCTGCTTAAAACAGCAGCAGTGCAGGAAGCCGTTGTTGGCCGTAAATTAACGGTGCAGGGCTGGGTTTTTGATATTAAAACTGGCCGGTTAATTGACCTGAAAATCGACTTCGAGAAAATATTGAAAGATATTACAGAGATTTATAAGCTCTACTAGAATAAGCTGACATAAAAAACCCCGCAGATTTTAAAACCTGCGGGGTTTCTTTTTAATACCGACTCCAGACTTAGGACTAAAGACTCAGAACTAAACTATCGTCCCATCCAACCGCCATCAACGGTTAAAATCGTTCCATGCACATAATCACTTGCGGCTGAGGCCAGGAATAAAGTTGGTCCTTTAAAATCTTCGGGCGTACCCCATCTTCCTGCCGGAATACGTGATAAAATTGAAGTACTTCTATCCTGATCTTCGCGTAAAGCGGTCGTATTATCAGTAGCAATATAACCTGGAGCAATGGCATTTACATTAACACCTTTTGATGCCCACTCGTTGGCAAAAGCTTTGGTTAAAGAAGCAATTGCACCTTTACTTGCAGCATAGCCTGGTACAGTAATACCACCTTGAAACGATAATAACGATGCGGTAAAAATTACTTTTCCGCTACCTCTGGCAACCATATCACGGCCCACTTCGCGGGTTAAGATAAACGGAGCCGTTTGGTTTACCGCAATTACCTCATCCCAATATTCGTCAGGGTGTTCGGCAATGGGTTTACGCAAAATGGTTCCGGCGTTGTTTACCAGAATATCAATTACCGGATGATCGGCTTTTACCTGCGCAGCAAATGCAAGTGTGTTTTCGCGTTTACTAAAATCGCACTGGTAAGCATAAAATTTACGGCCTAGCGCCAGAACTTCTTTTTCTATGGCGCTACCTTGTAACTCAAGGCTGGCCGATACACCGATAACATCAGCTCCTGCCTCTGCAAGTGCTAAAGCCATGGCTTTTCCAATTCCTCTTTTGCAACCGGTAACTAATGCAGTTTTACCTGCTAAATTAAATACGTTTGACATGTGTTTTCTATTGATACTTTTGTAAGATCTCTCCATTCTGCTACCAATATAATTGGCACGCTTTAGTCGAGATGACGGTTTATTTCAATTCTGTAATCGCGCAGTGATCCATGTCTCCATAATCAAGGTTTTCGCCAGCCATACCCCAGATAAAGGTATAATTACTGGTACCTGCACCTGAGTGGATTGACCAGTTTGGTGAAATTACCGCCTGATCGCCTTGCATCCAGATGTGGCGTGTTTCCTGTGGTTGTCCCATAAAATGGCAAACACTTTGTCCTTGTGGCACTTCAAAATAAAAATAAGCTTCCATCCTTCTGTCGTGCGTATGCGCAGGCATGGTATTCCAAACGCTGCCCGATTTTAATTCGGTCATTCCCATCTGTAACTGACAGGTTGGCAAAACACTATTTACCAATAATTTATTAATAATGCGGTGGTTTGCTGTTTCTGGTGTACCCAGTTCTACAATTTCGGCTTCGGCCTTACTTACCTTTTTGGTTGGGTAAGTGTGGTGCGCTGGTGCTGAATTGATGTATAATTTTGTCGCCGCACCTTTATCAGCCGATTCGAAAAACACTTCTTTAGTGCCTTTACCAATATATAAAGCTTCTTTATAATCCAATTCGTAGGTTTCGCCGTCGGCCGTAACAATTGCTTTTCCGCCTACGTTGATAATACCCAGTTCTCGGCGTTCTAAAAAGTAGCTGGCTTTTAAATCATCAGGATTTGGAAGTGCTATTTTCTGGTCAATTGGCATTGCTCCGCCAACAATATATCTGTCAAAATGAGATAAAGTTAGGTTTACCTGGTTGGCTTCAAACACGTTTTCAATTAAGAAATTATCCCGCAGGGCCGCGGTATCCATTTGTTTAACTTCTTTTGGGCTTTGAGCGTAACGGCTTTCGAATTTGTTCATTGGTTAAAAATTGAGTTGTGAGGTAAGATTTGAACTGGTATCAAATCTTACCCGCAAATATATTTATACGATATTGATTATTGGTATTAATACTCAACTTTATAATCCTTTTTTATCGTTTCTCCGCCCCAGGCTTTTAAACTGGTCCAGGGAGCTGGAGCATCTGTCCAGAATTTATTGTCAGCAGGTAAACCAAGCGTTAAAAAGCCCAGACTTGCCATATACAAACTGCCTGTAGATGTATAGGTATCTGCAACTTCAGGTTGATGACCGTTAAAGCCCAATACCAACCAGCCTTTATCATCAAAATTCTGATTCCCATTATACAGGTTATAGATTACCCTGGTTAAAGCACCGCGAACCTGTGCAGGTTTAACATATTCGGGCAGTTTTTCCATCAATGCTACCTGTGCCAAAGCCTGAAATGCAGCTGTTCGGTAGGTAATAGAGCGACCATAGGCAGGATATGTCCCCTCCGGAGAAATGATGCGTTCCAGATATTCAGAATAACGCACCATCCGTTTTAAAGCCAGGTCGTAATCTGCCTGCTGTGCTTTTTTCTTCTCAACCAGCACTTTTAAAAGATCGACCAGCATGGGGTGTATTACATAAGAGTTATAATAATCCATACTGAATTTTTCGCCATCACTGTACCAGCTATCGCCTACATACCATTCTTTCATTTTATTGATGGCAAACTGTACACGGGCCGGATCGTATTGTTCGCCAATGCTTAATAAGAAGCCTTCGGTTAAGCCTGAGAACAGTAACCAGTTATTGTACGCGCCGCTACGGGTTCTGAGCGACTTAAACTCTTCGATAAATCTTTTCTTGGTTGTTTCATCAAGTGGCTCCCAAAGTGCTTTTGGGGCACGTAAAAAAGCATGTGCAACATAGGCCGCATCAACTATAGGCTGGCTCTCTGAGCGATAACTGATATAATCAGGGCTCTCGGGATTTACCGAATTGGCCAGCCCTTTTAAAAGCTCAGTACGCATTGTTTTTCTAAGTTTACCTTCGGCAGTTTCATCGTCGGGTAAGGCCAGCCAGGGAGCAACACCAGCTATTGTACGTCCTAAAGCTTCCAGGTAGGTTACTTTAGCAGCGTTTAAGCCATAGCCAGGAGCTTTTTCTACAGGCATATTCTTTTTTAAGGTTTCGTTGGCCAGGTTATGAATAACCGGATTGGCAATCCGGTATAATTGCTTTACCCAAATGGCGCGGTCTTCGGCACCTGTAGTTGTTTTTTTATTTTGAGCTGTTGCGGTAAAAAACAAACAGCAGGCAATAATGGTTAGAAGTGATTTATGGTTCATTTTGTTTAAATTGTTGTTACAGGTACCATTTTTTATATCGTGCAAGTGCCTCTAAATAATAATAATCGGCATAAACAAGCGGCACATCAATTTCGCTGTTTAAAGGGAAAGCACCTGTGCTGTGCATCAATAAAAAACCGCCGTTTTCACCTGCCTTGGCACGATAAGCCTCACTTGCCAGGGAGTAAATCATGGTCTCCGCAGCCGATTTAAATTCAGCCTTTTCGTTACCCTCGGTATATTGCCCCAGTTCGAGTAGCGCCGATGCAATAATTGCACCCGCAGAAGCATCGCGTTTGGCATAAGGGATTAATGGCGCGTCAAAATCCCAATATGGAATCTTATCGGCCGGTAAGTTCGGATTTTTTAGGATATAATTCGCAATGCCAATAGCTTGTTTTAAATAGTTTTGGTCTTTGGTAAAGCGGTACATCATGGTGTAACCATATAAAGCCCAGCCTTGCCCGCGCGACCATGCCGAACAGTTTGCTGCACCCTGCCAGGTTGCCTTTTTAATGACCCCGCCAGTTACCGGATTATAATCTACCACATGGTAAGAGCTAAAATCTGGTCTGAAATGGTTTTTTATTGTGGTATTGGCATGTGTAATGGCAATTTCTTTATAGCGCGTGTTGCCGCCGTTATCGCTGGCCCAGTTTAACATTTCCAGGTTCATCATATTATCTACAATTACCGGGCATTCCCAGTATTTATTCTTGTCCCACGATTGGATGACCTGAATTTTAGGCCTGAAACGCGTAGCCAGCGATTGTGCTGAACGCTGGATAACCTCTTTGTAAGCAGGATTTTTGGTAATGCGGTAGCCGTTACCAAAGCTACAATACATCATAAAACCCAGATCGTGGTTACCGGTAAAGGTTTGGTTTGGTTCTAATATTTTAAGTGCAGCTTCTGCCTCACTTTTTACCTTGTCGTTTTTGGTCTGTTCGTAAATGTACCATAAACTACCCGAGTAGAAACCGCTGCACCACCATTTAATATCGAAGTTAACAGGTTTTCCTTTATCAAAACTTTGCGGTGTTTTTCCTGCCGGAATATTTTTAGCCAGAACCTGATATTGATCGGCAGCAAATTTAAATTCATCATTAATGAGTTGAGCCATGGGCTTCTTCGTGCTCTGGGCAAAAGAGACTGACCCCATCAACAGGAGCAATGTAGCGGCTAAATTGATTCTTTTCATCTTATCATTTTTGTTTTTCAGTATCAGTATTTGTCAGGCCCTGGTTGCGGCACAGGCAAATCCTGATGGTTTCATAATTTTAGGTGTGTTTATTCTATTATTTTAAAACTTGCGGTAGCACCTGCAAATGCACCAGTTGGCAGATTACAGGTTATGTTCTTGGGTGTAGATGATCGTGCTGCTTTAAACTGAACCTGAATCGATTGATTTTCCTGAGCAGGATCGGCAATATATAATACCGGAATTTTGGTGTTTAAATTTTTAATATATACGGTACAGGGCTTGTCAACTGAGAGCGAAGCGCCGTCATACTCCAACGTACCGGGCGCATAAAATACGGCTTGTAACATATTTAAACCGGTATGTTTTACAGCCTGAAGTGCGGCTGTATTTTTTAAAATCTGAATCATAGATACCTGATATTTTTTAATCTCTGCCGCTGTAGTTCCTGGAATAACGATATACTGGTAATTCTCATTTTGAGGCTTTGTACCATGGTTTATCCAGATTTTAAAGACATTGTGTTTTAATTCGTTTTTGGATTGAAACTGATTGATGCGGTACCAACTACCTGTTTGGGCTACATTGCTGATTTCTACATTTCTCCCCTCCGGAAAGATGTAGCCGATACTATCATGAACAGCCCACACGCCTCTCTCACTTTTTTCGCCGGAAGATGAAATTAAAGTTCCCCTGCTCCAGGCCTGATTAATTGTTGTAGTAATATTTTCTGCAGCTTCACTTTTGATTCCGGCCCCTAAACAAACCACTTCCCGATCGAAAAAGAACCAGGCTTTTTTTGCCTGAACGCTATCATAATCTAAATCGTAACAGGATACGCCGTACACGCCATCGCTTAGCCCACCCGAAAATTTAGTGGTACCGGGTACTCCCCAGTCTTTACGGATGGTTGCACCCTGATCGTCGGGATAATCCCTGCTGGTAGTACCAGGTATTTTATCCCACTCCCAAACCGGTACCAGGTTGGCATATTCCGAACCGCTGCGCTGGATATTCGTTGCCCCGTCGGGTAAAAACTTACCCAAAATATTTTCATTGTTTCCCCGCTCAGTTCTTAATGTACGGCTTGATGAAGCCTGCACACTAAAAGTATAAGCAGGCCTTACATGCAAAGTGTAATTGCTTTTCCAATATTGGTTGTGCGAAGGAACAAGGCTGTAATTGGCTGGTTTTTTACCCGCCGTTCTTAATGCTGAGGCATTCCAATAACTGGTATTTTCGGCATCGAAGAACTTAATTTTTTCAATCATCCCGCCCATTCCACTGCTTAACGAATCTTTACGGCTAATACCCCGGCCGCGTACATTAAAATCGTAAAACGAACCGCGTATGGTTTGCAAAAAGGTATTTTTAAGATAATTTACCAGAATAGCCAGCTGATCTTTAGGCAATGCATAATCTGTTTCTCTTAAATAAAAAGCAGCATTTACAGAGTTACCGGCAAAAACGCGTCCGTAACTGGCAATAGCTTGTTGCTTGCCGTGTTGGTAATAACTTCCATCAACCTGAACTCCTTCTTTTCCATCGCTTATGGCAATGGGTTCGAATAGGAATTTTGAAGCCGAATCGAGTGTTGTTTTATTTCTGGTTAAACAGGCTCGATAAAGCAAATGCAAAGCTTCATCTGAGGTATTGGCCCCATCGCCAGTTCTAAAACGGCGAATCACCATGCGTTTAATCAATGCCTGTTCGAGACTGGCAGGAAGCTGCACTTTAGCACTTCGCATCAAAATAAGTGTTTGCCCAATGGCCTGTGGATAGAAAATATCGTTGTACCACCAGTTTTTATTCTTTGGGTTCTTATCGAGCCAGTTTTGAAGGGCCTTAACAATCGATGCATGTAAACTGGCATTATTATACCATTTGTTTGATGTGCGGATGTATGCCGTAGCCATATCCTTAATTCTTTTTAGCGGAGCATACTGCACATCAATATAATTAATATCCGCCCAGCTTCCATCCGGATTAAGGTTTTTAAGGTTTAACCCTATTTCAGTAGCCAGGTTTTTATCTTTAACAAATGTTTGCAGATCGGTATTAATGCGTTGCAAAATGATACTGTAAGGTTCATTTTGTGCTCTTACCGGATGATTAAACAGCAGTACACTTAAAGCACCAATACTTAATACTTTAAAAGCCGATATTTTATAATTTGTTATTTTCTTGCCTGCAAACATCTGTTATTTTTTATTGAAGTCTCAAAACCCCTTTTCACATTTACTGTAAAGAAAAGCGGATCATTTTTTTTCTTCAAAGCTAGCGGAAACCAGTTGTATCAATTCTCCACTTATCGTTTTTTTTATTTCAATTATGGTTTTAAGCTGTTTTTTAAACCTCATTAATAAGTTGAAAAAGCCACCAAGCCGAGGCAAGGTGGCCCAACTAACACAAACTAACCAAATTTGACCGGACAAGTCCGATAAGTTTTATACTTTACCAGCCAGCATTCTGTATAAGGGCTGTATTTTTAGCTATCTCAGAAGCAAGGATCGGGAACAGACCGTAATGAGCTGGAAAATGATGTTCTCGAACATCTACATATTCATAATTGTAAGCATTACCGTTTTTAGTGATTTTAACACCTCTTATTGGTTTTTCGAAATCAACTGCAGCAGTTTTCCATCTTCTGGCATCCCACATGCGGTGTTCTTCCATAAACAACTCTACACCGCGCTCTGTCTGGATCAGCAAGCGCATTTCTTCTTGTGTTGCATTGGCTTTAATACCATAATTCCCATCAGCACCGGCCGTAATACCTGCACGGTCTCTAATTTTCCTCAAAGCATCGTAAACCTCCGCCGTCGGACCGCTGTATTCGTTAAGTGCTTCTGCATAGTTCAATAAAATTTCGGCATATCTGATTAATCCCCAGCACCGCTCACCATTTCCGGTTGAGTTTTCTAGAAGGTATTTACGGGGAAAATATCCTGCATTAAAAGCCAGCGGACCACCTACTGCATCGGTAGTACCCGCGCCCACATAAGTATATACGGGTGCATTGTTGTTGCCACTTAATATCCATGGGGCACCGTTATAAATTACCGAATTGGCAAAGCGCGGATCGCGGTTAGCATAGGGGTTAGTCGGATCATAACCCGACCCTGCTTCGGTAATGGCTTTTCCGTTGGCCATCGGGAATCTGTCGACCATTTGCTGGCTTACGGTAAAGGCATAGCCTCCCGATCTGCTCTGCGGCAATAAAAAGCTTTCGAATTCGCGTTGTGTACCACGCATGGCTGCAAACAGGTACTCGTTGTTTACCCGCATCTGAAATACTTTGTAAAAAGCATATCCAGGCTTATTGCTTGGGCTGTTATCTGCATAAAGCGAATAATTTGCGGTATTGATAATGTCGAGAGCAGCATCCGCAGCTTTTTTCCAGCGTTCTTTATCGTAGCTGGTATAACCAGTTAAATCGTGTACTTCGCCTGATGTAGCATACTGCCCACCGTTAAACAAAGGACTTGCCGCATATAAAAGTACACGTGATTTTAAGCCCATACAAGCACCCTGGGTTACACGGCCATAATTTTGTGGCAAATTAGTTAAAATAGATACGTTGGTCGGCAGGTCGGCCTTAGCCGCATCGCATTCGGCAACAATGTAGTTTACGCATTCCTGATAAGTTGATCTTTTCAGCGTAAAATCTTCGGTGATATCGTAAACTTTATCGCCCAGCAATGGTACGCCACCAAATGCCCTGATTAACAAAAAGTAATACCAGGCGCGTAAATAACGGGCTTCGGCAATCATGCCTTTTTTAGTTGCCGCGGTTAACGGAGTATTACCTATGTTTTTTAAAAGCACATTTACCCTCCTTATATTCTGATAAGGTACCGACCACATACCTGTAAAATCGGTATTGGTTGAACTTTTAGAAATTAGCCCAAAAGCAATAACCACTCCTGAGTTCTGGGTACCGTTGTACCGACCAGTTACGGCTTCATCGGCTGCACCGGCATGCCCGCCAGCATCAAGATATTGGATATCGTACTGAAAACCAACCTGCTGATAAATACGGGTTAAAAAAGCTTGCGTATTGATACTATCGGCAAAAGTAGTTTCTTCATTCAATGTAGTTAGGGTGCTCTCATCAAGTAAACCACCTTTTTTACAAGAATAGGTTACCAACAGGATTGCAAATATGGCGATGATTGAAATTCTCTTTTTCATAATCATTTTTAATTAAAATGTAACATTTAAACCCAGGTTATAAATGCGCTGCGTAGGGTAAACACTAATTACGGTAGTAGTGCTGTTCCCGTTTTCAGGGTCAACCTGATACAGGTCGGTTACGTTGGTCCAGGTAAGCAGGTTATTACCGTTAGCATACACTCTAATGCCCGATACACGCAACTTTTTAGCTAATGCATTAGGGAATACATAGCTGATCTCGGCAGTTTTTAGGCGAACGTAGTAATTATCTCTGGTCCAAAAATCCGAGAAGTTATTAGATATATTTGGGAAATTGGTTACTGCATTACCACCCAGCCTTGGAAACGTTGCCGTAGCAGCAGTTTCTGGTGTCCAGCGATTTAAATGTATAGGCTGATAATTCGAGTTTCCAGGAACGATGGTTTCTGAGTGGAAACGGGTACTATAACCATACGATCCCTGAAAGAATACATTCAGGTAAAAGTTTTTATAGCCAAAATTAAAATTGGCACCATAGGTGGTATTGGGTAGATTTGGACTACCAATTACACCTTTATCGCTGTCGTCGATAATGCCGTCACCATTTAAATCCTGATATTTCATATCACCTGGCCCGACTGCTGTAGTTGGTTTCGCTACTTTAGGATCGGCAATTTCGGCTGCTGTATAGAAACCTAAAAAGTGCCAGCCAAAATACTGCCCAATAGGATTACCTGTAGCGGCCAGCCAAGGGTAAGCAGGTTGTGCCTCATCCTGATAAAGAATTTTATTTTTGGCATAAGAGAAGGTAAGACGTACACCTGCAGTGAAATCTTTTATTTTCTCGTTGTAGCTCAGTTCGCCATCAAAACCCCTGTTGTTTACTTTACCTAAATTTACCGGAGGAAGGCCTACGCCAATGGTAAAAGGCACACTTTGCCTGGTGGTTAAAATATCGTATCTGTCGTTGTTAAAATAATCGGCAGTAACCTTAAATTTACCTTTAAACATGGTCAGATCAAAACCAACATCCAGTTTCTTTTCTTTCTCCCAGGTTACATCAAGGTTACCTAAACTACCCTCCGTAATTCCGTTGTACGAAGTACTGGTTGTACCAAAATTGTAAGAACCCGTAGCTGAAGTATATAACTGCAGGTATTTTTTAGCCCCGCCAATATCATCTGATCCAACCAGACCATAAGAAGCCCTGATTTTAAACAGATCTACAAATTTGATATTATCTGAAAAGAATTTTTCTTCCGAAATATTCCAACCCAGTGATGCAGCCGGGAACCAGCCTCTGGTTTTCTTTCCTGTAAAGCGGTCGGTACCATTATAGGCTGCATTAAACTCAACCAGATACTTGTTTTTATAATCATAACCACCCCTTAAAGTTGTTCCGGTTACAACAGTAGGCACACCTGGCCCCTGATTTGCGTCGCCAGTGGTGGTAGAGTTAATTACCCTGTTATCGTTATATAAAGCTAAGCCGTACACATGATGATTGCCAAAATTACGATCGTAATTTAACGACGATTGTGTGCTGATTGTTCTAAAAATACTGGTATTGCTATAACCTGCGGCAAATGGTGGTGTACGATATTGATTGGCATTTAAAGGCAGATAAAGCCCTGTTGCCGAGTTATACAAATAATATGGCAAAGCGGTTCTGCTAGCGCTTACACTATAGCTCTGCGCGCTGGCATAAGATAACAATACCTTAGCAGTTAAACCCGGTGTAACAAAATCAAGTTTCTGACTGGCGCTGGATACGATATTTAAATCGTTATCAAAAGTTCTCGAATAGCCTGATTCTGCCAATCGGCCAATAATACTGGTATTGGCGTTGGTAAGTAATGGGTTGTAAGGATATGAGCCATTCGGATTTGTAACCGGAAAAGCCCATGGTGGTAAATAACCTCCACTGTAAATTTCCCCCACAATACCGTTTCCGTTGGCATAGTAAGCATTTCCCTGCTGCGAGTTGAAAGGTTGGTTGGTTTCTCCAAAACGGCCCGTTAAATCTAAACGAATACTTAAAGTTTTGGTTGCCTGGATATCGAGATTTGACCTAAAATTGTAACGCTTATAATAAAAATTACTGTTTACTCCGTTATCAGAGCTAAAATCGCGTACATTACCATTCTGCCATAAATAACCTGCAGAAACAAAGTATTTAACACTTTCCGTACCGCCCTGAAAATCGAGGTTTTGACGGGTAATTAAAGCACCTGGTTTAAAAATGGTTTTCCACCAATCGATATCCGGGTGCCCGTAAGGATCGGTATGATCGCGGTAAGCAGCCAGATCGGCATCACTTGCATACAATTTGTTATTCGTGTCTCCCGAGTTTCTAAGCGCCTCATTGTTCAACAATTTAGCTTCGTATGAGTTTAAAAACTCAGGTGTATTTACATCCATCTGGTAACCTGCTTCCGATTTTAAATTGATACGCGGTTTACCGGCAACCCCTCGTTTAGTAGTAATTACCAAAACTCCGTTGGCACCTTTAATACCATAAACAGCTGTAGTTGAAGCGTCTTTTAAAATGGTAACGGTTTCTACCTCGTTCGGGTCGATATCAGAAACCTGGTTGTAATCATACTCTACATCATCAACAATAATTAATGGCGAGGCACTACCTGCGTATGTACTTACCCCACGAATAAAGAATGCTGCACCATCGGCCCCCGGCTGACCACTCCGTTGTTGCGACGTAAAACCAGGCAACCTGCCCGCAAGGGTATTCTGAATACTGGCACTGGGGTTTTGTTTAATCTCAGTGGCCGAAATAGAGCTGATAGCACCGGTATTGGTAATTTTTTTCTGCTTACCAAAACCTACTACCAAAACTTCATCGAGCCCTTTGGTATCGTTATTGAGTTTGATAGATACAACTGTTTTTCCGCCTACATTAACTTCCTGTGTTAAATAACCGATAGATTTAACAATCAGTGTTTTACTGCTTCCCTTTAGTGTAAGTTGAAATTTACCTTCGGCATCGGTTACAGTACCGTTATTGGTTAGCCCCTTTTCAACAACTGTAGCGCCTGGAATAATGCCCGACTCGTCTCCTACAGTACCCTTAATTACCGTTTGGGCGAGTGAAACCGCAGGTATGAGGGTAAAAAGGATTAATAATTTATATAATATTTTTTGCATAACATGTCTGGTTACGATTAACAATTTTTAGAAATCTCCAATTACCAGCCTGGGTTTTGTTTTAAATTCCTGTTTTTATTTACCTCGCTGGCAGCAATTGGATAGAGATACATTTTAGAGGCATCGAAGGTTACATTAAGTGCATTGTACGGGGTATAAGAAAAGGTACCATTAGCATTCTTAATAATTTGCATGCCATGCAAGGTGCCATTCAATACAGTTTGGGCAATTTTCCAACGGCGGATATCCCAGAAACGCTGTTCTTCAAAAGCCATTTCCACCCTGCGTTCGTGCCTGATCGCCTCTCTCATCTCAGCCTGTGTCATGGTGGTTTTTAAACCATGCTGATAACCGGCAGTTGTACCCACCAGAATACCAGCCCTTAAGCGCAATGCCTTTAGCTGATTAAAAGCTTCTGTACGGTTTACTGCGTTATCTGCGGCCTCATTCATAGCTTCAGCATAGTTCAACAGGATTTCAGCGTACCTGAAAATCGGAAAATTGTGCGTTTGGTTGCTGTATATTGATGCGGTAACAAAGGTTTCGTTCATAAACTTGCGCATGTAATAACCTGTACGCGTTTGTACGTTTACTGAACTACCTGGTTTATCTAAACCGCCATCGTAGGTTTGAACAAGCCTGTTCAGCCAGCGTGCATTGTTATGGATAATGGTAATGTAAAAACGCGGGTCGCGGCCAATATATGGATCGGCTGCATTATAGCCCGATGCCGGATCGGTAATGGCCCTGCCATTGCTCATATCAAAAGCATCAACCAACTCTTGTGTAGGGCTGGTATAACCCGACCCCGATGCATTGGTAGCAGTATAACCTACCGGTGCATTTCTGGTTTCTACATCGAAGTTTACAGCACGCTGGTAAGCTAAAATTACCTCACTGTTTTTACGGGTATTAAAAACAGAAGTATATGCCGCTGTTAACGAAAATTTATTCAGGCTCATTACATCTTTAGCAGCCTGTGCAGCTGCTGCCCATTTAGCCAGATCGTTGTTAGGGTTATTTACCGGACTGGCATCATACAGCAATATTCTGGCTTTTAGTGCCAATGCAACGCCCTGGGTAACCCTGCCATAATCTTCGTCTGCTGCCAATGTATTATCTGGCCGTGCAATGGCTTTCAAAGCATCGCACTCATCTACCACATATTTAAGGCATTCTGCATAAGTATTTCTTGGCAACTCAACGTTATCATCAATCCCCAACACCCGGTCGCCGATAAGTGGTACTCCACCAAAACGCTTAATCAGCTCAAAATAAGCAATTGCCCTAAGTATCCTTGCCTCAGCTTTCCAATACACTTTTAAATCTTTTTGGTTTAAAGGCACTACATCAATATTGGCCAGAAAAATATTTGACTTTCTGATTGTGCGATAATTGTTATCCCACGAGTTATCAACAGGAGAAACTGCCGAAATCCGACCGTTTACAAAGTATTCGATTGTACTCGATGGCGAAGAACTGATGGCATCATCAGATGCAGCATCTAAAACATCATTACCAATGCGGTTGTAGCCATTGGGCAGGTACGAATAAATATCGGCCAGAAATGCCCTAGCCTGTACGCCCAGCGAATCGGTTTTGTCAAAAATGTAACTAATGTCCTGTGTAATGGGTTCTGTTTCATATAGTGGTTTTTTACAGGCAGAAAAACCAACAATTACAATGGCTAATGTGCCAACTATTTCTTTTATCTTAATGTTCATATCAACCAGCATTAAAATTTAACATTCAAACCAGCGTTAACCACCTTTTGCAAGGGATAACCACTTCCAAATACTTCCGGATCAACCTTATCGTAAGCCGAAAGCGTATAGGCATTTACAGCGTTTACAAAAAAGCGTACCGAAGCCAGCTTTAATTTGTTGGTTAAGCCCTTTGGCAAAGTATAGCCGAGTTCAACATTTTTTAACCTTACATAACTACCATCGTGCAACCAGTAGGATGAGGTTGCCTCGTTATTTGGATTAGAACCGATGGTTAAACGTGGTTGAGTTGCGGTTGCAGCCGTAGCTGGTGTCCAACGGCCAAGGTTCTGCTCAAAAGCCTGCCCTAAACCATTGTTCTGAAAAGCCCATTCGGTAATACCCGAAACATACACATAACGGTTCTGCACACCTTGTAAAAGCGCCGAAAAGTCAAATCCTTTGTAGCTAAAGCCGAGGTTAATACCATAAAACCAGATAGGGTTATTGTTTTTAAGCGCTTTTATATCCAGTTCGTTAATTATCCCATCGTTGTTTAGATCTTTGTATTTAATATCGCCCGGAACAGGATTGTAGCCCTGTATTTTAGCACTCGAGTTAATTTCGGTCTGACTTTGAAATAAACCATCTGCTATGTAACCGAAGGTTTGGTCTTCCCTCTGTCCGGTACGTTCCATCCACGTATAAGCCCTGCTAATCTCATCCTGATATTTGATAATTTTTTGCAGCGAGAAAACATTAGGGGCTATGTAGTAGTTAAAATTACCAATGTGGTTGTTGTATTTCAGATCGAACTCCAGGCCCGAATACCTGCTGATCCCGATATTTTCTGCCGGATAGGCTGTACCCAGTAAAGCTGAGTTTCTACCCCTGGTTTGTACCAGATCGAAATTTTCGTTGTTGAAGTAATCAGCGGCCACTGATAATTTGTTGTTGAACAAACTGGCATCGATACCAATGTCGTACTGGTTAGCCTTTTCCCAGGTAATATGCGGATTGGCCAATGTACCTTCGGCAACTCCGGTTATGGCAGTTGGTGTTGTACCATAATTGTAGGTAGCACCCGATACATAATATTGGTTGTAAGCAAAATAACCCGCGTTAGCATTACCGGTATAAGCATAATTTGCCCTGATTTTTAAAGCATTAAGCCATTTGGTATCCTTTAAAAAATCTTCTCTGGCAATGTTCCAGCCTAAACCAAAGCCATAAAACAAGCCGTAGCGGTTGCCTTTTTCGTAGCGGTTTAAGCCACTGTAACTCAAAGCCACCTCGGCAAGGTATTTTTCTTTATAATTATAGTCTACCCTGGCCGAAAGGTTATTGAAAACCATCGGAATCTGGTTACTCGTTTGCGCACTTTGCGAATTGAATTTCAACAGCGTATTTATGCTGTGGTTACCGTAAGTTTTATCCAAACCGGCAGAAAAATCGACAAAAAGATTACGGCTTTGACCTGTGTTGGTTGATAAATTAATCTGCTGGCCATCTACCCCAAATTTCTGATACACATCGGGGTTGGTGCTGGCCAACTTGTAAACCGCATATTGTTTGGTACGGATAATATTTTCGGAAACGCTGGTATTAAAACTAGCCAACCCTTTTAACCACAAACCTTTGGTTACATTATCCAAGGTCTTTTTTAGCGATATATCGGCAGAAACATCGCGGCTGCTGTTATAAAAATAGCCTGAGCGAGTGGTAGCTCCCCATAAATTGGTTTGATAGTCGGAAGTACCGCCCAGCGAGCCATTCGGGTTAAAAACTGGATAAGCATTATTCGGAATAGAAGCCAGCTGCGAAAAAACATTGTTACTTCCAAAGTTGGATAATGTTGTACTGGTAGTAAAAATGGCTGTATTTGCGCTTACACCACCCGGCTGATTACCATTCTGGATACGCCCAAACAGGTTTAGGTTTAATAAAGTTGTTGGGGTAATATCAATATCGATATTAGTACGCACCAGGTAGCGTTTATAATCGGTATTGGTACTGTAAGTATTTCTTTCGTCATCCTGCCTTAAAATACCACTCTGGTTCAGGTAATCTACATCCAGGAAATAACGTGTAGAATTGCCACCACCATAAGTATTGAGGTTGTAACGGCTAAAGGTGGTATTGGGTTTTAGGATGGTATTGTACCAATCTACATCCGGGTGAAATATTGGATCAGACCCTGTTGACCATGCATTTAAATCAGCAGCTGTATAACGCGGTGCCTTACCATCATTCGCTAATGCTTCATTGTACAAAGTTGCATAATCGAAAGCACCTAACGTTTTAGGCAGTTTAATGGCCGATTGCAAGCCTGCCTGAGCGGTAAGTGAAATGCGCTGCTTACCTACCTCTCCTTTTCGGGTAGTGATCATAATCACACCGTTTGAGGCTTGTTGACCAAGCATCACTGTAGACAAACCATCTTTTAAAATTGTAACCGATTCGATCTCTTCCGGATCAATAGATGGATAATCTCTAGGGATTCCGTTTACCAAAACCAGAGGAGCATTACCTCTTACCGTAATACTGGTTCCATCTGCCCCTGGCCTGCCATTGCTTTGTAAAGTATATAATCCGGTTAGCCTTCCTGATAAGGCATTGTTAATCCCCGCTACGGGAACCTTAATCAAATCAGTATTGTACACTGTTGAAGTAGATTGCAGATTAGTTGCGGTACTTTGTTCGCCATATAATACCGGAGTAGCAGTTAGGCGTTTCTGGCTCTCGCCAAGCGACACATTTAGTAACGCCTCTTTTACTTCTACCTCTTTTACCAGGTAACCGTTTAATGTAAATATTAAAATATCGCCTTCAACGGCACTTATTTTATATTTACCATTTTTATCGGTAGAAACACTGGTACCTGTTTCTTTAATCGAAACTTGAACGCCAAACAGCGGATTGCTGAAATTATCAGAAACAGTTCCGGTAACCTCTAGTTTATGGTTGCCGATTTTACCTGCCATATGCCTTTCGACTCGTATAGTATTGGCATTAGCCAAACCCGGGCATGCCGCATATACGGTTAACGAAAAAAGCATTAATTGCTTTAAGTAAGTTTTCCTCATATTTTGTTTTGGTTTAGTTACTGGTGTGTCTCCTAAAAAGATATTGTTATACCTCTCTGGTTCCACATAAATTTGGTTATTGTATACTTGGTTATTATTGTGCACTTAAATGGGTAAATGCATAGGGTCAAATCTATTTAGAAGCAAAAAAAACATGGGGGTAAAATCCTAAACAAATGGGTATAAAATTCTAAAAAACCGCGAAAAAAGATACTGGAAGGAGGCTATAAGCAGATAAAGTGTTAAAATTGCAGGCGCTAACCTAATTTGATTTAAATAATAAAAATAGAATTGTACATTTAGTACAGTTAAGCTAACCATCCTTCATTTTTGCCGACATGAAAGCCCTGCTCATCCTTACATTTGCACTTTTCGCTATTGCAGGTAATGCGCAAAATCAATACGCTTTTAAACACCTCAATGTAGAGAACGGACTTTCGCAAAGTTCGGTGCTCTCTATAGCCCAGGATGCCCGGGGATTTATCTGGTTCGGAACCCGTTTCGGATTGAACAAATACGATTCTCAATCTTTCAAGATCTATAACTACGAAAAAGGCAATAAAAAAAGCCTGAGCGCATCTTCATACCTTTCTTCTATTCTATCACTTAAAAACGGATCGTTGCTGATTGGCACATTTGGCGGACTAAATAAATACAATGAAAAAGACGATAATTTTGACCGTTACCTGCACGATGACAGCGTACCTACCAGCCTCAGCAGCTCGTCTATAAACTGCATTTACCAGGATAAAAAAAACAGGGTTTGGGTAGGCACAGGAAACGGATTAAATTTACTAACCGACACCACAAAATATCGCTTTAAACATTTTTTATATAACAAAAATCAGCGCGAGCAAGTTTACACCATTACCGAAGATCATAATGGCACCCTTTGGTTAAGTACCAGCAGCGGCCTAATGAACATGCGTATTAACGGTGGTAAAGTAATATTCAAATACTTTAAATCCTATAGCGACGAGCTTAACAAAGCCGTTGATAACCATGTAACCACTATGGTAGAAGACCGCGAAAACAACCTTTGGATTGGTACCAAACAAACCGGTGTAAGCAAACTTAACTTAAGCACCGAACAAATTACAAACTATAAATATTCGAGCCTTAACCCACAGGGCATAACCAGTAATAATGTGCGTAAAATTATGCTCGATCGGGAAGGTAAACTGTGGATTGGCACCCTACATGGCATAAATATTTATAATCCGGCAACTAAAAGCTTCAGCACTTTACAAAATGAACCCGAAAATCCGGCCAGCTTAAGTCAAAATTCGGTTTACGATATTTACCAGGACCGCCAGGGTATTATTTGGGTGGGCACTTATTATGGAGCCGTAAACATGGTGTACCCCAACTACACGCCATTTAAGGTTTACCGAAGCACCACCACACCAAATGGACTGAGCAGCAACGTAGTGAGTGCCATTATGGAAGATCAGTACCAAAACCTGTGGATTGCAACCGAAGGCGAAGGCATTAATTATTACGACAGGAAAAACAATGTTTTTACCCGTTATAAAAACAACCCCAATAACCCGGCAAGTTTAAGCGCCAATTTGGTCAAATCGGTTATCCGCGATAAAAACAATAAAATTTGGATCGGTACGCACTATGGCGGGTTAAACCTTTTTAAGCCTGAAACCAAAAGTTTTGTGCGTTATACCAGTCGCACCAACGATACTTCCACTTTAAGCAGCGATGAAATTACAGTTGTTTTTGAAGATAGTTTCGGAAGGTTTTGGGTAGGTACCAATCGTGGTTTAAATAGTTTCAACACGCAAACAGGTAAATTTATACGCAACAGGATTAATGGCCTTGCCGATGCGGTGCTTTACATTTTCGAAGATGGCAAAAGAACCCTGTGGGTGGCAACAAACTCAGGCCTTTACCAGTTAAAAAATGGCACTGATAAATTTGCACGCCGTGTGGCAGCCAATCCCGAAATTTTAAAGTATAACGAAATCAGTTGCATAACCGAAAATAAAACAGGTTATCTCTTAATTGGTACCATTAGAAACGGACTGTTTAAGCTCCACCCCGAAAAGCACCAGTATAAGCGGATAACCATTCAGGATGGCCTGCCCAGCAATGCCATTATGGGTATTCTGGAAGATGATTTTCAGAACCTGTGGATTACTACCGATAAAGGCCTATGTAAATACAACCCGGTACTAAATACCTTTAAAATTTACAACACCAAAGATGGATTACCTGGAAACGAGTTTAATTACAAATCGTTTTTAAGGGATAGTAGAGGACAATTTTTCTTTGGAGGACTAAGCGGAATGGTAAGCTTTTACCCCAATCAGATCAAAGAAAACAAAACCACGCCACCTGTTATTTTTACGGGATTAAAACTATTTAACAAACCTGTTTCGCTAAACAGCAAAGATGGTTTGCTTAAACAAAACATCAGTACCATAAAATCGATTACGTTCGAGTCCCATCAAAATGTATTTTCTATCGATTTTACAGTACTTAACTTTATTAAATCAACTAAAAACCGTTTCGCCTATAAGTTAGAAGGCTTCGAAAAAAACTGGAACTATGTAGATATCCCTTCTGCAAGTTACACCAACCTCTCGCCAGGCAACTACACACTTACCGTTAAAGGAAGCAATAACGATGGCCTTTGGACAAAGGAGGCAAGTACCCTCCAGATTAAAATTCTACCTCCATTTTATCGTACCTGGTGGGCGTACCTGTTTTATTTCTGTGCTTTTGCAGCCATATCTTTTGTATTTATCCGTTATTTGCTGATTAAAGCCGTACTTAAAAAGGAAAAAGAGATTAACGAACATAAACTCGAATTTTTCACCAATATCTCGCACGAAATCCGTACACCTTTAACACTCATTGTTGGCCCTTTAGATAAATTAATAGAAAATGCTAAGGATGATCCTGCGCTGAACAGGGATTTGCAACCGATTAAAAATAATGCACACCGCTTAATGAACCTGGTTACAGAGTTGCTGGATTTTAGAAAAGCGGAGAGTGGAAAAATGACCTTGCATGTAAGTCCGGGCAATGTGGTAAAATTTTGCAGGGAAATATTCCTGGCTTTTCAAAACATGGCTATTTCCAAAAACATAGATTATAGCTTCGAAACCAATCAAACAGAACTAGAGCTATACTTTGATAAGGTACAAATGGAAAAGGTTTTGTTTAACCTGCTTTCAAACGCGTTCAAATTTACACCAACAAACGGGAAAATCAGTTTAAAAATTAACCAGGAAAATCAGTTTATCCAAATTCAGGTGAGCGATAACGGAAAAGGGATTCCTTTAGAAAACCAGGCCGGTTTATTTTCCAATTTTTACCAGGCCAATGCCACAACTACCATTGGCACCGGTTTAGGCCTATCTTTATCAAAGAGCATTATAGAATTGCACCGTGGCCACATTACCTTCCAAAGCAGTCCTAAAAGTAATAATGATTTCGGCGCTACCACATTTACCGTAAGTTTAAAGAAAGGCAAAGCACATTTTAATGAGGATGATTTTATAACCGACTATGTATATTATGATCATGCATTAAACTACAATATAGAAGCTATACCAGATAAACAAAGCCTGGTTGATCAAAACCAGCAGGAGCCATTGCCCGTAGCGCATAAAAAATACAGCATTTTACTGGTAGAAGATAACCAAGATGTAAGGGCATTTATTAAAAATGCGCTAAGCGGTATTTATACCATTTACGAAAGCGAAAACGGAGCTACGGGCTTAGAACTGGCACTGGAAGTGATCCCCGATTTAATTATCAGCGATGTAATGATGCCGGTTATGGATGGACTGGAACTGTGCCGTAAGCTTAAAACCGACGAAAGTACCAGCCACATTCCCGTGGTATTGCTCACCGCCCGTTCGGCTTATGTACACCAGATAAATGGTTTCGAGCATGGTGCCGACGCTTACATCATGAAGCCATTTAACCTCAAAATACTTGAACTGAATGTACAGAACCTGCTCAGCGCCCGCGAAACCATTAAGCAGAAATTTGCGCAGGTAATCAGGCTCGAGCCTAAAAACATGGTAATTAACACTACTGAACAAAATTTCTTAGGTAAAATTATCCAGGTTATTGAAGATCGAATTGCCGATCCTGATTTTGATGTACCTACACTTTCATCAGAGATAGGCATGAGCCAACCGGTACTGTACAAAAAAATAAGGGCACTTACCGATCTTTCGGTTAACGACTTTATTAAATCGATCCGTATTAAAAGGGCTGCACAGCTGCTTAAACAAGGTGCAGGCAACATTTCAGAAATTGCCTATTCAGTAGGCTTTAACGACCGCAAATACTTTAGTTCGGAATTTAAAAAACATTTTGGCAAAACACCAAGTGAGTTTATGGGCGAAAACTAGTTTAATCAGTGCCTGATGCAAAGCCATCGGTTTTGTTTAGTTCTGTGGCGTAAGTGCTTTTAACCTGTTGAACAAGTGTATTACCTACAACTCTTTGAATTGCAAAAAATCCGGCACATTGGTTTACACGCAGTTTTGAGGTTTACATAACTCGCCGAAAAACAAACTGCCATTTTGTAAGGCCTGCTTGACTTCTTGTACATGAAAAAGCCCAAAGTATAACTTACGCTGCACACTAAAAACAATATTAAGTACCGGAATAAGTTTGTTTAAAAAGAAAGCGGGCTAATTAACTGAAGTGCTCCCAAAAAGTTCGACAAAAACTTTTGGGGGCACACCATAACAATCGGCCCGCTTATATTTATTTTAGGCATTTAATAACCTGGGTTCTGGTACATTTTAACCGGATCGAGCTTTACCTCATCAAAAGGGATTGGATAATAACGGTCCTTTGTGGTTACGTTGGCCAGCTTTGCAATTCCGAAAGATGATTGTGGTTTTGCTTTTAAATAGGTTACCAGCTCTTCTGCAGTAAAGTACCTGATTAAATCGAACCACCTTTGGTGTTCGAAAGCCATTTCTACCCTACGCTCGTGCAAAATGGCCAGTTTTAAGGTTGGGAATTTTGCTGCATAAGTGGCATCGGTTTTGGCTACAGCATAAAGCGGCATTGCTGCTCTTGCACGCACCATATCCAGGTATTGAATAGCTACAGCATCGTTACCCTGCAACATATTTACCTCGGCCAGCATTAAAATTACATCGGCATAGCGCATTAAAATACAATCGTTACCACCATAGCCGTTTTTGGTAGCGGCATCGCTCGCATCGCGGAATTTGGTAATAAACCAGTCTTTAACCGTAGCATCGTTGGCATATTTAATTGAAAAGTCTTTCCTCAAATCGGCAGTTTCGTATTCGTTAACCAAATCGAGCGTAAGGTTGCCCCCAATCCCAGTCGATCCTTTTTGCGAGTTGATGGTTTCGCCTTTTGCCTGGTTACCGGCAGCAATGCCCGAGCTATAATTAATATCGCCCTGTTTATACACAATTTGAAAAAGCAGTTCTTTACATGTTGTTTTTTTGGCTACATCAAATACCTGCGTGTACGGAATTTCGCTTAGGCTGCCGAAAGTACGCATGTTGTAAGCCGCTTGTAAATAAGTGTTTGCATTGGTCAGGTTTTCCGCTTTATTGTTAGGCAACGTAGCGGCCATGGTTAAATAAACTTTACCCAGGTAAGCATTCAGGGCTGCTTTAGAAACCCGGCCAATACCCGATTCGGGCTGGAAATTAGGCAGGCTACTGTTTAAACCATCTTTTAAATCGGCTACAATCTGGTTGTACACATCGGCTTCGGCTACACGAAAAGTATTTGCCTTCACCTCATCTATGGTATTTAATTGTTTGGTTACCAATGGCACAGCGCCCCACTTTCTTACCAGTTCGAAATACATAATTGCCCTGATAAATTTAGCCTCTGCACTGTAGTTCTGCTTGTTGGCCACGTTGATAAAAGTAACCTTATCAATATTAGAAAGGATTACATTGGCTCTGGTAATGGACTGATAAAGGGCCAGCCAGTGCGATTTCAGGTAAGAGTTACTTGGTAAAAGCGAAAAATCGTTAAACTGGAAGGGCTCACCGGCATTACTCTGGTTGTCGTTTCTTCCGGTATCGTCCGAGCGCTCATCTGTAAACAAACCGCTGCTTTCGCCCATGGTATTGCTGCTCCTTAACGATTGGTAAGCACCGTTAACAGCAAGCAGTACATCATTTTCGGTTTTAAAATAATTTTCAACAGTAACCGCATTTGGATTGGTTTGTGCTAAAAAGTCTTTTTTGCAGCCACTTAAACATACTGCAATGCTTAAGGCCGAAACTAAAATATATTTTTTCATTGTCGTAAATTCTAAAAAGTAAGTTTAACACCCAGGTTGTATGCCCTAGCTAGTGGATAATTACCATAATCAACCCCCGGTGTTAGGTTAGAACCACCGCTGTAATCTACCTCAGGGTTATAACCTTTGTAATCGGTTATGGTAAAGGCATTATCTACGCTGGCGTAAATACGGATATTACTTACTTTAATGGCATTGGCAAGCGATTTAGGGAAAGAATAGCCCAGGGTTATATTGGTACATCTGAAATAAGAACCATCCTGAATGTAGAACGATGATAAACGTGTAGAGTTACTTTGTGTACCCGCGCGCGATGGACGGTAGTTTAAGCCACTGCCCGGGTTGGCTTCGTTTCTGTAACGATCGGCCACATCTACATACTGGTTGCCCGAACCTTCAAAGTTGTACAGGTAATAATCCTGTCCGTCTAACACCTGGTTACCGTATGAACCATTAAAAGATGCCCTTAAATCGAATGTTTTATAAGAGGTATTTAAAGCGAAACCATAAGTAAATTTAGGGTATGGTGTGCCAATTACGGTTTTGTCAGCATCGTTAACAATGCCGTTTCCATCGGTATCCTGAAAATACAAATCGCCAATTTTCGCCGGATTGGTTGATGCAGCCGATGGCGCAACTTTACCTAAGTTATCGGCAGTAATTCTGCCCAGTACTTTAAACCCGTAGAACATACCAACAGGCTGTCCCTCTTGTGTAATGTGTGTTAAATACGAACGTTCTGCACCATTGGTTAAAATGGTACTTGCACCTCCCATATTTAATACTTTGTTACGGTTAACGGCAATATTTCCACTTAAACCGAACGTAAAATCCTGGTTCTGGATAATGCGGCCATCAATCTGCACATCGAAACCTTTGTTTCTGATTTTACTATCGGCCAGGTTGGTTAAAATAGAAGAGGTACCCGAAACTGCCGAAATAGGCTGGTTAAACAATAGGTTGTACGAATAACTTAAATAATAATTGGCGATAATGTTTAAACGGTTATTGAACAAGCCGATATCGGTACCAAAGTTATATTGTGAGGTAGATTCCCAGCCTAATTTAGGATCCTGAATGGCATTTGGCCAAATGGCTGTAGAAATGGCGTTACCAAAAACAACCCCACCTGGTGCACTCATTTCCTGTGCAGTTCTGTAATTAGGGATATTGTTGTTACCACTTAAGCCCCAGCTTGCCCTTAATTTTACGGTAGAACGCTCGCCCAAGAAATCTTTATAAAAATCTTCGTCAGAAAGGTTCCAGCCTGCAGCAACAGAAGGGAAATTACCATACCTGTTTAAAGGGCCAAACCTCGATGAACCATCTCGACGGAACGAACCGGTTAAAAAGTATTTACCGGCATAGTTATAACTGAAACGGCCGAAATACGATAGCAAGGTATTGGCAGTTTTAGAAGCTGCATCCAAAGCAAAGAAACTGGCATCGGCACCTTTATCGGTTATCTCACCTATATTATCGTTTTGAAAACCTTTTGCCGATACTTTAATTAAATCGCTGGTTGTTTTCTGAGCAGAATACCCGGCCAATACATCAAGCTTATGCTTGCCAAAGGTTTTGTTGTAGTTTAAAGTAAACTCCGCCAGTTGGTCTATCTGTTTCAGATTTTGTGCAACAGCTGTAGCCGCAGCTATCGATTCGTTAGAGTATGGCCTGTTGTTCCCGTTACTTAAACTGGTTGGCAGGTAGAAATCGTATTTTTCGCTGTAGGTTTGTGTACCTAAGTTTGCTTTAAAATCAAGGCCATCTATAATTTTATAAGTGGCATTGGCATTATAGGTACTTCTATCGCCTTTTCTGGTAATTTTTAGCTGCTCTACGGTAGCCAATGGATTTTCGGGATTCTGGATTCCGTATTGCGACGCCAAAGCCCCCATTCCAAACTGGATCGGGTTTCCGTTAGCATCTCGGGCTGGCAAGTAAGGTAAATAAATCAGGGCCGACATCATCGGACTTAAATCGTACCTACCTTCCCGCACCTCGCGGTTATTGTTTTGGGTATAAGAAATGTTGGCACCAACATGTAAACGCTCACTCACATTTCCATCTATATTTCCCCTAAAGTTGATTACTTTCTGGTTGGTATTGGTTACGATACCATCGTTATTCTGATAACCACCACTTAAAAAGTATTTTACATCTTTGTTGCCTCCAGAGAATGAAAGGTTATGGCGCTGAAAAGCCGCGTTGCGGTATAATTCGTCCTGCCAATCGGTGTTGTAAGCAGCAGGAATAGCTTGTTGAGTACTAAAATTATAAAGATCGGCAGGTATGCTCACACTGCTCCCGTTACCTACATTGGCAATTCGCGTAGCATTGTTATCGCTATACATGGCATCGTTCCAGGTTTTACCGGCATTTACCCATAAATCTTTATAGGCGTTATTGCGGCCATCTATCAATAGCTGAATAAACTGATTGGCATCGAGTAATTTCACTTTTTTGGCCAGTTGAGAAATGCCGCCCTGAACATCGTATTCGAAACGGCCCTTACCATCTTTACCTCTTTTGGTGGTAATTAACACTACCCCGCCCGATGCTCTTGAACCGTAGATGGCTGCAGAAGCGGCATCTTTCAAAATATCGATGGTTTCGATATCCTCCGGATTAATGGCTACGTTATTGCCAGCCGGATAACCATCAATTACGTACAATGGATCGGAACTGGCATTAATAGAACCAATACCCCTCACCCTGATTTTAGTACCCGAATAAGGTGCACCACTGGTTTGCGATACTTGTACACCTGCAACTTTACCTACCAAAGCCTGGCCCACTGTAGGCGAAGTTAAGTTTAATTCGCTGGCTTTAACACTGCTGATGGCACCGGTAACATCCGATTTTCTGATCTTTTGATAACCGATGGCCACAACCTCATTTAATGTATTGCTGCTTTCTTTAAGTTTAATATTAATGGCTTTATTGCCCGATACGATAACTTCCTGCGTATCGAAACCAACAAAAGAAAAAACAAGGGTAGCGCCATTGCCGGCCTCTATCATGAATTTTCCGTTACCATCTGTCGAAGTTGTTTTTTTGGTTTGTTTATCGTAAACGCTAACACCGGGAAGGGGTTCCCCCTTTTCGTCGGTTACAGTTCCGTTAATGGTAGCAAAACGGTTGTTGAGCTCAGTAGCAGAAACTAATTTGGCATTGCTTACTGCCATGGCGGCCGGGCTGCATACAGCTAACAGACCAACAGGCAAAAGCAATTTCCTGCAGGCATTTTTCATGCATGCGGTTAAAAAAAATGATGTCATCTTTTTGTGCTTAGTAATAGATTTTTAAATAGTATTGGGGTTTGTGTTTTTGGGCAGATATGTAGATCTGGCATTTACATAGGCTTATCCTTAAAGGTTAACAACTAATTTCCTGAGCGTTCTACGGCGACAAAAGTAGAGGTGTACTTTTAACACTATGTATCCGCTGTGTTAACTCTATGCAAAGATCTTTGTGCTATTTTAAGTTTACATTAAATCTAATAGCAACGTTACTAAACCGTTTTATTAATTCGTAAAGCGGTAACATCTGCTTAATGTTTTTTTAATAGCCAAAGCTTTATTTTGTGATAAAATTTTTAATGAAAGTCTTCTATCCCTTTTTTATAGCCTGCCTGCTTTGGCAAGGTTTACAGGCCCAGGATAAACCCCTTCAAGCCTACCAGTTAATAAAAAGCAATAATGCTGTACAGTACAAAAATTATTACTTGCTTACGCTTTTTAAACAATTGCCTGCGCTTAATAAAATGCTGAAAGACAACAGCGTGCTTAAAAAAATTGCCGATGCCAAAAGAACTCAAGCCAACGAAGCTTTAAAAACCTGCAATGCAGATATAGGATGTTACGCTCAGGCTTTAAAATTTAGTGCCGAAGAAATTAAAGCCATTGGTGAGGAGTTAAGCAACAGCTACAATGAAAATAATGCGCTCGGAAAAGTGGTAAGTAATCACCTCATCCCTTCTGGCTGCTATGCTTTGTATGCCGGCCAATCACCCAAAAACTTGCTGCTTAAAGCCTGGGAACAAGATGCGAATGCTTTAAATTATGCCATTGGCGTATATGTGGAGGGCAACAAACCCAATTATCCCAAAATTGATTCGATTAGTTTCAGCTTAAAAGATAAAGCGTATGCAGGGCTTACAGCAGCTAATGTTTCATTGGCTCTGCAACCTGAAAACGAACTCTTTTTCCAACCTGCTTTAAATTTTGCGCTTATCGCTTTAGAACTAAACGAAAGAAATGATGCGGCCGATTATGAACCGATGGTTAGCGGGGTAAACCAGCCAGCCATTAACCAGATCAAAAAAACCGATTGGAAGAAATATCCTTATACCGTAATCCTGGTTCCGGGTGAGGGTCCTGAAGATAAAGAAACCGCCCTAAGTGCCGGGGGAATGATCCGCTGCCGGTTAGCGGCTATACAATACCAGAAAGGCCAGGCACCCTTTATTGTGGTATCGGGCGGACGCGTTCACCCCTATAAAACCAAATTCAGCGAAGCCTTCGAAATGAAAAAATTTTTAATGGAAACCCTGAATATACCAGAAAGTGCCATTATTATGGAACCCCATGCCCGCCACACCACCACTAATATGCGCAACTGTGTGAGGTTGATGTTCAGGTATGGTATACCGGTTGATCGGCCTGCATTGGTTAGTACAATAAAATCGCAGAGCTTTTACATTACCACCATACTACTTGAAAGGTGTAAAAAAGAACTTGGTTATTACCCATACAAAAACGGCAAACGTTTAAGCGATACCGAATCGGAATTTTACCCGAATACCACATCGCTGCAAATAGATTTTGACGAACCTTTAGATCCTTAAGCCAATGAAAACTTTAAACCCGATATTATTGCTGCTGGTGATGTTTTTTGTCGCCAGAAACACCACAACTGATGGCAAAATCACTAAAAATATTACGGTAGATTCGCTGGGTGCCTGTCAGGGTATTGCGTACCAGAATGGCAGCTATTTCCTGTATGGCGATCGTGAGGTGGGTGTAATGCGCCAGTACAAGCTCCAAAAAGATTCGTTAATCTATCAGCATAAAGAATACCGTTTTACCGTAAAAGGCGAAAATACGATCAAGCATCCCACCGGAATTGCCTACCGTAAAGGCTTACCTACTTTTGTGGGTAATTCGGTAAGGCAAAATGAAGCCGGAACCTTGTGGAAAGCGGTGATTAACTGCATTAACTGGGATGGATTTTTAAGAACCGGAACATTGGATGGTAACCTGGTAAAAACAATCGACGATGATGCCTGCATACAGGGTACCAGGCCCGAATATGTAAAATACAAAGGCAAATGGTATGTTGCTACTGCCGATTACGGTAACAAGAGCAATAAGGTTCGCTTATTAGATCCCCATGCATTAGCCAAAGCCACCAAAACCAGCGAAAGTGATGTGGTAGTTCAAAAATTTACCTGCTCGCCATGGGTGCAAAACCTGCACTGGATAGAAAGTAAAGGTATATTGGTATTGATTCAAAACCAGGTTGAGGGAAGAAAATGGCGGTTAACATTCCTCGATCTGGAAAAATCAATTGCTACCGGGCGCGAGTCGGTTTTAAGTGTAATAGATACTGATAAACCCGATGAACTGGAAGGTTTTACTTTTACTGATGATGCCGGTAAAGGTATTGCGGTGAGCTCTTCGCGCAAAAACAATGTAAGTTTTATGGATTTTAGCTGGAACAAATAACGCGCTGACTGTACTGGCTGTCTCTATGGATAAGATATAGCACAACACCCGCTCGGTTGGTGGAGGCGCCGATGGATAGATAAAACAATCAAGAGCTAACCCTAGCGGTCGGTGTCATCACCGACCGTCGCAGACCCCATAGTCAGCATCCCGTCTTATTTACTTTCCTTTTACACATCTTCGCCGTATCTTTATTCAATACAAAAAGGAGAGTTATATGAATACTGAAAAAGCCATTCTTGCTGGCGGTTGCTTTTGGGGAGTAGAAGAACTGTTTCGCCATTACCCAGGTGTAATTTCGACTGTAGTTGGATATACCGGAGGTGATGTGCCGAATGCTACTTACCGGAATCACGGAACCCATGCCGAAGGCATTGAAATTACTTTTGATCCAACAATTTTATCATACCGTAAATTACTAGAGTATTTTTTCCAGATCCACGATCCAACAACACGGAACAGACAAGGGAATGATTTAGGCACTTCTTACCGCTCGGCCATATTTTTTGCCAATGCAGCACAGGAAGAAACTGCAAAAACACTAATTGCCGAAATGGATGCATCGGGCATATGGCCTGGAAAAGTAGTAACTGAAGTGGTACCCGAAACTGATTTCTGGAATGCAGAAGAAGAACATCAGGATTATTTACAGAAAAACCCTTATGGTTATACCTGCCATTTCGAAAGACCTGATTGGAAACTGTAAATAAATAAATCGTCATTGCGAGAAACGAAGCAATCTTACAACGATCGCTAAAGCATTAGGATTACTCCTGGCAGCCATGATCATACTAAAAAGGCAATTTTCTCATCGAAAATTGCCTTTTTGTTTGCATTAATCATCGTCGTCTTTTTTCTTCTTTTCGAGAATAACAAAAGCGCTTCGTTTTGGTGCTGGCATTACCGAGTGCTCGCCCTTAACCGATTTCCATACCACTTCATTCAAATCTAAATCCGGTGCCGAATCTTCTTTTGCAAAATTGAAAAATTCTGATCGTCTGCTGCTTTCGTTAACCGCTACGTTACGAGTATCCAAATCGATGAGGGGTTGCAATACGTTATAAGGTGTAAAATCAGGCTTCGCTGTAAAGCATTCGTACAAAGGCATGGCCCCAGCATCGTACTGGCTCATGGGTGGCAATCCTAAAATCAACTCCATGGTACGCAAAAAACCTGAAGTAGAATACATGGTATGCACTACCGCATTTCTTTTTACATAAGGACCAATTACATAAGCTGGCGAACGGTGTGCATCTACATGGTCTGGCCCGTTTTGCGCATCATCTTCCAAAATAAATACAACAGATTCATTCCACACTTTACTGTGCGAAAGATGTTCAATAATACGTCCGACAGCTAAATCGTTATCTGCAACCGCAGCCTGAGGCGAATATTTACCTTTTTTCTGTCCACTGGTATGGTCGTTAGAAATGCGTAACGTACTAAACTGTGGTACAGCACCCGCAACCAGTAGCGAATCGAAATCGTGCTCCCAAGCATCTACCCTCACTTGGTCTTTAATATCCATATCAAAGCCCGGAGAAGCCGGACACATGTGCCCTTGCAACGATTTAATATTGGCTTTACTATACGCACCAAATTCGCCATAACTGCGGTAACTTATTCCGGCTCTTTGGCAATAATCCCAGATAAATCCTCCTTTCGGATACGTAACTGGCCGGCCACCTTCGAAAGTTGTACTGCCACCCCGGGCACCGTAGCTGGTGGGCCAGGTTTTTTCTACCACATCGGTTGCATATGCAGCCATACTCCAGTTGTGCCCATCGGCACTTACCTCAGCATCGACATAAAAATTATCAAGCAACACATAATTTTCGGCCAAAGCATGCTGGTTGGGGGTTACTTTTCTTCCGAAAAGGGTTAATGTAGAATCACCATTGCCTTTTTTAATGTCACCTAAAACCTGATCATAAGTCCTGTTTTCTTTAATAATGTAGAATACATGTTTGATGGGCGATTTTTCACCTTGCTTTCTCGGAATTGGATTTCCAGCCTCGCCATCAGCCACTATTGTTCTTTTATCGTTGAAAGGGGTATTGGCATAAACCTGCTTGGTATATATTTTTAACTGCTCTGGTTTTGGTGCTTCGATAAAAGATAAAGTACCTTTAAACAGCCCGGCAATGTACTGCAACCGGCTATTGGCGGTACTTCCCATATGATAATCGCTGTTATCAACCTTCGAAACCGGTTGTGGCCCTTTCGGGTTAGCCATAGAAGTATTGCCTTTACCATTGGTTACTAAAATTTTTGTACCTAAAACTTTAACACTGGTTGGGTACCAGCCTACAGGTATAAAACCCTGGCTCTGGCTCACCCCCGGACTACTCACATCGAAAACCGCCAGACAATTGTTATCGGCATTGGCAATGTATAAGGTTTTTTCATTATTACTCAGGGCCAGGCCATTAGTGGTCGAACCGGTTAATTGTGTGGCATAGAGTGTTGTAGAAATGGTTTCGATTACTTTATTGGTAAGCGTATTAACTACCGAAACCGTATTGTCGTTTGCATTGGCAATATACAGAATATTCCCCTTTTTGTTGAGCAAAAGCTCATTTGGATGATCGCCAACCGGGATGTTCTGGCTAATGCTTTCAGTTAACAAATCAACAACGGCCACCGCTTTTCCACCCCAAAGCGAAACATACAATTTACGTTCATCGGCTGCCAATGCGCAGCTGTAGGCAATGGCCGGGAGCTGAACGCGCTTTAGTATTTTTTTCGCTGCCAGGTCGATAATATACAATGCGCTGTCTTCTTTGGTAACAGTGAATAGTTTGCTGTTATTTTTGTTTACTACAATTCCGGCAGGGCATATTTTGCCCTTTGGCCATACCGCGCCCAGAACAATCGTATCGCTTTTGCCCAGCTTATTGTTTACAATATTGAAATCCAGAATCCAGTTGTCGTTACCGCCCGAGGCATACAGGTGTTTTTCATCTTTACTGAAGGCAATTCCGTACCATGATTTAGCCAGTACCTTCTCGTCGATAATTTGTTCGGTTTTGGGATCGATCAGCTGGAGCGATTGTGTACTCTGACCATTATTGGTAATGGCCAGATATTTACCAGAAGCACTTAGCTGCATGTTTAAAGGTAAATCACCCAGTTGTACAGCATGTCCCGCGGGACTTAATTTCCAGCCATTGGGCAGTAAAATCTGTTGCGTGGTTTCGTTTTTACCGGGCCATTGCGCAAAGCCTTTTTGTACCAGCAAAAAGGTAAAAAGAATAAGGATATATGATTTTTTCATTGTTTTATGAATAGGAAAAATTACCGGTGGAGATTAAAATTAACCAAAGCCCTGATGCTATAGCCGTTGCCTGAGGCTACGTTGCCTATTTCGCGTATCGCTGCAGGCGAGGTAACCTGGCTCCGAGTAGCATAAAATACCGGGCCTCCGGAAATAGAAAACGAAAGTTTACTGTGGTTGGGTTCAAGATTAATGGATGGACCAATTAACAATTTCGCCCCTCCTTCTGCTTCATCTTTTTCCCAGAAACCTTCCAAATCTTGCCCAAGGGCTTCGAAACCTAAGTATAATACATTTGAAACACGGTGTTGAAAACCGATGCTCGTGATAAAATCGAGCTTATCCCGGGTTTTATCAAAGGCTTTTTCAAATCGTAAATTACCAGCCATCCGCCAGTTGGTACGATCGAATGCAGCCGTAATCCGGCTTATGGCCGATCCGGTATTAGACCAGTCGCGGCTTAAGCCCAAACCTGCACCCAACCTAAAGCCTGAAATGCCCTTGCCACCGATTAAATCTCTGATTACCTCGGCCTGTTCTGCTGAAGCAACTCCCCCGCCATTGGCAAAACCCAGGGCTGCAGTAGCATAGAGTGTTAAGCGGCTACCTAAATAACCTTTTACGCCAAATTGCTGTCCTAAACCATCATAACCAAACTGTCCGTTGGTACGTTCGCCATAACTACCAGAATAATGGATATTCCAGCGCGGATTTTCGGCTGTAAGTGTATTTATAGTAAATAAAAAAGGTTGTGCCGCGTCGCTACCTGTTTTTAATGCCGGATTAACGGCTGCCTGATTCTGAGCCGAGCCCTGAAGTGCAAATGCAGCAAGAATTGCTGCAAAGAATATTTTTTTCATTTTAAGATGCCGAAGCTTTATAATTTGGTTTCATTCAATAATGGCGATCCACTTGCGTTCACCTGAAAAGTTTTGATCTGATCATTTCCATCAACCTCTACAATCCGGTAACCTTTATAAGCCGTACCCCAATTGCCACCGATATGTGCATCGAAAAAATGTGGCAGCTTATTGGTATAAAAAACGGCATCTAAGCTATGGTCGTGCCCATGAAATACCGCCTTTACATTGGCATAGCTGTGCAACAGTTTAATCGTATCTGGACATTCTACAAAAGGACTCTCTGGCACCCAAAAATGTGGTGGAATGTGCAATACTACAAACACTGTTTTTAAATCTTTAAACTTATCCAGTTCCCGTTTTAAAAAATCGTTGTTCGGGCACAGGTATGTTCCCTTAGTATCGGATGTATTCGCCAAAACAAAACCAACACCGTTTTTTTCGAAAGCAAAGTTATCTTCATAACCAAAAACCGATTTCCAAAGTTGCGTATCGGCATGGTCGTGATTACCAGGAACGGCATAAAAGGGAACTTTTAAACGATCATAATAATCTTTTTTAACTTCCTTAAGCAATTCAGGCCTATCATGCACCAGATCGCCGTTGATAATTACAAAATCCAGCGGGTTTTGCTCATGCGACTGGTTAAGCCATTTAACAATATTCTCGTGGTGCAACTTAAACTCGGTTCCCGGTTGTCCGTAATGACCATCTGAAGCAATTGCAAAACGAAGTTTTGGAGCTTTGCCCGAGCTGGCTGGAATACTGTTTTCTTCAGCGAATGAAGGGAGAACTGGCGATAAACCTGCAACTACTGCAGCAGCCAGACCACTTTTTAGAAAAAACCGTCTGTTAGACATAGGCATGAAATATGTTTTGTATTAAAGCCCCAATATTAGTTTGGCAGGACTTCTTAAACATAAATTTAATGTTATGTTTGGGTTAAGCGCAGCCTATTACTGTATCAATTTTATAACAAAGGGCTATGGCTACAAATTTCGCCGAGGAATTTTCCAGCCTATAAAAACAATCCGCGTATACCGTGACTCCGTGACTAAGCTCTAGCAAAAAAAAAGGTCTGCGTTTAGCAGACCATAGTTTATCTTAAAAAATAACAATCGCTTGTTTAACCATTAAGTATCCAGCCAGTGCAAATAAAAATATGGCAATAGATTTATTAATAATTAAGCTGCTCAGTGCAAATTTTTCCTGAATGTAAGTAGCAAAGTGTGCATACAAATAAAGTGCAAGTGTAGAGCCCACACCCGAACCCAAACTAAAAATCACCAGCGAAAGGTAGTCCGTTTCAATCCACTGGTGTAGAATAACGTAGTTACCAAAAAATAACCAGAATGGAATCTGAACAGGATTTAATACCCCTAAAATCAATCCGTAAAGCACACTGCCACTCCGTTTATCTTCCTTTTTATTACTGGTTTTAGGCACTTTTTTCCGGTTTCTCCAGGTAATTGTACCCATTACCAGGAACATCACAATCATAAAGCAATCTACCAAAGTACTCAGGCGTACTTCGCTAACTGCCTCATTCGGGTTGATATCGCTCATGGCCCATCTGGCAAAGCGCATCATGCCGAAAGTAAAAAACACCTCTACACAAGAGAATGACAAAATGAAATACCAAACCTGCCGCATACCCTTGTTGATGGCCAGCTGTGCAACAGTGAGATTGATGTTGCCAGGAGGGATGTACCCCATAGCGTTAAGGATAATGCCTATGAAAAACGTTAGAAAAAGCATTGCCGAAATTATGGATTTAAATTTAAATGCGCAGCCAAATATTTTCCGGTGTACGAATTTTCTACTTTAACCAGGTCTTCAGGTAATCCTTCAAATACCACATTTCCGCCGCCATCGCCTCCTTCAGGGCCAATGTCGATCACCCAATCGGCACATTTAATCATATCCATATTGTGTTCGATAACCAAAATGGTATTGCCTTGTTCAATGAGTGTATTTAATGCTTTTAAGAGTTTTTTAATATCATGGAAATGCAAACCAGTGGTTGGCTCATCAAAAATAAATACCGTTTTATTGGCATTATTCCCCTTAATCAGGAACGAAGCCAGCTTAATCCGCTGCGCCTCACCACCCGATAAAGTGTTTGACGATTGCCCCAGGTGTACATAACCCAAACCAACATCAACCAATGGATTCAACTTATTCAGGATCTTTTGTTCGTCTTTAAAGAAATCAACCGCTTCATCAATGGTCATGTCTAAAATTTCCGAAACATTCTTTTCTTTATAGGTTACATCTAATACCTGCTGTTTAAAGCGTTTACCGTTACAAGCCTCGCAAGGCAGATAAATATCGGCCATGAACTGCATTTCGATCTTCACCTCACCTTCACCCTGACAAACATCGCAACGGCCACCTTCTACGTTAAAGGAGAAAGCTGCAGGTTTAAGTCCGGCGGCTTTTGCAGCAGCCAGTCCCGAAAACAAGGCACGGATATCATCCCAGGCCTTCACATAAGTAACCGGGTTTGAACGGCTCGAACGGCCAATCGGGTTTTGATCTACCAATTCAACAGCACTTACCAGATCGTAATTACCAAAAATACCATCGTAAGCGCCTGTTTGTTCACCCGCATAATTTCCGATAGCTTTTTGTAACGCTGGATATAAAATCTTCTTAACCAAACTGGTTTTTCCGGAGCCCGAAACCCCGCTAACAGCGGTAAATACGCCCAACGGGAATTTAACGTCGATATTTTTCAGGTTGTTTTCCCTTGCGCCCTTAATCAGGACATGGTCTTTCCATTTGCGACGCTGTGTAGGAATGGCGATTTTCTCCAAACCTGCAAGATAGCGCCCTGTTAAACTGTTTTTATCTTTTAAAATCGCTTCGTAATCGCCGCTAAATACCAGATTACCTCCATGTGTACCTGCCTCCGGACCAATATCAATAATATGATCGGCTGCACGCATCATCTCTTCTTCGTGCTCTACCACTAAAACAGTATTGCCAACATTTCTTAGCGAGATTAAAACCTCAATTAATTTATTGGTATCGCGTGGGTGTAAACCAATGCTCGGTTCATCCAGCACATAAATAGACCCCACCAAACTACTACCCAAAGAAGTTGCCAGGTTTATCCTTTGCGATTCTCCGCCCGATAAGGTATTCGACAAACGGTTTAAGGTGAGGTAGCCCAAACCAACATTGTTGAGATACAGGAAACGGTTATCGATTTCGGCCAATAAACGTTTCGCTATTTTGGCATCGTTTACACTTAATTTTAATTCGTTAAAGAAAACCAGGGCTTTTGAAAGCGGCATTAAAACCACATCGATAATCGATTTTTCTGCAATCTTAACATACGATGCATCTTTACGCAGACGCGAACCCTTACAATCAGGGCAGGTTGTTTTTCCGCGGTAGCGCGATAGCATTACCCGGTACTGTATTTTATAAGTCTGCTCTTCCAGTTCTTTGAAAAAAGCATCCAATCCTTCAAAATATTTATTACCCGTCCACAATACCTGCTGCTCCTTTGCGGTTAAAGCGCTATAGGGCCGGTGTATCGGGAAATCGAATTTAGGAGCGGCTTTTACAAAATTTTGTAGCCAAACACCCATTTTTTCGCCACGCCATGGGGCGATGGCGTTGTCGTAAACACTTTTGCTCTTATCCGGAATAACCAGATCTTCATCAATCCCGATTACATTTCCATAACCTTCGCAGCGTTTACAGGCACCGTAAGGATTGTTGAAAGAGAAAAAGTTTGGTGTAGGTTCTTCAAAACGGATACCATCAAGTTCAAAGCGATCGCTAAAATGTTTGGTTTCGCCTTCGGCTTCTACATAACAATCGCCCTTACCTTCAAAAAAGGCAGTTTGTGCCGAATCGGCCAGACGGCTTAAAGTTTCTTCTTCCTGGTTGGTTACAATCCGGTCAATCAGAATCTGAACGGTTTTATCGTCAGTTAGTTCAACATCCTTAAAACCGGCATCATCTAAAATGCCTTCTATCTTTTCAATTTTATCGTTGAAACGTACCCTTAAAAAACCTTTTTGCAATAAAATAGCCAGCTCTTCTTTAATGGTGCGGTTATTATGCGGATAAAGTGGGCAGAAAATGGTTACCGTAGTATCTTCGGGCATGGCATTTACATAATCTACCACGGTGCTTACCGAATCTTTTTTTACCTCCCTGCCCGAAACCGGAGAAATGGTTTTACCAATCCGCGAAAAAAGCAGCTTCAGGTAGTCGTAAATCTCGGTCGAGGTACCTACCGTTGAACGTGGGTTTGAAGTAATTACCTTCTGTTCGATGGCAATGGCTGGTGCTATACCTTTAATATAATCTACATCGGGCTTATTCATCCGGCCCATAAACTGGCGCGCGTAAGATGATAAACTTTCTACATACCGGCGTTGCCCTTCAGCATACAAAGTATCGAATGCGAGCGAAGATTTACCCGAGCCCGACATGCCTGTTACCACCACCAGTTTATTTTTTGGAATGGCCACATCGATGTTTTTAAGATTGTGCACACGGGCACCTTTTATAATAATATTTCTATGCGGATCTTTTTCGGCCTCTTTTTTGCTCATGTATTGTAAAGGATATAAAGGTATAAACCCAACAAAGTAATTTGGGTTTTAAGAAGATACAAAAATAGGGTACTGAGATGGTTAATTTATTTTTTAACATTTTATTTTTTGCTTTTTGATAAAAAAATAACTTTCTTTGAACATTAACAACCTCAGAACCAAACTAACACATTTCAAAAAACATAGGAGAGAAGCTATAGAAATTATACATCTACAAATTAATTTTTAGCAAACAGTACGGGATTTAGTGTAGGTAAACCTATGAATTTACAATCATATAATGATCAGGACCTGGTAAAGGTATATATTGCCGGGAACGAGAATGGATTGCAGGAACTTTTAAAAAGGCATAAAAGTAAAATTTATACTTCTATCTACTTATTGGTTAAGGACCAATATCTGGCGGAGGATATTTTTCAGGATGCTTTTATAAAAGTGATTAACACACTGCGATCGGGAAGATATAACGAGGAAGGTAAGTTTTTACCATGGGTAATGCGTATTGCGCATAACCTGGTTATCGATTATTTCAGGAAAGAAAAAAGAACACCCATCATCACCAGCTCTGATGGAATGGATGTATTCAATATGCTACATTTTTATGACGAAAGTGCAGAAGACAGGATGCTCCGCGATCAAACCCATAAAGATTTGAAGGCAATGATCCATTTATTGCCCGACGAGCAGAAAGAAGTACTCTTAATGCGTCATTACGCCGACTTAAGTTTTAAGGAAATTGCCGATTTAACCGATGTGAGCATCAATACTGCCCTTGGCCGTATGCGTTATGCATTGAGCAATCTGCGCAAAATGCTTAAAACAAAGGAGGTGAGTTATAAAGGGTAATGTAATTGTTACATAAAATATTATAGGGGTCGAAATAAAGCATCTGAACTATCGTTAAGTTTATAAAACTTATCGCAATTTGCTTATGACAAAAACCTCTACATCAAAAAACAATGTAAATTTACCAACCCCGAACATGTTTCAGCCTAAAATGGATATGGAATCTGACGCAGAAATCGACTTATTTTATGATCAGATCAAAAGTAAGTTAGATAGACTGGTTAAAAATCCCCAAGATGAAACCATCAACAAGATTTTAGCCTACAGCAGGTCGTTATAGAATTTACACTAGTTAAAAAGGTTGTTCCACAGGGTGGGACAACCTTTTTTTTATGGATAATGGATGATGTAGAATGGATGACGGGTAGTTCCAAGTCCCTTACCTTTTCCATCTGCCATGCTACTTCTCCCATCTTACCTCATCCATCTTCCATTTTACCTCTCCTACAAATGGCTTAATTTTTACAATCCCTTAATACAAAAAGCGCTACCTTTACATAGTGTAATTTTAACACTAAGCGCAATGAATAAAAACTTACTCCCACTCACTTTAGGCGGTTTAGGCATCGGCATCACAGAATTCGTAATGATGGGTTTGCTACCCGATATTGCAACCGATTTACGGGTGAGCATCCCCGAAGCTGGTCATTTAATTTCTGCCTACGCATTGGGTGTAGTAATTGGCGCACCTTTACTGATCATGATTGCAGGTAAATATCCACCAAAAAAGATATTAATTGCACTAATGGTGATGTTTACGGTTTTCAATGCATTTTCGGCTTTCGCTCCTACTTTTAATACTTTATTTATAGCCCGCTTGCTTTCAGGATTACCTCATGGTGCATTTTTCGGCGTGGGATCGGTAGTAGCCAGCAGAATTGCAGAAAAAGGAAAAGCTGCACAAGCTGTTTCGCTGATGTTTATGGGCTTAACCATTGCCAATATCGTTGGTGTACCTTTGGGTACTTTTATCGGGCATAACTTCTCGTGGCGCATATCTTTTGCCGTAGTAGTATTTGTTGGCCTGGTTACTTTATTGAGCTTAAAACTTTGGTTACCTGCTTTAGAAGCTACAAAAAACCGCGATTTAAAAGCAGAATTGAGTTTCTTCAAAAAAAGAGATGCCTGGATCATCATTTTCATGATTTCGATCGGAACAGGTGGTTTATTTACCTGGTATAGCTACATAGCGCCATTAATGACAGAAGTTGCCCATTTCTCGGCCAATGCTGTAACCTATATATTAATGCTTGCCGGTTTAGGCATGATGTTCGGAAATTACATTGGCGGAAAGCTGGCCGATAAATTTTCGCCGGCAAAAGCATCTGCAGCATTATTAATCACCATGGTAGTTACCTTAACCATTGTGCATTTTGTTTCTGCTAGTCAGCCATTGGCTTTAATTATGACTTTTGTAACCGGCGCAGTATCCTTTTCTCTGGCTGCTCCCATTCAGATGCTCATGATCCAAAGTGCCAAAGGTTCCGAAATGCTGGCTGCATCCGCAAGTCAGGCAAGCTTTAACATTGGCAATGCCCTGGGTGCTTTCTTTGGTGGCCTTCCGCTGGTATATGGTTTCGATTATACTTCTCCAGCTTATGTTGGCGCTGCTATGGCCCTGGTAGGCGCGTTCTTCGCTTTCTGGTTAATTAAAAGGAATAGCAGTAAACCGGTAGCCAAAGCTACTTCAGCCGAAGAAGAAGAAACTGAAGAGCAATTTGTAGTGATGCATTAGTTTTTTGCAACACGATCACGAAGCCTCCCATACCGAAGTCCAATACAGGCACCGCAAAAGCTTTTGGCCTGATTAACGTTTGCACTAAGGCCTAAAGTGAGCGCCCACCTGCTGCTGACCATAAAATTAAACCTGGCTTCTGCTGATAAGCCAACGGTACGTTGTTTCACAATTTCATATACATCGCGACCGAACAAACAAAAGAAAGAGTTGCAGGTATTGTACAAAAAGGCTCCACGATAGATGCGCTCAGTATAAGCAGGACCAGCTCCCAATTGCACGTTACCGTAACGATTAAGGGTATAGCTTTTACCTAAAATCAAGGTCAAATCTGAAACACTTGGTGCAGGCTCATAGCTGTATATCTGAAATTCTGACATTACGGATGACTTAAGCGCCAGATAATTGGCTTTACGCTGCAGATATAAATACACATCCACATATGTACCGCTTTCGCTTCCTGATCCAAAACCAATACCCAAACCATAATAAAATTTATGTTTTTGATGCAGGGTATCTTGTTGGGCGAAAACCAAAGTGGTAACCACCAAAAGCAGCAATGTTAAAATAGATTTTCGCATATTGTTAAAATAACCTCGAACCAAATACCAAACCTACCCCTGCAGTAGCAAAAGTTTTTTGCCTGTTGGCATTACCATTCAGCGATAGAGCAATGCCTACGCCATCCACAAAACGAAAGATATACCTCGCTTCAGCAACAAGCCCCGCAGCATTTTTTTGAATAATCTTATCTCTGGTACTATCACTATTCGATTGATCGTACTTTTTCAGATCAGCAATTACGGCTACTCCGCCACCAAACTCTAAACGGTGGTTAGGCTTAATCTGTACCCTTTTACCCAGTATCAGTGCAACCTCAGAAAAACCAGGAACAGTTGTCTCTTCCCCCTTCACATTCACTTCATACGTTTCCTGCAACACAGAAGATATTTTAAATTTGAGATATGATTCTGGCTTATTATAGCTGACAAAGCCAGATATTAAAGGCTTTTCGAGTGTAGCCGCACCGAATTCTAAACCAAAACCAATGGGGCTAAAGAAATTATCAACACTTACTTGCGCCATAAGCAGATTACTCCACAACATAATGGCCAGCAATAAAGCGAATTTTAAATTTGAGATTACTGTTTTCATTTGATATAGCTTTAAATGTTTACCAAATCTAAAACACGACGTAAACGCTAATTAACCTTAAAGATTACAGCTACATTAAATTATATCATTAAAGGAAAATTAGCAATCCACATTACGATCATTAAATTATAATCATTAAATTACCACTACGGAATAATCCATTTAATTATTAAAAACAGGAGCACTAAACCAAAATATTAATCTTTATGGAGAATCAGCAGGAATTATTCTTCGAAGCCATTAAAGCGGCTTTGCCCGATTATCAGAATCTGGCGCTGAGTATAGCCGAAGAACTGGGCATCAGTACAAATGAGGCTTACAAAAAAATAAGGGGTGACAGCAACCTCACCTTTCAGCAGATTATTAAACTGTCTGATTGCTTTAATGTACCTTTTATATATAGTCCCAAACAATCTTTATCGGTTACTTTTAGCTATCTGAACGTAAACGAAGACCTGAACATGGTTAACTACCTTAAAGATTTGCTCGACAATCTCAAAACCATTAAAAACAGTAAACAAAAACACATTACTATCACCACTGACGATATCCCGGTGTTCCATTTTTTCAAATACCCCGAGCTTACCAGTTTCAAACTGTTTTTCTGGGCAAACAGTGCCAACAACATAGAAGTACCATTCAGTTCAAACTTTCTTTCCGACGAGATTATTGAAATTTCTAAAGCCTTGCATAGCACTTATCTCGAAATACCCAGTACCGAAATATGGTCGAAAGACACTATAACAGGCACCTTAGAACAGATCAGGTATGCCTTTGAAGCCGGCCACCTCAGCGATCGCGAACTGGCAGTTAAAATTGTTGAACAGGTAAAATATTGCCTTACCGATATGAATATGTATGCTATCGGCAGTAAAAAAACGATCGACCCGAACCATACCTTTAACTGGTACAACTGCGATGTGCTGGGCAGCATTGCTTACCTGGTCGATTTCAAAGACCACATGGCATGCTACAACCGTTTCAACACCTTTAATTATTTACGCACCGAAGATCAATCATATTGCCTTCAAACGAAAAAATGGATGCAGGGGTTGATTATGAAATCAGTTTCATTTAGCGGTCAGGGAGAAAAGCACCGCAACAAATATTTGTACAATGCCTTCGCCGAGTGCGATAAATTACTGCAGGAGATTAGTCGGGGGTAGTTGGCCAGTTGGGGGTTTAGGAGTCAGTTAACCGATTTAAACAATTAACCGGTTAACCTCATACAGTTTGCAGTTACCGATGAACTATCGAACAAGTTTATCTCTTATATTTGCCAATGCTTAAAAAAGAACGTTATAAACTTTTTGTAGAACATTTTTCGGCCAAGCAGCCAGATGCCGAAACCGAATTGCATTACAACAATCCGTACCAGCTTTTAGTTGCTGTGATCCTCTCTGCACAATGTACCGATAAGCGGGTAAATATGGTTACCCCTGCTCTGTTTCAACGTTTTCCCAATGCCAAAGCACTGGCAGAAGCTACACCTGATATTGTTTTCGATTACATCAGAAGCATCAGTTACCCGAACAACAAAGCCAAACACCTGGTGGGCATGGCCAACATGTTGCTGAATGATTTTAACGATGTAGTACCTTCGGGCGTTGATGACTTGCAGAAAATGCCTGGCGTTGGCCGCAAAACCGCTAATGTAATTGCATCGGTGATTTATAATGCACCGGCTATGGCAGTAGACACACATGTTTTTCGGGTGGCTAACCGTTTAGGCTTAACCAACGGTAAAACCCCGCTTGCGGTAGAAAAAGACCTCGTTAAAAACCTCCCTGAGCACGATATCCACATTGCCCATCACTGGCTAATCCTGCACGGACGCTATGTTTGTGTAGCCAGGAGCCCTAAATGTGATGTTTGTGAAATCACCTACATGTGTAGGTATTTTGAACGACTAACCGCCCAAAATGAAAGAGACAAACTAAAAGCTTAAAAATTATTTTCAATTTACTATTGACATTAGCCAAAAAACATTTACCTTAGCTAAATATATTAGTATTTTAAATATCAACATTCAAGTATATTAGCCGATAATCGATTATATTTACGCCGTAATGAAAAAAGAAATGAGCAACGCAAATCCAGATAAATTAAAAGCCCTTCAGCTTACTTTAGACAAGCTCGAAAAATCGTATGGTAAAGGCACCATCATGAAACTTGGCGATACTGCCGTTGAAGCCATAGAATTTATTTCAACGGGATCAATCAGTTTAGATATCGCTTTAGGTATTGGCGGTATTCCAAAAGGTCGCGTAATTGAAATTTATGGCCCGGAATCTTCTGGTAAAACCACTTTAGCAACCCACATTATTGCCGAAGCACAGAAAAAAGGTGGTATTGCTGCATTTATCGATGCAGAGCATGCTTTCGATCAGTTCTATGCAAAAAAATTAGGTGTAGATACCGATAACCTTTTAATCTCTCAACCAGATAATGGTGAGCAGGCACTTGAAATTGCTGATAACCTGATCCGTTCGGGCGCTATTGATGTAATTGTAATTGACTCTGTAGCTGCATTGGTTCCCAAAAGCGAGATTGAAGGCGAAATGGGCGACAGTAAAATGGGTTTACATGCCCGTTTAATGAGTCAGGCTTTGCGTAAATTAACCGGAACAATTGCCAAAACAGGATGTTGCTGTATTTTCATCAACCAGTTACGTGATAAAATCGGTGTAATGTTCGGTAACCCTGAAACTACTACCGGTGGTAACGCTTTGAAATTCTACGCATCAGTACGTTTAGATATCCGTCGTATCTCACAGATTAAAGATTCTGACGAAGTTTCTGGTAACCGCGTTAAAGTTAAAATTGTTAAAAATAAAGTAGCGCCTCCTTTCCGTATTGCAGAATTCGATGTAATGTTTGGCGAAGGTATCTCTAAAAACGGTGAGATCATCGATTTGGGTGTAGACTTTGGCATCATCAAAAAAGCAGGTTCATGGTTCTCGTACGGCGATACCAAATTAGGACAAGGCAGGGATGCAGTAAAACAGTTGTTGAGCGATAACCCTGAGTTAGCCGAAGAATTAGAAACTAAAATTAAAGCCGAAGTAACCGGCGATAAACTCGTAGAAGAATAAGCCATCCGGCACTTCAATAAAACATAAAAATGGCCTCCCAAATCATGTTCGGGAGGCCATTTTTTTTTTTAAGGATTAGGGTTTAGCAACGCCTTGCTTAGTTTTGACTAAAAATAGCATTGAAATCTTTGGTTACATAAACAATAACCAGTAATGCAGCAATAACCAAAGCACCAAGTATAATTACCCCCCAGCTGCCTTTAAGTTTATTTTTATCCTTCCTGATTAACCAGTATAAAAGACCAATTAACGGTACCGCACAAACAATCCAAAATATTAACGACGCTCCACTCATATAGTTTTATTAGTCCGAAGTCAGAGGTCTGAAGTCGGAATATTTAATTGGTAATTTAAATTACCCTTCTTATTTATGCTATTCTTATTTAACCACAAAGATACAAAGTCAATTGGCAGTTTGCAGTTAACAATAAACAATTTGCAATTGGCACTTTGCAGTTACGAATCAGTTAACCGATTTAAACAATTAACCAGTTAACCAACAATGCCCCTCTAAAATTCCATCCTCGCCATTGGCGATACTTCTTGTCCTACAAAATCATTTGCCAAAAACTTATGGTAACCTGCAATGGCAATCATACCAGCATTATCGGTACAATACTGAAATGCCGGCACATAAACTTTCCAGCCTAACTCATCAGCCGTTTCCTGTAAACCATTGCGCAAGCCCGAGTTTGCCGAAACACCACCTGCAATAGCAATTTCGTTAATGCCGTACTGTTTTGCCGCTTTCTTTAACTTGTTCAATAAAATCTGTACAATACTGTGCTGTACCGACGCGCAGATATCATCCAAATGCTCGGCAATAAAATCAGGATTCTCCTTTTCCTGTTTCCTGATAAAATACAAGATAGAAGTTTTAAAACCACTGAAGCTAAAATTCAACTCCGGTATTTGCGGCTCGGCAAATTTAAATGCCAGCGGATTACCCAGTTTAGCATGTTTATCAATTAACGGTCCACCAGGATATGGCAAGGCCAGCAGCTTAGCGGTTTTATCGAAAGCTTCTCCGGCAGCATCATCCAGCGTTTCGCCAACAATTTCCATGTCAAAATAATCCTTTACCAGCACGATCTGTGTATGCCCGCCCGAAACGGTTAAACACAAGAAAGGGAAACTCGGTTTAGGATCATCGATAAAATGCGCCAATATATGCGCATGCATGTGATTGACAGAAATTAAAGGTATATTTAAGGCTAATGCGAACGATTTTGCAAAGGAAACACCAACCAAAAGCGAACCCAAAAGGCCTGGACCACGGGTAAAAGCTACGGCAGTAATGTCCTGTTTTGTAACATTGGCATTGATTAAAGCCTGCTGCACAGCGGGCACAATATTTTGTTGATGTACCCTCGAAGCTAATTCAGGGATTACACCACCATAATTTTGATGAATTGTTTGGTTTGCAATAACATTGGCAGTAATTTTGCCGTTGTTACAAATAGCAACTGAAGTATCATCGCAAGAGGACTCGATAGCAAGTATAACAGACAAATTATTAATATTTAAGCTGCAAAATTATTAAAAAACTATTTAAAATACTCCTTTGGGTAATTGCATCAATAATTTTGCTGCTTGCGCTTCTTATTTTTTCATTACAATTTAAGCCCGTTCAAACTTATTTTGCGCAGAAAACTGCCGCATACCTGTCAAAGGAGCTTAAAACCACCATATCAATCAAGAGTCTTTACATCAAGCCTTTTAAATCTATCGTTTTAGAAGATTTGTTGGTACTTGACCTTCAAAAAGACACTTTATTGAGCACGCCTCAATTCATGGTTGATATTAACCAGTTATCTATTGACAAGCGGATTATCGATATCAGCACAGTCCAAATCAACAATGGCCGCTTTTTCCTAAAGGATTTCAAAGATAAGTCTTCTAACCTCGATTTCATTATAAACTACTTCGATTCTGGTAAACCTACTGTAAAGAAAAAGAAAAGCAAGCCTTACGATATTAAACTGGGCCGCATCATTTTAAACAAATTTGCCTTCAGATATAAAAATTTCGCAGCTAAAGATACTACCCTGGGCAAGAGTGTAAATTTCGAAAACGTAGACGTTAAAGAGCTTAGTGGTATTTTTGAAGGGCTCGACACCAAAAACCATTTGGTTAAAACGAATATCAAAAATTTAACGCTGAAAGAAAGAAGCGGCTTTTACCTTAAAAACCTGACTGCCCAAACCACAATTGATAGTAATGCAATTGAGCTAAAAAACCTTTTGCTCGAAACCAATCAAAGCCGCTTAACCAATTACTACCAGATGCGGTTTAAAACCTACAGGGATTTTAACCACTACGTAGATAATGTACGCATGAAGGCTATTTTTAAAGATAGCCACATTACCTCAAGAGACGTTGCTTTTTTTGCACCAGAGCTGAGTACAATGAAACTCGATCTGGATGTTGACGGACAAATTACAGGATTGGTAAACAACCTCCGCGCCAGAAAACTTTCGATAAAGACAGGAAAAGCCACTTACATTAAAGGCGATTTTATACTAAAGGGACTACCAAAGTGGAAAGAAACCTTTATGGACCTGAACATCGAAATGGCAGGCACCAACAAGGCCGATCTGGATGAAGTACTGGCGGGTATTACCAACAGCAAGAAGCAAATTGTACCAACCGTAGTAAATAAGTTTGGCAATATCAACTTTAACGGGAGTTTCACTGGTTTTCAGAACGATTTTATTGCCTACGGCGAGTTTAAGACCAAGCTCGGTCGCCTGGTTTCGGATGTAAACATGAAGATCGATAAAAATGATGTTCCAACCTACACCGGAAACGTTAAGAGTTACGATTTTAACCTGGGCAACCTGGTTGATGAGAAAAGCCTGGGGCGTATCAGCTCTTCGTTATACGTAAAAGGCCGTGGTACAGAACTCAAAAATCTGACTGAAAAAATAAACGGTGATGTAGATTATATCGACTTTAATAATTACCGCTACCACAATGTAAAAATCGACGGTACTTTTGATAAAAAATATTTCGACGGTAAACTGAGTATAAATGACAGGAACGTAAAACTGGTTTTTGATGGTGGTGTAAACCTTAATCCTAAATTACCTGTATTTAACTTCAACGCTACCATTTCGAAGGCGCGTTTAAAAGCCCTAAAGCTGCTGAAAGATTCGCTGATGGTAGATGCGAAATTTAAAACCAATTTCTCGGGCACCAACCTGAATAACATTTCGGGTAAATTATTAATTGAAGAAGTTAGGTTGCAAAACCCTAAAGGTGTCTACAGTGTCGATTCGGTACAGTTAACCGCCAACGGAACCGGTGCCAACCGCGTGCTCGATATCCGTTCCGACATTCTGGACGCGGGCATTCAGGGTGAATATGATCTAAACTCAATTGTATCATATTACAAGGCCATTGCCAAAACTTATATTCCATCATTAAAGGCCGACATTTTTAAATACAAGAACCAAATCTTCAAGTTTAAACTGCTCATTAAAAAGTTCGAGCCTATTGCGCAGATTTTCATCCCTGGCCTCGAACTGGAGGAAGGAGCTACCTTTAACGGCGATTTCGACTCGCGAAACAACACAGCGGTACTGAACGGTTTTGTTAAAAAACTGAAATATAATGGTGTTGTGGTAAACAATATCATTATCGATGAAAACACTACCCCTCAGCAGCTTCAACTGATTGTTACTTCCGATCGCGTGCAGCTTAACGACAGTTTATACATTAAAGATGTAAACGTTTCCAATATCCTGCGTAATGATAGTCTGGCCTTCAACGTTAAAATGTCGAACGCCGACGAAGACAACCAGCTCGATTTAAACGGCTTGGTAGAGTTTACCAAAAACCAGGATACAACCGCCCGTTTGAGTGTGCTGCCTTCTATTCTAAAAATAAATAACGAAGAATGGCGCATACAAGAGAAGGTGCGTATTGTGCTCAATAATGGCAAAACGGAGATCACCAATTTCGATCTCACTAACGGAGCGCAACAATTAACCATTGACGGATTGATTTCGGAAGACCCGAAAGACCTCATTACCGTAGGCTTTAAAGATTTCAACCTCAAAACCCTTAACCCTTTTACCAAAGGTGCGGGCATTAAACTGGGCGGCAATGCTAACGGAAAAACCAATTTGTACGGCATACTTAAAGCTCCGCGTGTAACCGACGACCTGAAAATAGATTCGCTGAACTTTAACGATATTTATATAGGTACCCTTACCGATACCTCATCATACAATAACGCCACCAATAAAATCGATGTGTTTACCCGTATCGTGGCCGAAAACTCGGAAACATTTAAGCTAACCGGAAACCTCGACCTGAAAGAGAAAGAAATTGATCTGGCGGTAAAAATGGACGAAAGCAAACTCACTATTTTAGAACCTTTTGTAAAACAACTGGTATCTAATTTAAGGGGAAATATTTCTGCCGATTTAACAGTTAAGGGTAAATTCGACAAACCACAAATCAACGGTACAGTGGCCTTAGATAAAGGGCAGTTAATGGTAAATTACCTCAAAACCACTTATGTAATTACCGATGAAGTTCAGGTAAGCAATAGTGTTATTGATTTGGGAGAAGAATTTAAACTGGCCGATTTAGAAGGGCATGAAGCCATCGCAAAAGGCACAGTGGACCTGAACAACATTAACTACCCTACCTTAGATGTTAAGGTAACCGCCAACAGCTTAATGGCCTTAAATACTACAGCAAAAGATAACTCGATTTATTATGGCCGAGCTTACGGCACCGGTGTATTTACATTTACCGGGCCTACCAATAAAATGAAAATCGATATTAAGGCAAAAACAGAGAAAGGAACGGTTTTCAATTTGCCGCTAAACAGCTCTGAAACGATATCGGATAAGGATTTCATTAATTTTGTAAGCCGCGATTCTACAGTAGCAGTTAAGAAAACAACCAATTTCGATGGTTTAACACTAACCTTTAAATTAACTATCGACCCAAATACCACAGCCAACATTTTTACCACACTGGGTAATTTAAGTGGTAAGGGTAATGCAGAACTGAACCTGAACATCAACAGTTTTGGCGATTTCGAAATGTCGGGCGATTATATTATTGAAACCGGAAGTTTCGATTTTACGGCACAGGAAGTGATTAACAAGAAATTTGAAATCAGACAGGGCGGTACCATCCGCTGGACAGGTAACCCTACTGCAGCACAAATTAACCTGAAAGCCGTTTATGCACTTAGGGCAAGTTTAAACGATTTGTATAAAGCAGCTAACCGCGATGCGAGCAGCAATGCCAACCAAAGGGTAAATACGGAGGTAGAAATGGGTTTAACAGGTCTTCTATTAAAACCGGAAATTAAACTCGATATCAATTTCCCGGCACAGCCTTCAATTAAAGAAGAGTTGCAAACCTATTTCAGCGACCAGAACAACCTGAATTTACAGGCCTTCAGTTTAATTATCAGAAGAAGTTTTGCCCCTGGAAACGGTGGCCAGTCAATCGGAAACCAGTTAAGTTCAACCGCAACAAGCACAGCAACCGAACTGGTATTTAACCAGTTTAACAATGTACTTTCTTCTTTAAACTTAAACTTTGTCGATCTTAACGTACGCTCATTAAGTGAGGCCAATGCATCATTTAAATTCTTTAACGACCGCCTGATTATTAATGCGGGTATTGTGGACCGTAACAGCGTAAACGATTTTACCATCATCGATTTTGGTAAAGACAACGTTGGTAGGGAAGTTGAAGCGGTATTCCTGATTAAAAAAGATGGAAGCTTAACCATCAAAGCGGCTAATAAACCACCTACACAACAAAGTATTTTCTTAAACAGCGGTATTAGTCCAACGGCGAACGTAACTTCGTTTGGTTTGGTATACACCCAGCAGTTTGATACGTTTAAAGAGTTTATCCAGAAAATTTCGGGTTCTTATCGCCGCAATTTAAAAAGAAAACAAAGCGAAGCGCCTGTTAAAACCAATAAATCGCTCAATAAAGATGTGATTATTAATCAAACCAAGGGAAACCAGCGGAGGTAGGTTTTTAGTTGATGGCCCATTAGTTGATGGTTTAATAGTCGGGCAAAATAAAACAGGGCAAAAAAGCTATAGCCCCATCTCATACTAAAACAAAATTGTCATGCTGAACGCAGTGAAGCATCTCTTAGTTCAGATCCGCTTGCGCGCGTTTCTAACGCGTGCAGCAATAGCACTACGACTGTATCGTATTAAGAAAGCGTTAAAAACGCTAAGCTAATCACACACTGAGCATATCCCCAAAAAAGGCCGGCAATATGTGCCAGCCTTTTCCATGATTTTCATTTAACCACAATCAATTCTAATAATTAAAACTGAGAGCAGCCAAAGCCAACCAGACTATCCTTTCATGATAGAATGGCCCATTTTATCTCTTTTGGTGGTTAGATAACGCTCATTGTGTACGTTACTAGCAATTTCGATTGGAATGTTTTCTACCACTTCCAAACCATAGCCAATTAAACCAGCCCTTTTAGTTGGGTTGTTACTCATCAGGCGCATTTTGGTTACACCTTCCGATCTTAATATCTGTGCACCTACACCGTAATCGCGTTCATCACCTTTAAAACCAAGTTTAATGTTGGCTTCAACAGTGTCAAAACCAGCATCCTGTAAGTTATAAGAACGCAGTTTATTAATAAGTCCAATACCTCTACCCTCCTGGTTCATGTAAACTACAATACCTTTACCTTCTTTTTCGATCATCTCTAAAGCTTTATGCAACTGCGGACCGCAATCGCAACGGCACGAGCCGAAAATATCACCGGTAACGCAAGAGCTGTGTACACGTGCTAAAATAGGTTCATCGGCAGTCCACTCGCCTTTTGAAATGGCTAAGTGAGTAGCATTATTATCCAGTTGCGTATAAGCCGTCATTTTAAAATCGCCCCAGGCAGTAGGCAAAGCAATGCTCACTTCCTGTTTAATCAGGCTATCTAAATTTAAGCGGTAAGCAATCAGATCTTCAATTGATATAATTTTTAACTGGTGCTGCTCGGCAATTTTAAATAAATCGGGAAGACGCGCCATTTCGCCATCTTCTTTTAAAATTTCGACCAATAAACCAGCAGGCTTCATACCAGCCAAACGGGCTAAATCTACTGCAGCTTCGGTATGACCTGCCCTGCGGATTACACCGCCATCTTTGGCAATTAAAGGAAAAATATGCCCTGGCCTGCCCAATTCTGCCGGATCGGTTTTGGGATCAACCAATGCCAGCATGGTTTTAGAACGGTCGCTGGCCGAAATACCTGTTGTACAACCATGACCAACCAAATCTACAGAAACCGTAAAATTAGTTTCGTAAGCGGCTGTATTTTTACCCACCATCAAATCGAGGTTAAGCTCTTTACAACGCTCTTCGGTTAAGGGGGCGCAGATTAAACCACGACCATAAGTAGCCATAAAATTGATTACCTCTGGTGTTGCATTTTCGGCAGCCGTTAAGAAATCACCCTCATTCTCTCTATTCTCATCGTCGACAACAATAATCACTTTACCAGCTTTTATATCTGCGACAGCTTCTTCTATTGTGTTTAATTTCGTTTGCATTTTATATAGCATTATGGAGGAAAACGCGGCTAATTATCTTTAAACAAGTTTTTATGCTGCAGCGTTAACTTGTACAAATGTACAACCTTATTAGGCAATTTTTGGATTAAAATATCATTTGTAAGTAAAGGAAATGAGGCTACTTTTCCTTCTTTTTAAACACTTTAAGCAGCATCTGCTTGTAATAATTCACATCAAAAAGTGCCGAATCAACCGTGGCCTTATAGGTTAAAAAAGCAGCCAGTGGCGACAGCACAATCATGGCCATCCACATACCCACTATCGGGTTCAGGTTACCCTCCCTTGCCGATTTCTCTGCAACAGTGGTAATAATGTGGTACACCAGGAAGAACGAAATGGCTACTACAACCGGTAATCCCATCCCTCCTTTTCTGATAATGGCTCCCAGTGGTGCCCCGATAAAGAATAGCAGGATACAAGATGCCGCAAGGGTAAACTTACGCTGGTACTCTACCGTGGTGAAAATAATTTCGCCGGTTAAATCGGTTTGGCGTGGTGCCCAGTTGGGTACGTGCTGCATAATATTGGCTACCACGTTCGTGGCATTATCAAGGGCCTGCTTGCGCGATCCGTTGGGAATACTCTTCAGCACCACATCATCTATTTTAGCGGGTGCAGCCTTTATTTTGGTGTAACCTTTAGTAACATTAAACTGCTTAAAATTACTGGTTAAATTCTCGATGGTACGCATATGTATGGTATCGAGCTGCTTGGTAAGCGAATCGCGTTTGCGCACAATCCCTTTCAGGTTTAACATCGGGGTACTATTACCGAAGGCATTAGGGTCGGTTTTATTGCCATCAAACGACGACATATCAAAACGTGGCGCAGTTTCTTTAAATCTCCTACGCGAGAAAACCTGTCTTGGGTTGTACATCCCGCTACTACTCGCCTGCTCTTCGTACTGTACGCCGTTTTTCAGGCTCAGCACCAGAAACTTACCATCGGCAGTTTTTTCCATCTTGCCTTCTTTGGCCAGAATTACCTTCGGAATACCATTGTTTTCTTTATGATCGTAAATCATAATGTTGTGCAGGGTACCATCTTCTTCTTTCGAATCGACACGGATGGCATAACCCGGTATCGCATTGTTAAACACGCCCGGCTTAATCAGGAAGGAAAGTTTTTTATTGCGGATATCGTACAGCAGCGAACCAAACTTCAGATTGGCTTTGGGCAACATGTAGTTGGCAAAGAAAAATGAAGATACGGTAAGGATTAAAATCACCACAAAAAGCGGTCGCATGGCTTTCTGCAAAGAAATACCAGCTGATTTAATGGCCACCAGCTCGTAATTTTCGCCGAGCGAACCGAAAGTCATGATAGAAGAAAGCAGCACAGATAGTGGCAATGCCATCGAAACGTTGGCTGCCGAGGCATAATACATCAGCTCCAGAATGGTGTACCATTCGAAGCCTTTGCCAATGAGATCATCAATCCATTTAAACAGAAAAAACATTAGCAAGATGAACATCATTACAAAAAATGTTGCAATGAATGGTCTTACGAATGCTTTTATTAATAGAAGATGTAGTTTTTTCACCCTACAAAGGTAAACAATGCGCAGATAATATTATGCACCCAAAACACTAATCAGGTAATCGATCTGGTTATCCCAGATTAATTTCTTCTCGGCCAGAAGTTCATCAGTAGTAAAATCGGTAATCGAGAGGGCTACATCGTTGGTTAGTTCATCCTGTACAATTTCCATCTCAAAATAACATTGAGGCTCATCATCCAGCCATTTAAACTTTACCAGTTTATTTTCCTTAACCGAAACCATTTTCGCTTTCAGTTGCTCATCATCCCAGGTAAACGTATATACCTGATCGCGGAAAACCACATCATCGGCAAACCATTGCGACAAACCGTTGGGCTCGCTTATAAAGCTGTATAATATTCTTGGTGACGATCTAACTTCGTACTCTAGTGTAAATTTTTTCTTTTCTGCCATGTTAGTACACTACCAGAATAATTTCCGGATTATTTTAAATGTTATTTTTCTAAAGAAAGGTATTTTATTCTATATCTGCAACTCTTATCATTTTTTTGATTATTTACCCAATTTAACGGATTTAATAGTTGGTTATTGGGTTAATTGTTTAAATCGGTTAACTGCCTCCTAACTCCAAATCGGCTGTCACCCTAAGGGTTAATTTATTTCATAAAATCAATATTAGTGCAGCCCCCTCGGAGTCGTCATTTCGAGCGGAGTGCAACGTAGCGACAACCACGCAGTGCTCAGCGAAGCTAAATCTATTTAAAGATCTCTCCATTTTGCTGCGCTTCAGTCGAGATGATGATTCTTCTATTGGGACTGTCAATGGTATCAGAGTCGAAGGGCCATACACATTCGCCAACTGAATTACCTTTCTTAGTAATATTAAGCCCATCGTACTTGTAATCCATCAGCATAATAAGGTTTCACATATCCATACAAACAAAAACAAGCCCAAATCAGGCAGGTAGAGCCAAACTAAAACCCATCCAATTCATTTAATTTTACTGTGCTATAGGGCTTTAAATGTTTTTTCACATTTATTTTTATTAGAATGTATATTTATCCTATATTTGCAGCTCTTAAAAATAACCACATCTGTATTTACATTATTTAGTAAATATAAACCCGGCGGGGTAGCTCAGATGGTTAGAGCGCAGGATTCATAACCCTGAGGTCACGAGTTCAACTCTCGTTCCCGCTACACTGAAAATCAAGCCTTTAGGACAATCACCTAAAGGCTTTTTTATTTACTGCTTAAACATAGCTAAAACAAAAAAGGGTCTTCACACCTATTTTAAAGCGGTTCGCTAAAACAACGTCATAAACTTCTATCTTTGTTTTTCAGCACAAATACATTTTATTTATGGACGTTATTTGCCTAGAAGACCCAGCTTTTTATGCACTGATCGAAACAGTCGTAAAACGCCTTTCAGAAAAGAACAACATTACACAGGACAAATGGATATCTGGTGCGGAGGCTATGAAAAAGCTGAACATCACATCCAAATCAACTTTGCAAAAATACAGAGATCAGGGGTCAATCCGTTTCAGCCAACCGGATAAGAAAATAATTCTGTATGATCTGGATTCAATCTATGCGTTTTTGGACAAAAATTCACACGACACATTTTAATCATGGAAGAAGAACTAGAAGTATCACAGGAATATCTAAAGGGGTTTAATGACGGCTACCAGCTACGCAAGCATGAACCGGAGTTATTGGACAAGATTTTAAAATCCACAAGCACTGCCACCAACGAACGAATAAAGGCTATGGAGGCGGGCAGCCGTCAAGCGCAGAAAGAGAAGATAATCGAACAGATGAAGGAGAAGGAAGCAAAGGCCAAAGAGCAGTCAAAAGGTAAAGAACGAGAGCGTTAATGTAATTTTTCACCAAAATCGGTCAATGGTTCCCTTACAGCTAAAAAACAATTCTCAAACCCGTCTTTTTGCTTTAAGATTATAACAGGTTAAGAATATTCTTGTACCTAAAGTCAGTTACCATCCAACGGGTATTACCACGGTATTACGAGTGAAGAACAAGGGAAGTCAGGGTCAATTAAGTCATTGAAAATTGGTTGCGGGGGCAGGATTTGAACCTGCGGCCTTCAGGTTATGAGTTAATTAACATAATATTAATGTAGTTATTGATAGCAATGTTTGGTTATTGATTATTATATAAAAAACAATTAGTTAGTGCAATTCACGACATCGTTTGCTATTGACCACGACCTCCCTTTATTCATCCACAAAGTATTACCACGGTATTACCATTTCTTCACAGGAGTGTCGCATGGCCAATGCAATCAACTTTACTAAAGCCACTTTAGAAAGTCTGCCGTTACCCCCAAAAGGCAAAAGAAAATACTATCAGGATACCCAAGTCAAAGGCTTGACAATATCTGTCCTTCCAAGCAATTCAAAATCCTTTTATGTATATAAAAAGATTAGCGGCAAGCCCGAGTATATTTTTCTAGGTTCGTTTCCTGATCTTTCAATCGACAATGCAAGAAAAACCGCAAGAATTAAATTAGGACAGATTGCAGAGGGCAAGAACCCACAAGAAGAATTACGTCAGGCACGTAATGAAATGACACTTGGTGATCTTTTCAATGAGTATATGAGCAGACATAGCAGGTTGCATAAAAAGTCTTGGATTTATGATGAGCGGGAAATACCTGCTTTTCTTTCCCATTGGTTTGATCGAAAAATTTCAAGTATCAAACGAGCTGAAATAAAGAAGCTCCTTGATGATGTATTTGAAAAAAATGGCCGCTATCAATCAAATCGCGTGCTTGAGCGTATTCGCACAATGTACAACAAGGCAATTGAATGGGGCTGGGAAGGCATTAATCCAGCGGCTCGAATAAAAAAATTTAGAGAAAAAAGTAGAGATCGTTTTGTACAACCGCATGAAATGCCACATCTGATACGTGCTTTGAATGAAGAATTGAACGAAACTGCACGGGATTATTTATGGACACTATTTTTAACGGGCGCACGTAAGACAAATACACTCATGATGCGGTGGGAAGAAATAAACTGGCAACGAAACGAATGGCGTATACCGGAAACAAAAAACGGTGAACCATTAATTGTAGCTTTAACAGATCGAGCAGTTGATGTCCTAAAACAACGAAAGGAAAAATCAAATAGTCATTGGGTATTTCCGCAAGATGAAGATAGTGAAAAGCACTTTATTAATCCAAAGCGTATCTGGAAACGGGTTTTACAAAATGCAACACTGTATATGTGGAAACAAGACGACAAGATTTCAAAATGGCTTAGTGATACTGAAACAGAAATATCAGCTTTGCCGTCAAATTTTTGTATGTATAATAGAATTGTAAAACGTGCCACTTTGCAAAAAATAGCATTACCACCAGACTTAATGGATATACGTATACACGATATTAGACGAACATTCGGAAGTTATCAGGCGATAGGTGGTGCAAGCCTACAGGTAATTGGTAAAAGCCTCGGGCATAAATCCGTCCAAGCTACACAAGTTTATGCCAGATTAAATCTTATAGCGGTGCGCGAATCGATCAATAAATCAACTGAAATGATGTTTAGTTTCTGATCGTCGTAATTTTTGAAAAGGCCAATAGGCTTGCGATATATAATTATCGTAAGCCTATTTTTTTAAATATATTATTCTTTAAACTAGGTTGCTATATAAACAATCATGCATATGCCATTATAAATGGCCTTAATCTGTAATATATTACCTAGGTATATAAAGATTTTTCGCAAACATACTATAGTAGTACGTTTGCATGGATAACGATGGATTGTTATTGATTTTTCGTTTTTTATTGGCAATTCAATTTTTATTATGCAATAAAGCGCGCTTCCTTTTTTCAGGAAAATCTAGGGAATTACTCCCGCTATTAAAATCAAACCATAGGAGAAATTAATGTCGCAATATTGGAGCGAGAAATTACTGACACCTAAAGAAGCCGCAGAGTTTATTGATTATGGAGAAAATACCTTAGCATCATGGAGATGCAATAAAACGCATGAACTACCATACCTCAAAATCGGTCACCGCATACGCTACAGAAAACAAGATTTAATTGACTGGCTGAATAAGCAATTGATTAAATCATAGTACCTTTAAAAATAAAAACGGGAAAAGAAAGTGCGGTCAAACCTTTCCTTTCCCTAAGCCCAACAGAACAATTTAATCCGGAAAGATCGACATGAACATTGAACATGCGAATAGTATAGCCTTGTCTGCAATTTTAGAAAAGGCAGGATTTAAGCCTGTAAAAGAAACGGGCAAAGACCTTTGGTATCTCTCCCCCCTACGCAATGAAAAGACGGCCAGCTTCCATGTTGATCTGCGCAAAAACGTCTGGTTCGATTTCGGTGCCAATAAAGGCGGTGATAGCATTGCCTTTGTGTGTGCGTATCTGGAAGCAACCGCAGAAAACCATACGGCTTCAGACGCATTGCGCTGGTTAAAGAACATGATGAATGATGGAGTTATCATTGGAGTGGTGCGTGACCCTAATGAAGTTGAGGACAAGAGTAAGCTCACATTAAAGAAAACAAAACCACTACAGCATCGTGCGCTTATCCATTACCTAGAAAGTCGTGGTATTCCTCTTTATATTGCGCAAAGCTATCTTAAAGAAGTCCACGTTCATCATAATGGCAATGATAAATCATATTTTGCCCTTGGCCTTAAGAATGAAAGTGGTGGTTACGAAATCCGCAATCCTTACTTTAAGGGATGCATCCGGCCAAAGAATATTACCTTTATCCGTGGTGAAATTCCTAAACCAAACGGCATCCATATTTTTGAGGGCTTTATGGATTACCTATCTATCATCACCCAGCAGGGGAAACCGCTGGAAAATGATGCAATCATTTTAAATTCTCTGGCCTGTATGCGTAAAGCAACCGCCTATATTAAAAACTACGGATATAGAGTTGCGTATACGTGGCTGGATAATGATGATGCGGGAAAAGAAGCTACAGAAGCGTTTGCAGAGTTTTTTAAAACAGAAGAAAACCTGCAACACCGTCCGATGAACAAACTTTATGCGAAACATAAAGATGTCAATGACTGGCAAATGTACCGCCTCGGTTTAGGGCAATAGGTGAACCATGCAAACAGATATTCGTTCTCTTTTCAGAGTTTCAGAAATTGAAATTTCCTACAAACACAAAGCACCTGTCAATGAAAGGATTAACGTATCTAAATCCGAAACAGCCTACGAGATACTTAAACATTCATGGGATGAAAACAAGATCGAGTTATTGGAGCAATTCAAAATATTGCTTCTAAACGGTCAAAATCAATGTTTGGGATTATCCGAACTTGCAACTGGTGCAATGGATTTGTGCTACGTTGACCAGCGGTTATTGTTTGCATTGGCTCTTAAAGCTAAAGCGCCCCGACTGATTTTGGCACATAATCATCCAAGCGGCCAGTTGAAGCCTAGTAATGCTGATATTGCTTTGACCAAGAGATTGCAGCAGGGCGGCAACATTTTAGGAATAGAAATAACCGATCATCTGATCGTGGCATCACACAATTACTATTCCTTTGCAGATCAAGGCATGATGCCATTATAGAATAAGGCCGTTATCAGGGATGATAGCGGCCTTATTCTTTGAATATAATTTTGATAACAATTGGTTCGGTTGAGTTGGCGACTGCGTAGCGGGAATGCGTTTCCACTATCACTTTAGGAATGTGGTTCATAAACAGATCAAACAATAAAGCCAGATTATACCCGTGCAGGATAATCGTATGCGTGGTAAAACATACCGTAACGCAGTTTTCAGGCTTTTTTACGTTCAATTCCACTGATACCAGATAAGCGTAATTGAAAAGCATCTTACGCCCATCCAGCCACGCAAAACAAACATTGCGCACGTCACTGGCAAAGTTATAGCTGTCGCTATTGGCATCCTGATTATCTGCGAAATTCGACTTAAAGTCGTGGTTTTGGCTCATAAGATTGTACCCTCGCTTTGTTTTGTGTGTTAACAGCTTCGGTTATATCTTCTGGTCTTATTGGTATGGATTGACGGGCTAGGTGTTCTGCCCTGTCACGTGTGATTGTTTTTCTTTTCACCAGCTCTATTGCTGATTGCCTGTCTCCGGTTTCAGAAACATGGTTTAGTAATTCAGGCACGTCATCGGTATAGATATGTGCGGCATCACGCCCACGGGAAACGGAAACATAGAACTGCTTTAAATCCGAGGCCGGAAACGTGGCCGCAGGCTGATAGATAAAAACCTCGTCCACAGTCTTGCCCTGCGAGGCGTGGGAGGTCACACAATGCGCATGGGCGATGTGGCCGTAGTCACGAGGCAGGGAATAAACAAGCTTGCTGGCGGGGTTTAAAACCTCGATAGCACCATCTTTGTCGATAGAAAGCACTTTCAGGCTTTGCCCGTTGTTCAGTTGTTTTTTATTGGTATCAAATCCATTGCGTGTAATCCGCAGGCTATCGCCAACGGAAACGGCTATTTCTTTTTTCACCAGCACATCGAAACGGCTTGCTACATCGAAAGGCAAAGCAATTTGTTTGCCGTCCTGATCTATGAGCGTGACAGAATTATCGCTGATCGTGTCCACCGTCCACAGTGAGCCGTTCTTTATCCCCTTGGCGTGCTGGTTAAACCGCACGACACTACCCTGTTGATAATTTCGGCAATCCTGTTTTTCTGCTTCGGTCAGGTTTAGGCTGACCAATTGCGGCACAGTGTATTCCTCTCGGCCGATCAAACCATCCTGTTTGAGCCTGTCACGGATTGCCTGTGTTACCTGTTCACCCTGTTTATGAGTTGGTGACACCACAAGGGCGGTTTTTCCTTTTTTCAGGGCAGCCAGATAATCATCGACTATGCCAATAGTCGGATTCATGGGATCTACTGCCTTGATAGCACCCATAGCGTGCAGCCTGTCAAAGCCTTGCTGTGCATCCCCCACAGACAAGGCTTGCACGGCTTCCCTGTACTCGGTATGGCGCTGGCGGTATATCCGGCTAACATTCGCCCCTCGGATGCCCGCAACAGTGTTCAGGATGCGCAGGGCATCGCCACGCACCACACTATTATGCTGGCGGGTATCGCCGCTTAAAATAAGCCGTGCGTTTTGTTCTCTGGCAAGGGTGAGCAGGGCGATCATATCTTTCGTGCCAAGCAATCCCGCTTCATCCACCCAAAGGACGTTATCTTTTAACTTGGTCTGACGACCAGGTGCAGATAACAGGGCGGCCACCGTTTCGGCATTTTCAAAGCCTTCACTACGCAGGACACCACGGGAAGCTTCTGCCGTAGGTGCGACAACAAACACGGAACGGCCTGTTTGCTCTATGAGCGTAACAGCTTCTTTCATGAGGGTGGTTTTACCCGTACCGGCACGCCCCTGAATAATTGAAACTCTGTCCGGTGTGGTCAGGATATGGGTTACGGCCTCGGCCTGTTCACCATTCAGGGATAAGGGCGGTGCTTTCACGTATAAAGGCAACATCGCACCTTTGCCACTTAGTGCCAGTGCCACCATGTGCCGTTCCTCGGCCAGCACTTCCCGTGTAGTGCAAAGGGTCTTATCCCCTTCCTGAATGGTGATGATGCGGTCATCACGCATAAAACAATCCGTGATCTGGTCAGCACTAACAGTGTTATCACCAGTCGCAAACCGATAAGCACTTTCTAAAATCCGTCTGTCCTGAAAGACCGAAGCCCGTTCAAAACGAAGTTTCAAGGCATGGTCAACACAGTGTTGCGCCGTTAGTAGCGATTGTTCAGGTGCAGAGGGATAGCGAATGATTGTTTTGCCATCACCCTGTTTATCCATACCGAGGGCATAAATCTGTTCCCGCCATGCTTTTTTAAGCTCGGCCATAGACGAGCCTTTTTGTTTTTTTGCACGGGTACGGGAACCGAGTTTATCCAACTCGGCAGGGTTGGTAATACCAAGCTCTTTTGCTGCTTGGCCGATTTCATTGGTACGTTTTGAAAACAGGTCAAGCACAGGTGCAGGAACGCCCACTACCTCAAAAGAGGTATTGGTCAGGCGAATACGATAACCCAGCGCAATCAGTTTATCGGACAGGTTCTTGTGAAACTTGGCCTGATAATACGGCATGTTACGCTTGATATTACGGAACTGGCCTGCTTTGTATTTTTGTTCGACCTTATCCCATGTGGCATTGAAGGTGAAACAATGGCAATGCAAATGCGGGTCAGGCTCGACACCAGCCACAGGCCGTGCCGTTTCGTGGACAAATTCCGTCCACAACAATGTGCCAGTGGTACGGTTGCTATCCGCATCTTTCTTTTTGCCCTTCCGTACACGGCTTTGTGCATCACCCTCGATTTCATTCATGGTTTCGGTAACGCTGGCACGAAACACATTTAGCACATGGTCATCTTTAGACAGAACGTGCAAAACAGATACAGACTTAGGGCAATGAAAGTTTATATCATACCCTACACACCGTTTTGAACTTTGGCGTGATGTCAGGTTCTTGCCCGTAACGGGATTTATATTATCGCAGAGAAGCTGGAACACTTCCTTGCTGGCGAGTGTTTCCAGCTTCATACGCTGCGCAATCCGACCACCAAATTGACCAGCGTGTTCTTGGTCATTCAGGTAGTAATCGGATTGGTTCAGGGAGGTATTAAAATAGCTTTTAGCGTGTTGAGCAGACTTGCTCTGTACCATGCGAATCATGGTAACGCTTATATCATGGGTTTTGAAAACGGGGCTTGTGTTTCTGCAAAAATCCAACACAAAGCATATCTATCAAACATCCGTCACAGATCAACGGCTATCAAACTAATTCTATCAGACATCTTCCCGAAAAACGCTTTCGGCTTTAAGGACGTCTAATATGTCCAAAATTATAAAGTTGACAACCATTAGGCGTATGGTACGAATCTAGTATACAGCATTAAGGATTTCATGCAGCAGTATTTGCCACCATGTCTGACTATTCAAGATCACAGTTTATGTGATTATCAATCATTTATCATTACAATTAATAAAGCGCTTTTCAATTCCGGAAATGCGCTTTCTTTTTATGGAGAATATAATGGATAAGCTAAGAGCATGGGTAGTAAAGCACAAGTTTATAGCGGTTTTGTTAATACTATTTCTTGTGCCGTTTATTTGCATTTATAAGCCATACAAAGCCACAAATCCGGCCAACCCGTTGTTCATTGAAAGCCAATTTAGTTTAAGTGACTACTATTTTAGACGACAAGCTTTAATTGACGCATTACAGAAATTGCTTCCAATCGGCACAGAAAAAGAGCGTGTCGAGCAAATTCTTGTTGAATACGGTGGTGCCGAAATTGTTGATAATAATAGTACAACAAAAGGTTTCTTTACTTACAGATATAAGCCACTCCATATCACATACGACCCCACTCGAATTGATGTATATTATGATGACATTAACAAGGTTGAGGTAGTGCTTTTCAATCGAATGGCTGTTAATGGAAATTTTGAAACAATTAAAAAACGCTCACAGAAAAATTAATAGGGGTAATTGTAATGACCGCCAATTCTAAACTCTATATTGCATCCAAAGAAGTTCTAAACACTAATCATGGTCATCTCTATATCGTTTATGATGAAGACGGTGATCTTGGTACATTAGGTGACCAAAAAGTTATTCGTGGTGGTAATGATACTGCACAAACAAGCGCAGGCCTTGATTTAATGCTTGAAATTGGCGTGCTGATTCAAGAATCTGCGGATGCATATGGATCAAATGATACGCCATTTTCTCGTGGAACAACTGAAATTACAGTGCCTAACAAAACTGCTGATGCACTCTGGAATACACTACTATTATTCGCTAATAGCTTGGGACAGCAAGTAACCGTCTCAGGCTATACAGAAGGTGAAATACGAAATACCGGATTAGCTTATGATTATCTACCGACGAGTGGTACCGAAGGATTTAATAGTAATTCAACAGTTGTATCGTTCTTATCTCAGATTGGTGTAAGACTTGTAGACGTTACTCCATTAAACGCAGAAACGCCATTAGACCCGAATGACCGATACGAAGTTGATTATTATCCAGACTATCATAATCAATATGGTGGCACTAATGATGACAACTTTTTGCTAGACAATGCTGTAACAGATATTAATGGCAGAGATGGAGTCGATGCTGCTGATTTTTCTGCCTTGACCACTGAAATCGTTGTTAACCTAGCAATGCAATCTTTCCTTGTTGGTGCAAATTCGACATCTGTAAACTCAATAAAAAATATTGAAAATCTGACAGGTACGGATTTTAATGATATTCTTAGAGGTGACAATTATAAAAACATCATTCATGGTGGCGATGGAAACGATGTCATTAGCGGCGGCGGCGGAGTAGATTTACTTTATGGAGAAGCTGGTAATGATACGCTTAGCTTTAATGTATCACAAAATAGCGTTGTTTTCACATCTAAAGAATTCCTTTCTGGCGGTGATGGTGTAGATACATTAAGGCTTGAAATGCGCTCTGAATGGCTATCACCAGCTTTGCGTTCTGAAATTCTATCGGTCTACAATCAAATGGTACAAAACCCACAGTCCGGTGGATTTAACTACACATTTCAAAATATTAATCTACAGATCGAGGGGTTTGAAAAACTAGAGCTTGTAATAAATGGGAAACCAGTAAGCATTACTCCAAGCGTTACAGACACAATCTTTTCTAATAATTTTTATGGTAGTTTTTTCAATAATACTTTACTACCTCATCAGGCTCCATTCTATTATTTGAGTAAACCTCAATATTCCTTGGATGATAGTATCAGTACTATTGCTGGGAGTTTTATTACATCTGCTGGTGGTGCCATTACAGTTTTAAGTAACGGGTCATTTAGCTATGTACTTCCATCACCATCTTATAAAGGAGTTGATAGCTATACTTATACATATACAGACGCATCTGGATATACAGGAACGTCAACTGCATACTTTAACATTAGAGATAATTCGTATTCACCCCCTTATGGCTCAGAAGAACATTTTGTTTTAAATGGGGCAAATACACCTGCATATATTGCTAATGAGGGATATAGTTGTAACATTACGGCTAGTGATTACTCCGATCAAATTTTTATAGACCTTTGGGATAATTCTGCTCTTACAGGAAATGGATATATTAATGGAGCAGGAGGAGATGATGATATTTTTGCTTCCAGCGGCGCGAGTGATTACTATGAATATAGAACAATGTCCGTTTATGGTGGAGATGGCAATGATGTTTTACGTGTAGGTGGATTCCATGTTACCATAGATGGTGGTAATGGTGATGATGTAATTCACGAAAGTATATTTTACAATGCTACAATTACAGGTGGAGCAGGAAAGGATATAATCCGGTTTGGTTTTGATGCGGAGAGCGATTATCCGGTAACAATAAATGTAAATGCTGGTGATGACGATGATTTAATTTCATTGATTTCGGTAACTGATGCTACAAACGTAGATTATATTATTATTGATGGTGGCACAGGTACCGACACATTAAGACTAACTGATCACCATGTGACTAACATGGGCGTTGTTGTTAATCTCGATATCGGTACAATTTCTGCCAATAATGCGACCCCATCATTTATAAGTATTTCAAACATAGAAAACGTTTTAGGTACTCACTATAATGATGTTATTTTAGGCAATGATGCTGATAACGTTATATTCGGTTGGGTTGGCAATGATACGCTCTCTGGTGGCCTAGGTAATGATATATTACACGGCGATTTTGATACCAATAAACAAGGTTTTAGCCCCGGTTACAGCCTTTATCCTGAAACTAATGATGATACATTCTTAATAAATTTGAACGAAGGTGTCGATCAAATTTATGATTTCGTTGGTAATGATAAAATAATATTTGGAGCCGGAATCCTTGCTACAAATTTAGAATATATTCAAGATGGAAATGACCTTTTAATCAAACATAGTGGTATTGATCTTGTCCGATTAATGGATCATTTTTATAATGGAGCTTACGGCTATAGCTATAACAATACTTACGGCAATAGTAATATTGAAGTTTTGAAATTCTCTGATAACTCAACAATTTTATTAGCTGATATTATATTTAGTGAATACAAGGGCACTAATGGTAATGATGAAATAGCAATGTCTTACGGTAATATAAAAGACATGGTCAATTCAGGCGCGGGAAATGATATTATATATACTTTCGCAGGTAATGATGAAATCAATGCAGATAGTGGAGACGACACTATTGATGCGGGTTTGGGAAATGATATAGTTAATGCAGGTGATGGTAATGATATTATCATTCATACGCATTTAGATGGTGCAGCTTTTCCAGACGATAAATATTACGGCGGCTTAGGCTCTGATCGTCTTGATTTATATTTTAATAGCTCGATTACACAACAGATTAGAGAAGATATTCTCGGTTATAAGGATTATCTGAATAATCCTGCTAATGTAGATGTAAATTCTGCAACTGGTTCAGAGTATATTTTCAGTACACTTGGTATTACAGCGGGTCGTATCGAAGACTTCAAAGTGTATTTGAATGGTATTGAACAATCTATTTCTGTAACAGCAAAAGATGATACATTCTCCGGCGTATCAAATATTGCAATTACTGGTAACGTTCTAGCCAACAATGGAAACGGCGCAGATACAGGTTTTATACAGCAACTAGGCGTTATTGCAGGTACATACACAACTACAGCAGGTGGCACTATTGTATTACTTAGCAATGGTGATTTTACTTACACTGCTCCTACTGGTTATGGTGGTACTGATAGTTTTGTATACACCGCAACGGACGGACATTCTGGCACTGATACTGCAACTGTTTCTTTTAATATTCTTGCGGTAGTCAACGGCACATCTGGAAGTGACACCTTACATGGTACAAGTGGTGATGACAGTCTTTATGGCTTTGATGGTAACGATACAATATATGGTTACAATGGAAATGACTTTATTGATGGTGGCTTAGGAAATGACGTCCTATACGGTGGTCAAGGGGATGATGTGTATATCGTAGATAGTACGTCCGACAGCATAATAGAGCTTGTTAATCAAGGTATAGATAGTATTCAATCAAGTGTAACATATAACTTAAATGCATCTGTGAATGTAGAGAATCTGACATTGACAGGTACAGCTGCAATTAATGGGTTTGGGAATCCTCTTGATAATATAATTGTCGGCAATAGTGCCGACAATCTTCTATATGGTTATAGTGGCAATGATACATTAAATGGCGGTGCTGGCGGTGATACAATGAATGGAGGTTTTGGCGATGACATATATTATGTTGATAACTCTCTTGATGTTGTTTCTGAATCTGGTGCGTCTGGTAATGATACCATTTTGACCTACATTTCACTTTTATCACTAGCTGCAAATGTAGAAAATGCCACTGCAATGGGCACATCTAATCTTATTATATATGGGAATGCATTAGCGAACATTTTGATTGGTAATAGTGGTAATAACCAACTTGATGGCGGAGCAGGCATTGATACTATGAAAGGCGGAGATGGTAATGACCTTTATTATGTTGATAATATACTTGATGTAGTTATCGAGAATGCGAATGAAGGTACACAAGATAAAGTAAATTCTACTGTTACATATACTTTAGGGGCAAATATTGAACAACTTGCATTATTGGGAAATGTTGCAATCAATGGTACAGGAAACTCATTAAATAACTATCTTATAGGTAATAGTGCAAACAATATTCTTTATGGTGGTGATGGTAACGACAATTTAGATGGCGCAGGAGGAACTAACACTTTATATGGTGGTGCTGGCAACGACATCTACATAATTAACTCTGCTACTAATACTGTTATTGAGTATGCATCAGAAGGAACTGATTTAATCATATCTTCTGTTACATGGACATTAGGCGCTAATATCGAAAACTTAACCCTCACTGGTTATGCCGCCATTAATGGCACTGGTAATGCGTTAGATAACTACTTAGCAGGTAATAATGGCAATAACATTTTAATAGGTGGTATAGGTAACGATACTTTTGCTAGTGGGTATGGAGTTGATACTTTATATGGTGGTGTAGGCAATGATACATATAGTATAAGTGATGTTACTTCAACGATTGTTGAATATCTAAATGAGGGTATTGATAATGTTGAATCATACGTCAATTTCACATTAGGCAACCATGTGGAGAATTTAACGCTTATTGGTATAAATTCATTCAATGGTACAGGAAATGCTTTAGCAAATACCATAGTAGGCAATGCTCAGGCAAATATTCTGACGGGATTAGATGGTAACGACACTTTAAATGGTAAAGCTGGATTAGATACGCTTGTCGGTGGAAATGGTTCAGATACATTCCTGTTTGAAGCTGATAGCGCCTATCTTAACAGAGATATTATTCAGGACTTCAAAACTGTTCAAAGTGATAAAATCGACATCTCTGATTTACTATCAGGGTACAATTCTGCTACTCACGATATTCATGACTTTGTGTCTATATCCACAAGTGGTACGAGTATGATTTTATCTGTTGATCGTGACGGTACAGGGACAAACTTCTCATCCAGTGAGATTGCAATTCTAAGCAATACATCGGGGCTTGATATTGATACAATGCTGACTAATGGAAATATGATTATCTAATCAATAGCATTTGATAGAACGAAAAAAAGCACCCTGTAACTAGGGTGCTTTTTTATAGATATTAATTCAGATTATTCTTTGAAATAAGGGTTCTTATCTGCTCTAGCATTTAATTCAGGCATTTCGTAATAAGGTTTTTTCTCGAAAATCGTTGCAGGTGCATCACCAATAAAAGCGATGATATTCTGCATTGACGTTCGCCTTACTTCGTCAGGGGTAACAAGCGACCGCGGGTTTGTCTGGATTTCCTCGTCCCCGTCTTTGTTGGTTTTTATACCCGTAAAATGCGTAGTCATGCCAATTGTATCACTTACATATTTTGCAGAAAAATTGTCATTGATATTGAAATACTGTTTTACAGCCGTATTCGCAATAAAGGTCTCCCAGTTATTCCCGTACAGGCTTTTGAGTTGGGTTAAGTCCTGTAAGATCGGCCATACACTGATATTAAATCCTGCATAGGTACTTAAAGCGGTTTCGATTTCCGGTAAGTAACCGAGGGCGGCAAATTCGTCGAGCAGGAAGGTGACACGTTCTTTCGGCTTACGCACCACCATGCGCATAGTCGTTGTGACCATAAGGCGCAGCCATTTAGCGTGACTGCGTAACTTATCCGCAGGAATAATGATATAGATACAGCTATTGCCCTCGGCCAGATTTCTAGGGTCATAACCCGACATCAAGGCTTTTCTTAAAGCGGGTGACTTTAGAAAATCAGTACATTGCAGAACTGTTGAGATAATACTGCCAAATGCCTTTTCGCCAGCGGCTTGTAATTTCTTTATTTCACGGGCGGCATTTAACAGAATTTCACGATGAACTGGATTGCGGGTCATTTCCATTTCCGCAACCAGAGCAAACCATTCTTCACTTTCAAGACGGACAAGCTGCCACAATGTACCTAAATGCTGATCTTCCTTGTCCATGTTCACAATGATATGCAGGATAAGTCCGGTAATAATGGAACGGGCGTTATCGGTAAAGAATTTATCTTTTTCAGCGGGATTGATCGGCACGATCATTTCAGCGATCATTTGCACATCATCCACAAGGTTGACACTGTCAATATCCAGAATATCAAGGGGATTGAACGATTGACCTTTACCTAACGTATCGGTGAATAAGCCCCACGGATTTAAGAAAACAACCTCACGGCCAATGGTTCTTTGGTATCGCCACGTTACCATGGCGTTTTCGCCTTTCGGGTCAATGATAACCCATGAGCCTTGATAATTTCCGGCACCTAACAAATTCGGAATGATAATATTTGTGCCTTTACCGCCACGGGTTCCTGCAATTGTAAACAAGTGGCCTTTGTCATTAAAGGTATAGCCACCGCCAACATAATAGCCCCTGTTGCCGATATAGGGGGCAAGTTCCTCTGGCGTGGCAAACCGTGCCGAGCCGGATTTCCGGCGTTCGGCGTTTTGCTGCATAGTCTTGTTTTGCCACTTCCAGAATACGAAAATGACGAGTACCGAAAGCAGTGTATTCACGGCCAGATAGCCTAAAATAAAATAGCCGTCTTCCGGCGTACCGCCCAAAATCTTAAAGATGGTCACAAAGGCAAAAAACAGGACTACCCAGATAGCAATTGCGCCAATAATCATGGCAACCCTTACAATAGGCAGCATTGGGTGCAGGAACGGCGGTAACTGAATTGGGCGCATAAAGCGGTTGAACCCTCTGACATAGCCGAATAGCGCACCGGCCAGCGTTATAGGTGTAAACAGGACACCCACAAGGAAGATAATAAAGCCGTTTCGTGCCTCTGGGTTAGGATAGAAACGCAACAGCTCTTTCAGCTCATCAGCATGAATGGAAAGAGCGTTATTGTTTTCAGCGGTATTTTTAAATTTATTGATATTAGGAAGATTGGACGAGTTATTCTGATTGTTCAGTTTCATAACGAAAGTTATTTGTAAAATTATTGGATAATACTGTTTGCAAAATGCCGAACGCAATGGGGCATAGATCGCCCGTGCTAACACTTTAAAAGGCAACAAAATGTGTTTAATGCTGTGGTTTAAGCAAAAATTATAATAAAAATTACGTGGTATATTCTGTTATTTCTTTTTTGGGCAGAATTCTCATCCAGCATACGCACTAGGTCAAACGCCTAGGAAATGAAGGTCTTAGAATTGCTTCTCGGAAAGCCGATGGATAAAAGGCTGAACAGTTCTCGAATTGGATAAAAACAATAGGTTTCCAAATGAGAATTATTCGATAGTAGTAATGTAGTTTGTGCTTTGTTTCATAGAGCACTGTCATTATAGCAAGGCGCTATTTCTGAACATTCGCGTTAGATCATTTTGTTTTGTTGGTGATCTTGGTAATTACAAATTAAAGTTAAACCATATGCCTATTATCTCTTAGCCAAAATCAAGAATAAGGATTATAGTTCTTTTTCAGCTTTCAGGTAATTGCTTCAAACGTCCTTGTAATCTGGCTTTCTTATTCTCTCCCATTGTAGCAAATGACGAAACAAAAAATTGTAAAAGCAAATTATTTGAAAATATTTTTTGCCATATAAAACTGTATAAAACCACATCGCACCAATTCAGCAAAAACAGCCTTTATCAGCCTGCAGAGTGGTTTTTTATCTCAAAAACAGTCGTTACATTTGATGGTATGGTGGGCTGCAAGACATTGCTTGTTGCTACAAAAATCGGAGTTTTTGTAGCAACAAGCATCTTGTAAGGGGTGATATCTCCCCCGCTTAACCCCCCGAAGAAAAACAAGGACAAGGCAGCAATTTTAAACCCGCAACACAATGGCACGACCGCACAAAGACACAAGAGATCAGCGCAGCTTTATGTTACGCACCCGTTTGACAGAGAGCGAAAAATCCCGCCTCGACGCATTGGCGAAAGAGGCCGGATTTACCACCAGCGACTATGTGCGCAAACTTGTGTTAGGCAATATCCCGACACGCAATGTGCCAAACCCTGACCGTGAATTGCTGTTAAAATTACTGGCTGAACTCCACAAGCTCGGCAGCAATGTGAACCAGATTGCCCGTGCTTTGAATGTGAGCCTAAAGAAAGGCCAACCTTTCGACGTGCCGGAACACGTCCTTACTTCTGCCCTGTACGGTGTGGACACTGTGACCCGTTTTATCCAAACCACCTTGAAAGATGGTCGTAAAGGGTAGGTCACGGGGCAATGGCAGCCAGTTGGCGCAGTATCTTGTCACACAGGGGGACAATGAGCGCATCCAAATACTGGAGGTGGACGGGCGGGAACACGCCAGTACCGAGTATTTGCATGATGTCTTGGTGGGTATGTCTCTGGCTGGGGAGCTTACCAAATCCGATAAAGGCCTGTACCACGCCCAGATCAACCCCGCCTATGGCGAAGACAGACTTATGACCCCTGAAAGCTGGATGAGTGCAGCCGATATCCTCGGAATCGAGCTTGGCTTTGAGAACCAGCGCAGGGCAATCGTCCTGCATGAGAAGAATGGTCGTATCCACGCCCATGTGGTGTGGGAACGCTACGATCATGATAAAGGCATCATGATTGATACGCCGTTTAACTACCGTTCCCATGATAAAGCCCGCTTTGAAATGGAAAGGCAATTCGCCCAGGAGAAGACCCCTGAAAAAAACAAACACAGTAAGGAGTTAAAAGAGCAGCTTACGGAACTCTGGACAAAAACGCAGGACGGCAAAGCGTTTAAGGAGGCCACAGAGCAAGCGGGCTATTTGCTGGCCGCAGGAACAAGCAAACGTCCTTTTATGGTCGTTGATAAGGACGGGCGCAGTTTTGACCTTGTACGCCAGTTAAAGGGCATCCGGACAAAAGAGGTAAGGGAACGCCTGCGCGATGAAGACCTGATGCCAGAGAAAAAGGCGATTCAGGCAATGCGTAACCGAAAAGAAAAAGCAACACAGGACTTAACAGATCATCTGAAATCATTGGCTGATGAAAAGAAAAAGACCGCTGAACGGTTTGCACAGAACAGCCCTGATCTTGTGACGGATGATAAAGACAGGCAACACCGCCAAGAAACCATGCGGGAGTTTCTAACCAATGAACCGCAGGCCGACCACCAGAGGGAGGCGGGCAAGATACGTGAAAACCTGAAACAGGATTTTGCTGATAACAGAGAGACACTGACCCGTGAGCAACAAAAGCAGAAAATCATGGATGATATGAGGGCAACACAGGAAAGAAATCGAGAACGTAACAGGGAACGAACACGCTAGCACATAGCGCAAGCATATTTAAAAACATAAAACACAAGAGCCATGACAATTGATGAACTGTACGAAAAACAAAGACAGGAAATTAACGACCTGTTGAAGGTGAAAGAAAAAATCTGGAAGAAAATGTATGAAGACCAACAGGCAATGGTTTCAGCCTTTGGCAGCTTTGATAATATCCCAGATGATTATAAGCAACGGATACGCCATGAGTATCAGGAGTTTCACAGGGAATGGGATCTTGAAACAGGCATCCATTACCCAACTTTGAAGAAACGGCATACACAACAGCGTATAAACCAGTCAGAGGGCAAGCCTGTTTATCAAACGCCTTTTCAGCCGAATAAACTATACCCAGAAAATCAAACAGACAGAGAACGCAAAAAGCAGGAATTAATTGACCAGCAAAGAGAGGTGGTACAACGCCAGAAATCAAAATACAAGAACCGTGAGCGTGAAAGGTAATCTTTTATTTTTTCAGAGCAGAGTAATAAAAGCAGGTCTATGGGGCTTTGTGGTTCATTGATTGATAAGGCCATTCAAAAGCGCCGTTGGTTTTAACAATCGGGTGTACCGCAAGCCATTCCGTTTACCAAATAGAATTTTCGCCGCCCCGTTGGAGCTTCCCCGCCCATTCAAGTACCTTGACCAAAATTCAAGTTGGTACGTCATTTTCCCTTACGGTCTTTCCCCCGTTGTAACCAACAACCTTATGAAAGGGGAATACAATGAAAATCTTTACCAAAGCCCAATACGACCAGCTTATCAAAAACGGTTTGGAAGAAAACCGAGACAAAGATCACCCGCCAGTGGTCAAGCTATTTTTAACAGGTTCAGGTTGTACATGGCTTCTTAGCGAGATAGACAACGAAGATCATAACATTGCTTTTGGCCTCTGTGATTTAGGCATGGGCTTTCCTGAATTAGGCAGCGTATATCTGCCGGAAATATTAGAGGTTCGCAACCGTTTGGGTCTAGGTGTCGAGCGTGATTTATTTTTTGAAGGCGAATACCCGCTTACAGTCTATGCTGATGCAGCCCGTGTGCATAATTGCATTACAGAGGATGAAGCCCTGTTGAGAAGGGCAGCAAACAAGAAAAAATCTTAAATAAAAAAGGGTGTCCGCAATTGCTGGACACCCTACGCCCCCATAATTAATATCTTTACCTGATCTTTTGAAACAAGACATAGATTTCTATTCTGCGTTTTTTTACTGTAAATTTCAGCACTTTTTCCTCTGGAATATATTTGCACGAAAAAACCACATCGCCGTCCGTACCAAGCATCACATCTGCTTTGGCAAAATATTCCAGAGCAATGCTTTTCTTGTTACTGTTATCATAGACCAGCATAAAACGAGGTTCGCCATCAGGCATAGGTGTATTGGGTTGCAAGGGTTCATTACGCCTGATTGTAAACCTGTGATTTTCATTCCCTATGGCTTTCCACCGACCTATATAATGATTGGTGGGCGGGGAAGTACACGCAATCATTGAAATGAATACAAGAGCAGTTAATATAAAAAATCTGACCATGAGAGAGTAATTTAAGTGGTGCTTATTGATTTCCGCAATTCTGCCATATCAATATTCATTTTCTTTAATACCTTGTGAATAGGCCAGTTTAGAAGTTTAGACACTTCTTTGACTGTGTAGCCTTTGAACATGACCATATCGAGGACACCGTATAATTCCGGTTCAACAATACCGTTGCACAAGAACATATCTTTTGAATAAGCCATGCCATTTACCCGAACAATATCCGTGATATGAGATCGTGCGATATTCACCAGCCATGTAAACAGTCTGGTTTCGCCGTTGTATTCGTCAATACAACGCCAGACCTTCGCAAATACGCCCACTAGATATTCATCTGCGGTGTCCTGATGGAGCATTTTTGCCATTAGACCATTCAAAGCGGGGGCATAAAGATCGAAAGCCAGTCGATATGCTATTACATTCCGTTTTTTTAAACCCGAGATCAAAGAGCTTTCGAGTTCGTCAGTTTTTCTATAATCCATTGTTAGTAAGTCAAATATAAGGAAAAAGAAATTTAAAGTGTTAATTCAAATTATACATTGTGTTAATTACATTCATACAATCAATTCTGGCAATCTCCGGCGCATTTCAGAACATTTGTTCCATGCAAATTCACATTGGGAAAAAGATAGAAGAAATAGCCAAAATTCAGGGGTTGGGTGCGACAGAGCTTGGCAAGAAACTCAATACGACAAGAGAAAATATCTATAATATTTATTCCCGTGAAATGATCGACACACCTTTATTGCTGCTTTGCTGTAAAGCATTAAAACATGATTTCTTTCAATACTTCTATGCAGAAGAACCGCTTGCCAGTTTCAGGAAAAAGGAGATACAAAGCTGGCAGGATAAAATCGACAACCTTAGTGAGCGTCTTAAACTGTCAACGGAATTAGTCGATACACAAAAAGAGTTGATTAAAACACAACGAGACAATATCAAACTTTTGAAGTCGCAAGAGGTGAAATAAAAAAGGGTGCAGCCTTGCGACATACACCCCCTTATTATCCCCTCATAAAGCATCTTACTTTTTCAGGTAGATGGTAGTTTCAGAACTGAAAGAACCATCTTTATCATCGCTGAACAAGACTAACTCGCTGGCCGTTATTTTTCTGATTTCGTGTCCATCAGGGTCGGCATTTAAATTATATGCACCACTACCATCAAAAAATACTCGGTTATTACTTAGTTTCCATGTACCAACAATGTCAATTTCTGTTTTACCTGAAAAAGAACCATCTTTTTTAAACTCAATAAACGAACCTGCGGGCGCATTTTCGGTGTCATTGGTGGTCGTGCCATTATAAGTTTGTTTCGTTTCTACTTTGACAAATTGCCATCTTCCGACAATGCTCTCTGTTTTGTCTGCCTCTTTGTCCTTGTCTTTTTTGCATCCAGTAAATGTGAATGTTGCAACGGCTATAAGAGCCATTAGAAATTGTGTAGCTGTTTTCATGTTTATATAATTTTTGTTATTACGTGACGAAAAGCTGTGAACATGGTTTCCTGTATCCCTCAGGCAATATTTTCCGTGTTACAAATTTTTCAAAATTTATAATCGTTAAAAATAAACGCAATAAATCATATTTCAAAATATATTTATCGTGTTTAATTATTACAAATAGTCGATAAACTGTAATTTATAACCGAAACCTATTGTTTTTCACTTTGTTATCTTTGGATATGGATAACGAAAAGCGCGTTTACAACAGGCTAAAAATTGTTTTGGCTATCAAGCGCATGAAGAATATCGAACTTGCGGGATTGCTCGGTATATCGGTGCAAACGGTGTCCAAATGGGTCACAAATACCCATCAACCCTCTATCCAAGAGCTATACCGAATTGCCGAGGTTCTTAATGTGGAGCTTATGGATTTATTAGAACCACTGGATAAGAAATAACCAGCAAAATGCCCTATAAAAGAAAAGCCCAAGATGTAAATCCTGAGCTTTTCTTTTATAGAAATCTAACAATAGAGTTTATCAAATACCAACTAAAGCTAATTCGCTAAATCTTTCTGCGTGTAAATGTTCTCATTCCGAAACATTCCGGTATCAACAATTAGTTTGCAAGCTTCTGAGACATTAGAAGTAAAATATATCACGACTAAATCCTTCCTTGCTCTAGAACAGGACACATAAAATAAGCGCCGCGTCCTAGAAATAACATTATCTTTTCCTTCTTTGATATTTTTTTGATCCGTATCAGAGAGTGGGGCAATTCCAAAATATCTATCGTATGAAAAAAGATTGTTCGTGCCTTCATCATCATCTAATATTGTTATCACTTTTTCAAATTCAGCTCCTTTAATACCTTGTTGAGTTGCAAAAGGAGATTCATCATCGCAATATTTTTTGTATCCCAAGAACTCGTTAGCCGGACAGGAAAAATAATTCTGCATTGCCGTGATTTCAGTTGCCATTGGATTTTCATCATCATCATCAACAGCTTCGACTACAATCGTTCCGTTTATATGATCTAACAATCTTTCATCCAATACAGTCATTTCGTTTTCTTGAATGAGTTTTAAAACATCTAAAACAGTCGCCGTTGAACCAGCACGCATCATTTCAGTCAATTTATCTACTGCTTTTTTGAGATCAGCTAAAGAAGTTCGAAGTTCATCCCCTTTTAAAATACCTTTTCCAAGCTTTGGGCTTTGAGCACGCAAGACATTTAGAACTTCAAAATTTAGGTTAGACTCCTGATAAGCAATAAGGGGAAGTACAAAATTCATAAATGGCTTAAGAGGCCAAGCTGTTCCATCCAAAAGCCCATCTTTAAATGCTGAAGGGGAATCGTCATTCATTGACGAATACAACTTGGGGAATCCTAATCTTATAGCGGCCATACGGTGAACTATTACAAGTATTTTAATTTCCTTATCGACAAGCCATGATCCATCATTAAATTTACTTGCACTCCACTGTTGAACCTTTTTAACGTTAGCCGTACGAGATTCATCAATTGGCAGAATAAATATTTGTGCGCTTCCTTCTACAGGAACTTCTTTACCATCTTTTACTTCAAAGCGGCCGCGAGTTTGTTCAAGACCATCAGCGGGTTTTCTAATTACATTGATTGTTTTTAAAACTTGTTGAGAACATCTAAAATTTTCTGGTTTTGTTATAGTTTCCCAACCAGCTTCAATTGAAATTTCACCAATACCGGTCGGGAAGATTTTTTGCATTGGGTCACCGAAGAAACCTAAGCAGAATTTTTCACTATGGTTGAGGTCAACCATCTTTAGTGAGGCAACGATATTTGAAAAAGTATCTTGGCTTTCGTCTACAAAAATATATGGATATTTTTGACTTATAATGACTTTAAGCATCTTATGTTCTTCTATTAAAGAAGTAACCAGTTTGATAACATCGTCGTGTCCTAATATGCCTTTGCCGTAGTTGCTGCCAGTTCCGTAATTAAAATAAGGAACAGCTTCTATCACATTCACCTGACCCTTTAATTTTTCAAGTTGCTTAGTTAGTCTGTCTCTTGTGCGTGTTCGAGGGTTATCGATTTTATCTTGAATTCCAGCGCATTTTTCAGCAATTCTCTGGATAACCCACTTTTTAATATCTTTCTGAAAGGAACTTCCTACGGTCCACAAAAAACTGTGTATTGTTGAAACATGAACAAGCGGACTGTTTTCAACTTCATTCCGAATTTCTTTAGCGGCTATTTCAGTATAGGTAATACACGCTACCTGCTGCCCCCTTCGTTTAAGTATATCACCTTTGGTGGTTACAATATGATTTAATGCTTTTACTAATGAGGTTGTCTTTCCAGACCCCGCACCAGCTATCATAATAAAGCTAGTTCGAGGTGTCTTATCAAGACATGCTCTTAACTTAATATCAGCTTCCGTATCGGGAGAATTTATTCTTTTTGTCATTTGGTTACTTCTTTAGTTTCTTCTTTAGCAACAGTTTCTGCAAGTTCAGGTATATTAATTCCTTCATCTACTCTTACTTGTTTGTTCAACCATAGAAGTCCTTCTTCAATATACTCAGGCACATTCCAAATTTTAGGATCAGCAGATAATACGCCAAGTGCAAAACTGGTTTTATTAAATGAGCTTGATTTTACTCTCTTGTGAATTTTTTCAGCCAATACAGCAATAGAAGTCGGTTTCTTCTTGATTTTAAGGCCTACGTGTTTTGCCTGTTCATCTTGACACCATTCAGCATTTTCTAACGCAAATGTTTCTTCTAATGTTCTGCCAACAACTTTTAACTTTTCCCCATTCCATTCAACATCAACTTTTCTTTGGAATGTAACATAAATAGTCGATTGGCTTTCAGTGGATGGCAATTGAACTAAGCTGCTTGCTTCACACATTAGCAATTCGGAAACTAACGTCTTTTTAGGTAACCATTTTGCCAAAGTCTGATTTGAAGTAATAGCGCCAGCAACATCAGGTAGGCAAGCTTCACCTAAGCGATATTTTTTTATTATCTTTTCACCACCATCTTCTTTTGGAGGCTCCACAATTTCTAATTCAATATCGTCCTCGTCATCTTCTTCGGTCGCCGCAGTTTTCTTCTCTTCTACACTATCAAGGTCAGTAATAACTAATGCGTGTATTCCCAAAAATTCTATCAGGTTTTTAAATTTATAAGCATAAGCTCCGCCTACTTCTAAAATACTGATATATGCCTTTCTAAGACTTTCTGCGGACTTTTCAATCATAACTGGAAGTAGAATCCTTTCTACATTACCTTCAACCAAAATTGCAGCATCAGCAAAAAATAGATCACAATGTGTCAGTTTCATATATCTCTCAAAGAAATCCTTTTCTGGTTCGTTCTTATAGAAAGTTGAAAGATTTAATGCTACGGAGTGCTGTTCAGTTCCTGCTTTACCTTCCCTTCTGAAATACCTAATTGGACGGAAACCCCGTTCATATAATATATGTGGAGAATGGGTCGTAACTGCTAATTGAGCGCCGTAATAAAAGGCGTCTTCACCAGTGATATTTAGAATTTCCAAAATTTGTCTTATAAAGACTTGTTGCAACTGTGCATGCAAATGTGCTTCGGGTTCTTCAATTATGATTAATTGTAATAGAGCTCTATCTTCTTTTTCATCAATCCATTGAGCTTGAATATCTAACAACTCAACAACCATGTATATTAAATTTTTAAAGCCTAATCCGTTATAATTATCAGGTAATGAAATCCCATCGCCAGTACCATCCATGGAGTAGTGAACCTTTGTATCTTGGCTCATGATGGTCGAAGGATTTAATGCTGATTTTATTATTAGGTGAGGATTGGAAACACCAGGATATCCTAGCTTGCCAAGCCTTTTCAACATATCTTCAAAAACACTTTTTAAGTGGTCATTCAATTGAGTTTCAGAATCGAATAATGCACTAAGTGCTTCGTGATCATCTTCTCTTTTATCTAAATTTCGCTTATAGAAACGACTTAAACATTTTGATAAATCTTCAGCTCTAGCGTTTGAAGCTTGATCTGATAAATATCTTTGAGCATGTAGTGTATCGACCCGAAGAAGTGATTTAACAAGTGGCTTACCCCGTTCAGCAGGGAGAGCTAATGGAGCATAATTCTCACTTTGATTAAAACCTTCGTCGAATTTTGATTGGTCTAATGAATAGTGTTTTAACTCATATTCTTGACTTAAATGTTTTCCTAAAAAATCAATCAGGTTTTTCGGCCAAGGCTTATACTTTTTATCCTCACCCTTAGGCACATGTTTTGCCACTTTAGCTTGTGCTTCCATGAACTTTAATAGAGTATCTCGTGTGCTTTTTGGCTGAAATTCAATTCTAAGTCCAATAATTGACCCTTCCCAAGAAAGTTCAGGCAAAAGATCAAGTACTCTATGCAAATCATTTTCTTGGATGTTGAACCAGATATCTAAACTTATATGCGGTAGTTCAATTTCGTCAGCAATGCTCTTTGCAGGATCATCGCCAATACTATTGATGCTAGCCCAACTACTGGAGTTGAAATCGTATATAGTAAATTTGTCCTTTTGTCCGTTGACAAACATATCGAGTGCGTAGGATGCAGAAGTTTTACCGCTGTTATTTGCTCCAACAAAAATCGAAATATCGGACTCCAAGTCGACAAGAACATTTTTTAAACGTCGGAAATTTTGAATTCTAAAACAGTTTATTTTCATGAAAGCTCTGAAATTTGAAAGAGGTTAAAGGTTATAATAATAAGAAAATTAAGCGAGCATTCAAATTTACAAAAGCTTCAAAAAGCTATGTTTAAATATGCTGATTTTTAAAATTCTACAATTAATACAACATAAAAGCAATGTAATTTCAACGGTATATATAGATAAAACAGTTAGAAGTCTATAACAGAACCTAGCGCATCGTCAGCATCCTTATGAATGAAATTAGCCTGATAGCCTATTGTCGTGGTCACAGACGAATGCCTGTAAAGTTTTTGGAGCATCTGGATAGGGATTTTCTCACCTGACAGGTTGCCGAATGTATGGCGGGCTATGTGCATAGTCAATTTTTTAGTCAGGCCAATTTCCGCAGAGATAGCCGCCAGTGCTTTGTTCAGTCGTTTTACAACATAAGAGATTTTACGTTGAACCTCATATTTGCTATTCAGGTTAGCCAGTATCTTTAATTCGGGAAAGATCAGGTCATTTTTCTTTTCATCCGTCCTGTACTGATTTAAAATTGCCAGTGCCTTTTCCGGTATCTTTAAAGACCCCGCTTTATCATTCTTACCCATAGCGTAATACAAGCGGTCATTTTGAATATCTGTCCATTTCAGGCGCAATACATCCGACACACGCATACCTGCAAAATAGAAAGCAAACAGCCACACATTGGCCGTGTGTTTCAGATATTGCCGATCAATCAAATCCATTGCATCCAGTTTGTTTTGTTCCTCGGCGGTCAGTTCACCTTGTTTGCGCCTTAATCCGTCCTGTATCTTCCGTTCCCTGATAAATGAGAAATCGGTAATATCTTCGATATTACTGGCGAAATCTTCCAGTAGCTTGCCTTCGTCGGCATTCAGGCCGATTTTGACACTTTCAGGGAATTTAATAGCAATCTTTCCTTTACCGAATGGATAGTTTTTAATATCGGCAATATTACTGCCAACGGCCTGATTATAGATTGTCCTGATAACAATCAGGTGATTGATAATCGTGCGTTCACTGATAGGCTTTTGCTCACCTTCAACACTGCCAACTTTACGGGTTGCTTTCAGGTAAGCTCTGAATTTATTGAGCAGGGGAACGGTAATATCATTAAAAACAATATCCTCTCCTTTCAGAAACTCCCTGAATCGCTTAATCCGTGGTTCCTCGGAATTAACACGGTTGTACTTTCCTTCCTTGCGCAGATTATCAATGAATATCTTTGCTTGTGAAAAGAAAGAAACACCTTCCTCTGGCTTGATTTTTTTGATGATAACTTTGGACGAATGATCTTTGTTATTCGTTTCCAGTTCCAGCAGTTTGTCGTTGGCCTCGGCCAGCTTCTTTAGAAGCAAATTATTCAGGCGCACAGAATTGGGGTGTGTCTTCCTGACACGTTGCGCCACATCATCCCATTGGTCTTCGTTATCGAGCGCATGGCCGATAAACATATAAGACGGTTTACGGTCTTTGATAACACGAATAGAGAGGGGAAACTTGCCGTTCTTGTCGGCTCTTTTTTGTAAGACTATTTTTATGGAAGCCATAAAAAGATTGTTTAGATTGCATTCCGCCTATCGGATTGCTAAAACAAAGATACGTATTCCGCTTAAACATTGCTAAAACATTTGACGGTTTTACTTGGTTCCATGCAGTCTCATACGACCCATGAATCAGCATTTAAAGCACATTCAGGCACTATATAGGAATATATGACTACAATAGGAAAGAATTCATAACCCTGAGGTCGGCAGTTCGATCCTGCTCCCCGCTACTGAGAAAAAGCTCATCGAAAGATGGGCTTTTTTTTGTTTAAGGCGATTTTAGCTAAATCCAGTCAGAGACTATTTTCTATAAGTCAATTCGTAGAACTCCAGCAGGCATTGATCTGAGCAATCCATCGACATTTTTAGCAATATTTTTCTGATTGGTTAAATATGCTGTATTTTAGATCAACCAAACGACTTTTCATGAAAACTAAATTTTTGCTCCAGGCCTTATTCCTGTTAATCATCAGTTCAAGCGTGTTTGCCCAAAAGCCTGTTACACCAGATGTTGATAAGCTTAACCTGCATTTGAGCCATTACAAAGACTTTGATACGCACACTAAAAAACTACTCGGTGTAGGTTACAAAAAGATCAACTGGACGATTGCTAAAAGCGATGACTGGTTGCAAAATTCAACTTATGAAATAACCAGCGATACGATCCAGACTATAGTGGAAATCATCCATGGAAAGGGTAAGGAAGTGTTTAAGGTAAATATGTACTACGGCTATACGCCAGAAAAATGGGCAACGTTTAGCGATGCAAGGAAAATACAAACTGCAGAATCACTTTTCTTTAATGTATGGGGGATGGTGAGTGAACAATTTGAAGACAAGACAAAAGCCCAGCGCATAGTTTTTGGAAATTACAAGGTAACCGATTACGATAATCCCAAAACCTATTTGAAAGGGCTGGATGATGGGGATTTAGGTTTTTTCTGCTATTGGGGTCCGTTTATGAAACACCCGGTTGAGTTGCACAGCTACAACGCGAGGTTGATAAAGGTAACCGTTGCCGATCCGGAAGCAATGACTGCATACTACACCGCAACAAAAAAATAAATCAACAACGGCTGCCAGGCTGTAAACTGATCGCCCGGAGACAGCAACCACCACTCCAGCAAGTATTATCAAATCGTTTTGTTTATAATTTCGCAAAACAAAAAGCATTAAAAGCAACTTAAATGAAGAAAAACCTATTTATCCTGTTCGGGATCTTATTTTCGAACATTTGTTTTGCACAAAATGTATTTAACACCGAAAAAAGTGACACTACCAATATTTATAGAAATGCATTAACCATTTACTGTAATGCGATCCAAAAGAATAATGGAAACCAGAAGCTTATTTATGTAGAACCAAATTATTTGTTAACTGACAGTTTACCAAAACAAATAAACGGTGTAGAAATTCAATATCCAGACTATATCGAGTTAAAAAAAATAATAAAAACTAATAGCGGGCATATTACACTGATTCGCATCATACCTCTAAGAGTAAATAACGATAACTTTTTTGTTAGTCTTATCCCGTTTTCCACAACTTATAAACGAAAAAAATTCATGCTGGGAAATGGTGGAGGACTTACTGTATATTATAAATTTGATAGTCAACAGCATGGTCTGGTTTATGCAAGGCACAAGTTTGGCGGGATATAAGTATTTGATGCTTATTCCAATTAACCTAATACATGGAAAATAATTATATCTCCAGAGATGGCTACTTTAGTTGCTCACTAGCTGATGGATGGGCAGAATACGATGACGAGGATGAGGCTACACATGCTTTCTGGCATGAAACAGAATCATCATGGGCTGGCAATTTCAGGATTACTGCTTTCCAATGGCCGAACACTATGAGTCCAGATGTAAATCAGGCAGCCGACTACATTACTAGCGAAATAGCAGAAAATGATGGAGCCAAAAGCATCAGATTAGGAAACAACAACTGTGCGCATTACAAAAAGGAATCGGCACAAGACGACGAGGGACACATTACTTATTACTGGATAACCGGAAAGGACAATAATACCTTTATATGCACCTTTACCATCAATAAAACTCAGGAGTTTCTGCCTGTTAATGAGGCTGAATTTGCCACAGTTCAAAACATGATTGCTAGCATTAAAGTCATTTAAAAGATTGATCCCTATCCAGCGCAAGTCTTAGCGCCATGGCCTCAAGAAGGACAGACTTGTGCTTTTCGTTAAATTAATCTCTTTGAGAAAACCTTAATTGATTATTATTGTGTATGCACAAGTCATCCAGCACATTGCTCCTTTCTCTAAGACTTGCGCCAGTGAGAAATACGGATGATGAAATAGCGTAGAATTTCTAAATTTAAACTGATCTAAACCGATTCATTTATGTCTTTACATTAATCGTAGCGAACATTGCTCTTTTAGAAAATCAACCACCCAAATAATCAATATCATCCTTATTTTTTACTTTCTTAAATGGCATAAACCGGCAGTCCATATTCCATTTATTGCCGACATACTCAAAACCGGCTGTTTGCATCAGCTCCATTACAATTGCCGTTTGCCAGCTACGGGCAATAAAAGGTTTTTCGTGGTAAGCAATTTGTGCATAAGCAGTACCGCTGTGCAACTCATCATCATGCGTTAGTGCAACCAGATCATGGTAATGGTGCAATTGCTTTTCCTTATCGTATTTCACGGCACTAAACCAATGCGCATATAAACCATTAAAAGCAGGTTCTGCATGGTTTTTTATGGCTTTTACAGAATAATCGATTAGGAAATTAGAAACCGCATCATGTTCTTCAAAGTAAGAGAGCACAGCCAATCCACCCGTGCGTATGTTATTTTGAAGAAAAACACCAAGCCTCATGATTTCTTTTAACTCGGTGAGCATACACATGGAAGCATTTGCACCACCTATAAAAATCAAATCTTGTTGCTCTGCATGTTTATAATGAATATCTGTACAGTTAGCGTTTAGGTAATTTAATCCTGGGAATGGTGAAAAATAATTGGCCTTATCCAGGCAGGTATAAAAATTATCCGGAAAGCTTTTGGCTATTTCATGGCATTCGTAACCATTACCAGCCATTATTTCCATAATAAGAGCCCCCTTTTCCAAGCCATGTTCTTTAATCAGATCGATCAGGTCTTCAGTTTTGGGATCTGCCTGATTATAAGTAAGGCTGTAAACTAAATCGTAATGTGGTTTCGGAATAGCCTGACTGCAAATCTGGCCGACAATTTCGGGCGCTATTTTCACCTCAGCTAAGATCAGCTGTTTGATCAGTTCGATCATATTTGTTTAATATTTATCAGGTGTTTCTTGAGCTAAACGGTTGGCCAGCCTGATCTTCTCCTGTGTTAACCGCATTAAGTCCTGCTCCATGGCACCGAGGTCAAGCCCTAAAGGATTTTTGTCACCCTGCATAAAATCCTGCGTAATGATGGCATAAGCTTCATCGTTATAGGTTTCCCAGAAATCCCAGGTCATTTTTTGTTCCCGCCCGATATGAATGCAGGTAAGGTGCTCTTCATCATAGGCGAGGATGGCCACTGCATGCCCGCCCCACGACCAGGGTTGGTTATCACCGGTGAGTCCACCAGGACTAACTTCCCATATTTTCTGTTGCAAAATGCTATTAGGGAGCTGAAGCCCAACATAAATTCCGCCAAAAAGATAAATGGAAGCCTTTACAATTTCACGGCGATCGTGCGGAACGGTGGCAAATACCCGGATGCGGTGCTGATCGATACCATTTTTACGCCAGTATTTTAAAACATCGAGCATATACACGCCGTCATCGTTTTTCTTCGTGATGGGGTCGTATTTAGAGAGCGTAATGTAAGTGTTTATAATCGCTTCTTCCGAAATTTCAAATTTCGAACTCGTATTCGCCGTCCAGCATTCAATCATGTGCCCAGCAGCTGCACAGGTACAATTGCTAATACTGTCGTTTCCAAATACATCCCATTTACTTTTCTTTACTGTTGTCCAGTCGTATGCATCAGGAATTTGAAGTTGGGGAATGGTGAGGTAGTCGGTTACCTTAAAACTTCTTGGATCTATAATGGCTTTAGGTTTTCCACCTTTGCCCTCAATCTGTCCGGTGGTATTTTCCATATCAAACTAATATTATCCTCCGGATTTACCACTCTTACCCATTTTTTTCTTCTTACGGGGCAAACGTTTGGGGGCAACTACCGGTTTTTCTTCTGCTTGTTTTTCTTCTTTTTTAGCCATATTGTGGGTGTTTAGATTAATGAATATTTGAACGAAAATTAGATTAACCAGATTTACCGCCACTGTTACCCATCTTTTTCTTCTTTCTAGGTAAGCGCTTTTGAGCCGGTTTTGTGGCTGCAGCTACTTCTTCAGCGGTATCTTTTTTCTTTTCCATATTTTAAAAGTGTCGATTTCGCAGTATATGACATTACCTGGCAAAATGATTTTACAATGTAGACATTTTTTGGGATTTTCTATCCTGCCTTCATTTTAGAGCAACTATTTTAAGCGTTAAGCGTAGTAGTTCTATTGATCACTCTAACCAAAATCCTGTTTTATAAGCTAGCCCAAACGAAATGCACTCGGTGTGCACTGATACTTCTCCCGAAAGCTTTTGGTAAAATTAGCCAGATCGTTAAAGCCACATCTAAAAGCAATGTCATTAATCCTTTCTTTCGAAATGAGCAGCAGCTCGGCGGCCTTTTCGAGTCTTTTGGTTTTGATATAATTGGCAGGTGTATCGTTATAATGCCTGGCAAATTCGCGTTTAAAGGAAGAAATGCTCAAATTATTTAGTTGAGCTAGGGCATCGACACTGAGTTGCGCAAAAAGGTTGGCCTCAATAATTTGCTTAAAAGTATAGGTAGTAGGCGAAAACAGCTGGGCAAAAATGGTTTGTATGGCCCCGGCATTAGGCGTTTGCGCAAGTAGCAGGATAATTTCTTTGAGTTTTAAAACCAGTATATCCTCATTTACCAGTGCCGGGTGCTGAAAATAAAACAGCAGGCCTTCAATATATTTTTCAATCAGGAAATTATTGTTTAAAACCTCCACGCTCTTGTTCGAAACCATTCGCTCTGGTGCCTGCAGGATTACCGGCATCTCGCGGTCGTAAACCCGCTTTAAAATATCAGGGTGGAAATTAACCACCATAATTTCGTTAACGCCCTCCGTATTCAGGTTGCTGATGGTTTTGCTGGCCTGGATGCAATTTAAAAACAAGGCGTGCTTCTGCGGTATGTCCACCAGATCTTCGTCACGGTGGTATTGCATTTCGCCCTGTAGCATGTACAAAAAGCAGGCATTATCGGTAATTGGAAAATCGAAGGTAAAGGGTGCCTTTATCATGATGCTTTGCACCATGGATTTACCAAACAAATCGTACTTTTTGTGGTCGATAATCATGTTTAAAAAACCTTCTGCTGTAAAAATAGAAAAACTAACGCAGGGTTTGGCTTTTCAACTGCCAAGCATTAAATTGATCTTCTTAATGTCCTTAATCTCTTAATGATAAAGAAACCAGAAACAGCCTGTAAATGGCTTTTAAACCATTAAGCAGTTAGGAAGGTAATATTGTGGCTTCTATTTGGTTTAGCGCGTCTTAACTGCCTTACGTTGTTTAATATACTGATAAACAGAACCAGCAATAAAAGCGATAAAAATCACCAGTAATGTTTGGGCAATTATCGGATCGGTCGGACTTTTAGCCAGCGGATGCCCCAGCGGTACCCGGGTAAAAGTTTCGTTCACAGTAGGGATAAGCGACAGAAAGAAGCTGAAAGAGAGTGAAAAATTCTCCACATAGCGGGCCTTATTACTGGCACTTCGCTTTACCGAAAGCCAAAATGCCACTACCACTAAAATAAAAATGAATACCGAAAAAACATGCCCTGGATTAAAGCCTCTGTGTTTAGAGAGTCCCAAAGCAGTTAAAGCTGTAACAGCAGTGGTATAAAAGTATATTTTACCCGTAAGATGTTTTAAATCAATCTTGCCAAAGCGTACAAATGAAATGATTGCCGCCGCAATGGCAACTATACCAATAATGGTATGAAAAATTCCTAAACCTGTTAATCCCATAGTCTTTTTGTTTAATGTGCAATTGTTATCTACAAAAGTGACTATACTCTAGTTAAGGAACTTTGTTTATTGGTTCAATTGATTGGTAATCTGGTCCAAAGGTGGTATTTTCAGCAAACGCTCTATTGTTGTTCTGTATCGCATATCACAAACCCTCCATTTTAAATGCTTAGCATTACTGATCTCTTATTTCGCCATCATTTTTCTTCTTGTAATCCTGGTTTTAAACTTCTGGTCAAAGGAAAAGGCTACACTCATTATAGTCCACCATTATCTTGTTTAGCTCCCTTCCTAAATTCTCTTTTCGTTCTTGAAACTGAATTTACTCCGCCTTTAGGCCACCTTTCAGCCACCGTTGCCAGCAGCCAACTCCCACACAACTTAACCCCTGCTTTGGCAAATGGTTAATCTTCCTGGAGATTGCCTGTAGTTAAAATTCAGGTTGCTTTCGGCTGGTGTGTTAACTTTACCACTACAAAATGTTAAGCTATACTTTACCTGGCGCAGGTTTTAGTGCCCCCACTCTAAAACAATGGAACACCCTGCGTTATTGAAAGTCGATTTGCTTAAAGCGAATAACACAGGGGAAGGATATTTCAGATCGAAATCCCTTTCCCTGTGCTTAAGGTCTTATTTTACCAGCTGATCGATCAGGAGCCTGATTTGTGTTTCGGCAAGTATATTGGGGGTGTAGAGCTCACTGCTGTTTGCCCAATCGGTTTCCATTTTAAAATAATCTGGTGTTTCTGCTGCATTGCCCGAAAGTTGCGCAATTTGTTGTGCTTCGAATAGTTTCCAGCGCACCAGATATAAGGAGCCCAACAGGCCATTCCATTCTTTATGTGCATATTCATGCAAATCGGTGCGGGCATTGGTATCAGGTCCCCAGTAAGTAATCTGAGCCTTTGCGTTTTTGAGTGCCATTGTTTTATCGGTGGCTGTGGTACCAAAATCAACGGCCTGTTTAAGCCAGCGGTTAAGGGTAAAAAACCGGCTGTTCGCAAGCAGCTGGTCCTGCTGCTTAATCAGTTCCAGAAATATGGCGCTGTTTTGCTTAAACTTTGCTAAATCTTTGTTTTTTATGGCATCCATCATTTCCAGGTAAACCTGGTCGCCTTTATTGGCCTGAAGCTGACGAACAAAATCAATTCTGTCTGCCTGATAGGTTTCAACATTTTCGAAATCTTTAGCTGCTGAGGCAAATAAACGAACAGCTTCTGCAAACTGAGCGGTATCGTAGTTCCGCTTTCTGGTGCCCCACGAAGAAACAGTTTGTATGCCAATGGCCGGACGTGCACAAAAAATAGATTCGGAAGGGCCTTCCTGGTAAGCATCGGGACTGCTGTAAACCGTTTTCAATAAAATTGCCCATGCTTTTTCGAGAACAGCATTGCTTTTACCATAACGGTACACGATATAGTTTTTAATCCAGTTGTTCACATCAACATGGTCTTTATGCCAGCCAAGCTCCAGCATGAAATCAAAAGCAACCGGGTTGTTGTTAATCCCTTCGGGTATAATCCCCACCCCACTAAGGTAACTGCCATAAGGCCCGGTTTTGGCACGGTAAACCTCATCCGAGAAACGTTGTAATTTACCGTAAAGACCATTTTTCTCTCCAAAATTACTCACATTGCTCCACACAAATGGCGTAGCTTCATAACCTTTACGTTTTTCCCAATTGTTGGTATTTTCGCCAAATAGTTCGATAATCAGTACCTTGTTTTTATCAAGTCCCGAAAGCAGCGCCGATGAGGGGTTAGACTGCCAGCCTTGTAACACCCAGGAGCTGCCCGGATAGTTGCTTTGCATAACCTCCTGAATAGCTTTACCTGATGATTTAAGATCGACACCTTTAGAACTACCGCCTTCGTGAAAGGGATCGCCACCAAAATAATGTAAATCGGCACCGTAAAGTTTTTTCATTTCTGCATAATACACATCGGCTATTTCTTTAAAGCCGGGCTGATCGGTAAGCAGAAAATCGGGTCTGGTAAAACCGCCTACCCATTTGCCTTGTGATAGCACTTTAATATTCTTCTTGTTTTTTAAAGTGGTGGGAATCATCCCGTAAAAACCATGCATCACCGGCTGTATCCCTATGGTTTTCATCCGCGTAATAATCTGCTTCTGAAGCGCTGCCAGTTCGTTTATCATCTGCTGGCTCATTGGGCCACCCCATCCTTCCATATTGCCCATTAACCACCAGGCACCAAATGCCGGCCCGGGAATAAAACCGAGAGCTTCCTGATCTGAATAGCCCAGTTTTTTCAGGGTGTTTTGCCAAACGGCTTCCATACCAACCGGTGCCAGCATCAGGTTAACGCCATTCAGCGCCATCCAGTCCAGCTCCCTTTCCCAATCTTTCCAGGTATAAAAACTCATGGAGTAACTAATGGTACAATAATTTAAGGCGTAGCGATAGGCATAGGGCGAAACAATACGCAGCTTTGTTTTAATCTGAGGTAAATTACTTACAGCACCTAAGTTATCGCCTAAATGGGATATACTTCTTTTACAGTAATATTTAAGGTACCAGCCTAAGCCTTGTGCCGCCGCACTGGCACTGGATGCCGCAATTTTAACTTGCTTATGTTCGGTATAAAGTTCAAAAACATCTTTTCCATCCTGCGCTGGTATTCGGCTAAAGCTGAGTGCCGACACCAGCCAGGGTGCCCGTCTTTTGGCAATTTCTTTGACTGATTGATAATCCTGAGCCTTAGCCTGAAGAATCAAAAGCATGGCTATACTTAATGCAATATAAAATCTGCTTTTTAAAAAGTTCATTTTCTTATAGGGATATTACTTTGTTTTAACGTGATGTTGTGCCTGGCTGTTGCTTTCCTTTATCAATTTTAAAAACTTTATTTTTAATATTTAAGCTATACTTGGCATTACAGGCTAATCAGGCCTAGCTAAAAGATTAATAAGGTAGGTTCAAACATGACCTACCTTATACAGAGCATTATTTATTGAATTAATGGTTTACCAGCCTTCGGTTTGTTTAAAATCCGGATTTTTGCCGTTTAGCTTATCTATCTCGCTTTGCGGGATAGGCAGAAAGTAATGTTTGGTTTTATCGAACACCCTTTTTTGAGCTTCAAAATAAGTAAAGGTGGTATCGGTGGCATTGCTCGATGAAATGGTATAGTTTACCCCAAAAACAGGCTTGTTATCTACTACCTCTGCAATCTTCCACCGCCTTACATCCCAAAAACGGAGTCCTTCAAAGGCCAGTTCGATCCGGCGCTCATGCCTGATTACCTCGCGCATTTGATCTTTATTTAATCCAGCCTGAATATCGGGCATGCCAGCTCTTTTTCTAATCGTATTTACAGCGCCGTATACATTGGCATCTGCACCAGCTACTTCGTTCTGCGCCTCGGCATAGTTTAACATCAGCTCTGCCGTTCTGAAAATAGAGAATGTTTTATTCACCCCGCCCGAGTTGTTGGCTAAGTTTAAACTTTCTGTAATGTATTTTCGCCACCAATAATTGGTTCCGGGCTCGTTGGCATTGTCTTTATCGTTACTGTAAATATTGATTGTTCTGTTTTTCCATTTCGCCCCCGGGTATAAAACTGTTGCATAAAACCGTGGATCGCGGTCTTTATAAGGATGCTTAGGATCCCAGCCCGAAGCTGCATCCTGAATAGGCAAACCATTTTTCATTTCAAAGGCATCAACAAAATCCTGTATCGGCCCGCAATTGGTCCAGCCGCTATAACCCAGGGGTTGCATTACCTGATCGATACCTGAACCTGCTCCTGTTCCAATATTACGTCCCCAGATACATTCTGTGTTAGCGTATTTCAGAAAAGCATCGGCAAATTTTGGTTCTAAGGTATAACCTTGTGCCAGTGCTGCATCCAGTGCTTCTTTAGAAAGTATTGCAGCTTTCTGCCATCTTGCCGCATCGTTGGCCGGATTGAATAAGGTGCTGGCATAATAGAGAAACAACCTTGATTTTATGGCCTGGCAAATTGTTTTGGTAGCCCTACCCCACAAACCCGGATCGTGCTTGGCTGGCAGGTTTTGCATGGCAGCGTTTAAATCGCCTTCAATAAAACTTACTACTTCAGCATATTCGCTCCGTTTTAAAAATACGGCATCTCCATCTGTAGCCGGCGAAAGTGGTTTATTCATAATCGGAATCTTACCCCACCCCCTGAAAAGTACAAAATGATAAAAAGCACGCAGCATTAAAGCTTCTCCCTTTAAACGGGTTTTACGGCCCGGAACATTGGGATCTTCCGGAATCTGGTCATAATTGGTTAAGAAAAGATTACAGGCCCTGATTTTAGCGTATGCATTTGTCCAGTCATCGCCAAGGGGAGAAAAATTGCTGGGGTTCCATGCCCCGGTATTGAAGAGGATTGCGCCGTTAGCCCAACGCTGCTTTGCCTCATCCGTCATGGCAGCAGTTACATAAGAGTTTCCTGCCCCGTAGTTCCACGATGGAATAGCGGTATAAATGTTATTTAAAAAGCCCTCTGCGTTATCGATGTTGCCGAATACCTCTGCTTCATTGATATAATCGCTCGGCACCCGGTCTAAAAAGCTTTTTTTACATGATGTTACTACTAAAGCGAGTAACACAAGCAGTAAAGCATAACTATATTTTTTCATTACATTAAAGATTTAAGTCTGTTATTAAAAATTCATCGATACGCCAACATTATATACTTTCATGGTAGGATATAGGGCCGTTCCGTTAGCTGTTTGTTCGGGATCGTAATCTTTATATGGCAGCTTATCCCATGTAGCCAGGTTTAATCCGTTGGCAAATATCCGGAGCGAATTGATCTTTATTTTGGCTAGTGTACAGGCCGGGAAGGTGTATCCGAGTTCTAAATTTTTAAGTTTAAGGTAGTCGGAGCTGTAAATAAAGAAAGTACTCAGCTGCGCATTATTCTGTCCGCCGGCTAAACTATAATGCACGGTAGGATAAGTTGCTGTACTGGCGGTGGCCGGAGTCCAAACATCATCTAGCCTAGCCGGCCCCAGATAAGGTACATTCGTTTTACCGCTTAATGCTCCCTGTACCAATACACTTAAATCGATTCCTTTCCACGATGCACCTAGTGAAGCACCGAAAGTATTGTTTGGAAAATTACTTACCTGTATCGCTACACGGTCGTTCTCGTTTATTACCCGGTCGCCATTCATATCACGGTACCTGATATCGCCCGGAATTACCCTGCCTGCAAAGCTTTGCTTAGGGGATGAATCAATTTCGACCTGATTTGCAAACAGCCCCTCTGAAATATAACCGAGCTGATAGCCCACTGGTAAACCTGTTAGGGCCTGGTACGGATAAGCTAAATTAGGCTCGTCGCGGGCAAGGATTTTGTTTTTATTGTATGTCCAGTTGATGTAACCAAAAATATTAACTTTGCTTACGTTCGTATTGAAATTTAAAGAGGCTTCGAAACCCTGGTTTAATACTTTACCTACATTAATGGCCGATAGGCCTGCTATGCCCAGATAAGTTGGGATAGTTTGCGGTGTGGTGAGGATATTCGTCCTGTTTTCCCTGAAAACATCCACATCCAGTTTCAATGCATTATTAAAAAAGCCTGTTTCTAATCCAATGTTCGATTTTTGAGCTTTCTCCCAGGTAATGTTTGGATTACCGGTACGGTTTACATTGTAACCGCCGGCTGTAATCGGGCTTGGCGAACCAAAATCAAAACCACCACCCCTGCTGTAATCAGATATGAACAACCATCTCGAACCACCAATGTTATCGTTACCCACATAACCAAACGATCCGCGTAGTTTGAGGTAGTTCATTGCTTTTACATCGTACCACGATTCGCTTGAAATTACCCAGCCGGCAGAAACCGCAGGGAAAAAGCCATAACGTTTGCCTTTAGGAAAATTCTCCGAACCGTTATAGCCCATATTAAATTCTGCAAAATACCTGGCATCGTAATTATAAGCTGCCCTGCCTACAAAGCCCTCATAAGCCCTTGGCAAATCGCCGGTAATTGAGGTATAGTTCCGGTTAAATAAAGCCAGCCCCGAAAAAGTATGTTTACCAAAAGACCTGTCGTAGTTTAACTGCAGGTTATAGTAATAGTAGCGGGTTGCCGAAGTACCTGAGCCTTTTGTGAGCGAAGTTTGCTGGGTAAATGGCGTATAGGTTTCTGCACCACTTACAGGATCTTTACGGTAACGCAAAGCTGTAAATTGTTGTCTTTGTTCGTAATTAATGGCCCCGTAATTCTCGAATGTATATAATCCCTTAGCATTTAAACCTTTGGTAATAAAATCGAGCCTATGGTTTATTTCAATGGTACCGTTGGTACTGTTCCAGAAGTTATCATAATAACCGCTTTCTTTTATCGCTCCCAATGGGTTCCATACGTCAGGAGCCGTAATTCTGCCTGCACCGTAAGTACCGTTAGGGTTAAAAACCGGAGTGGTATAGTTCTGCATCAGGTTTACCCAGCTAAAAACAGTTCCATAACCCGGGCCCGGGCCGGTACGCTGCTCTATTCTCGAGGCCAGATCGACCCGCACATTCATCATATCGGTTGCGGCAATATCAATATTTGACCTAAAGTTATAGCGGTCATATTTTTGCGATACGCCATATTTATTATCATTTGCTCCTTTAAAAAGTGTGCCCTGGTTGAGGTAGCCTAAGGAAACGAAATACTTTACACTGCTGTTCCCGCCGCTCATATTGGCATTGTATTGCTGCTGCGGAGTGTTGGGTTCGAAAATAACATCGTACCAGTTTACATCGGGATAAGTGTAGGGGTCGGCCTGGCTTTTAAATAATCCAATCTCCTTATCGGTCCATATTGGGTTTCCGCCATCGTTAACTGAACCTTGATTATCTAATGTTGCTTTTTGAAAGCTGCTGAAGCGCTCGGGTAAGCGTTGCGGCGTTTGTACACCGTACCGGCCGTTAAACTGGATATTGGTTTTACCGATTTTTCCGCGTTTGGTGGTAACCAGAATTACACCGTTGGCACCTTGTATACCGTATAAAGAGGTGGCCGCAGCATCTTTCAGGATACTGATAGAGGCTACTTCATTTACATCAATATCTCCAAAATTCGCATCACCCCTGGGTAAACCATCTATTACAATTAACGGACTTCTGCTGGCTCCATAGGTACCAATACCACGGATGTAAATTGCAGAACCATCTGAGCCGGGAGTGCCTGAAGATTGAATAGTGGTAAGGCCCGGTAGGCGGCCTGCCAGGGCATTGCTCAGGTTAGAAACCGGACTTTGCTTTAACTCTTTGGTTTGTACGGTAGATATGGCTGCGGTTACGCTAACCTTCTTTTGAGTTTGGCCAAAACCAGATACCACTACCTCGTTCAGACTTCCGGCTTCGGCAATAATCTGGATCAGCATCTCGGTTTTGAGGTTTACCTTAACTTCCTGAAGGGCATAACCAATAAATGATACCTGTAAAATATCTTCTGCCTTTACATTTTTAATCTCAAAATAACCGTTCGGATCGGTAGTTACCACGGTGGTACTCCCTTTTACACGGATGGTAGCTCCGGGAACTCCTTCGTTTTTCTCGTCGATCACCTTACCCCTTATATTGGCCAGTGCGATTTTGGTTGTAGGCCGATCGAGCGTTTTTTTATCTTTAATGATAATTGCCGAACCTTCTATGGTGTAGGTTAGTGGCTGGTTGGCAAAACATTTCATCAACACATCAAGCAGCGGCATATCTTTTACCTTTATGCTTACCTGACTGGCCTTTGCAATCAGCTGGGCATTGAAAAAAATATCATATCCGCTCTGTTCACCAATCTTATCCAGAACTTTTTCTAAAGTGGTATTTCTTTCATTTATGGTAATGGTTTTTTGGGCATAGCCCGATGCATGTACCTGAAAGATTAGGGCAAAAAGAAGAATTGTGGTTAGCTTCATTACTAAAAGAATCTTTTTCTTCGCACAGGAAGCCCTGTACGAATTAGAATCGTAAAATTTCATACATTTGAGTTGTTAGGTTTAAGATGCCCGTTTCCGGCACATCGTGTTTGGTTGATAATTAAAAGCAATTTTAGGGTGGGCTTAGCTTAACATTTTATCCGGAGGTGTGTCCAGCACTTCCGGATTATATAACCGCTATCCCATAGTAAGTTTATGGCATAAGGGTTACCCTCCTTCCTTCAACTTTAACATTTATATCACCCGTAAGCGTAAGTATTCTCAGCGCTTCTTTCAAGTTTTTAGCGCGAGAGACCCTACCTCCAAAGTGCAGGTTTTCTACATTCCCTTCATAATCAACTTCGATATCGTACCAGCGGGAAAGTTTTCTCATAATTGACTTTATATCTTCGTTCTTAAATACGAATTTGCCGTTCTTCCAGTCAATAGCGGCTTCCGCATCAACGTTTTTCACCTGTATATCGCTTCCTTGTACCTGCGCCTGTTGCCCGGGAACTATACGAACTGTACGGTTTCCGGATAAGGTACCGGGACTAACGGCCACACTACCTTCTAACAGGGTGGTTTTGTTAATTTCGTCGTCCTGATAGGCCGAAACATTAAAATGTGTACCCAATACTTCTACGCTTTGTTTTTCGGTTTTAACAACAAAAGGCCTGTCTTTATCTGGTGCAACCTCAAAATACCCCTCTCCTTCCAGTTCAACTATCCTATGCTTTTGCGTAAATGCTGAAGGATACCTGATGCGCGATGCTGAATTTAGCCAAACCCTTGTGCCATCAGCAAGTACCACCTGGAACTTCCCCCCTTTTGGTGTAATGATGGTATTATAGCCCGCATCTTTATTTTCTGGCAGCCTGTTGCCGCCGAGCTGGTTGTAAACCAATCTGCCTTCATCGGTTTTATTTATTTGCTGACCTGTTTGATTGGCTATGCGGCCTTTAATTGCCTTTCCGAGGTCTATCTGCGATCCATCATTCAAAATCAGCACCGCTTTATCTCCGCCTGGCAAAATCCTGCTTGCATAATCAATAGCTGCAGGGGCAGTAACTTTATGCGGGTTAAATAAAATAATACCAGCCCCAATAATAAGCAGCACTGCAGCGGCAGCCAGCCATTTAACGGGTAGCGGAAACCTGTACCGCTTTTCTTTGCCAGGTGCTGTTTGCTCATCGCCCCATAGCGCGGCTTCGATTTTATGTTTTAAGCGCATTTTAAACACTTCTTCTTCCTCAGCACTCAACAGGCCCAGGTTCTTTTTACTCATCTTATCATAATAGGCCTCTACTAAATTCTTTTCTTCAGCGCTTGCCGTATTATCGAGATACTTATTTACGAGCAATAAAAAATGTTCTTTTTTCATAGTTATATAGATATGTACCAAAACGCGGGAGACACCCTACGCTTTTGCTGCTATTTTTTTTCAGAAATTATAAATGCGGGGAAACCGTTCAGGATTTTGATAAAAAGTAAAGGGAAGTAACGGCAAGGCAGAGTTCGAGATTTAGTCCGCTCCTTATCGTTTTAAGGGCTATAGACATTTTTTTCTCTACTGTTTTTTCGGATATCTCCAATTTGCCGGCAATCTGTTTATAGGTTAAATTTTCTTCCCGGCTCATCAGAAATATGGCCCGGCAATCTTCAGGCAACTGGTCAATTACCTGTGCAATGAGGTATTGCTGTTCTTTAAAAAGCATGGGGTTTTCCAGAACAATTTCGCTGGTAACAGCGGCCAACCGGGTATAAAAAAGCTGATCTGTTTTTTGTTGCCTGATTGATTTCAATACGGCAAACCTAACAGCCTGAAATAAATAAGCTTTTAAAGAAAGGATCTCGACACGCTCCCTGCGCTGCCACAGGCTTACAAAAACTTCCTGCAAGGTATCGGAGGCGGCATTTTCATCGCCAAGAATATTATAGGCCGATTGGTGGAGCGATTTCCAGTAGCGGTTGTAGATTTCACCAAAAGCCTTCCGATCGCCATCTTTGAGCATGGCAGCAAGATCTGAATCAGAAACAGTGATTTGGTCAGTCATATAATTATTACAAAACGAATGTAATAATAAATTACATTTTTAATTATTACTTTTTCCAGATCCTGTTTTACTGAGCGATGCCGATATTTTAGTGAGGTTCTTCTGCTGCCATTAGCTTGTTGCAAGAGGTATTTTCAACATCCTCCAGGGACCACTACAGGGCAATTTGTGAGGTAATTTTAATAGTAAGGGAGCTGCTTTTTCTCTATCCTTTTCAACAGATCAGTCGCAGGCTCCCGTTACTTGCACTTCTTATTTAAAAATCTATCCGTGTACTTTCATCATTTAATTTCATAGGTTTGAAGCAACATAATTGGATAGTCTGTTAACACAACCGGTTTTTAAGCACGGCTTATCTTTCTTTTTCTGATAAACGGCACAATTTCTTTGCCCGGCTTAATTCCGGGCTGTGCCTCATATTTTAACTGCTCTGGCGACAGGCCAACCCAGGTACTTTTTCGCCCTTCTATATGCATAATCCCTGCTTCAGGATCGATAGTCAACATGGTGAATAAGGGATCTTTGTAAGGGCAGGTGCTAGATAGCCATTTATATTTTTGGTGAATTTCCGCCGCATAACTATCATGTTTATATTCGCTGCCAACCCAGAAATAAGATGCTGAGTTAATGTGAACATAATTTACATTGTTGATTAAAAGCTGGCAATCGATATGGGTATGCCCGTTTATTGCCAGCAAGATCTTGTCTGAATAGGTACTTAACAGATCCTGAATCTCTGCTGCATTATCTACAGCATATTCTCCTGCAAGCGGTTGATGGCTAACAATAACAATGGGTTTATTAATTTCTTTCAGTTGCTGCTGCAGCCATAATTTTTGCTCATCGTTAATATAAGCCGGATAACCTCCCTTATGGGTTGGCGAGCCTTTATCGTTTCCATCTAAAATGATAAAACACATACCGCTAACTTCTTTGGTGTAGTATCTGGCTGGCATTTTATAGTACTCGAGACATTGTGCTTTAGTATGCCCCGAATCGGTATCATGGTTGCCAATTACATGTAAAGCCACAAGGTGTGCATTATTGAATTGATCGATAAGGAATTTATTGCTATCCTTTGGTAAAGCAAAATCGCCCATTTGCATAATTAAATCAGCCTGGTTCTTTTTGGCATGGGCCAAAAAGGCTTGCAGGCGCTCTTCACCGGTAGGTATTAAATCGTGATGCAGATCGGTAATAATCCCAGCTTTAATTGCTTTTGTTTTTGATGGAAACAGACCAAGCACGGTACCCGGAATTTGCAGCACAATACCAGCGGCCGTCATACCGCGGATAAATTGTCTTCTGTTTAATTTTTTTATCATTGCATGTTGTTTAATAAGCGTTGAATAGGGTGTTAAAGAACAGCTAAGCCTCTCTTTATTGATTGGTAGAAATAACATAACTGTAAGCCAATCGGGTATTTCAAAAAAACCGATAGTTCTGAAACTATCGGTTTTTATCTGGACAGTTATTTAACGAAATGGAAAAATATCTGATTTTTGATTTACCAGCCCGGATTCTGTGGTTTCAATGCCGGATTTAATGTTAACTGATTGGTTGGTAATGGCGATAAATAATCTCTATCGATGTTAAACCGGTAACCGGTTGTTAAGGCGGTGTTACTTTTAAACCATTCGATGTAGCCATTGGCATCTTCAGGATATTTGGCCAGTGTACCTGCATCTATAGCTCCGGCAAACTGTGCTTTTTTTGCACCTTTTGGCTTCCAGCCTACGAGTAACTCATCGGCTGCTGCCCAACGGTAAATATCATCCCTCCTGTATCCTTCGCAGGCCAGTTCAACCCTTCTTTCGCGCCTAACTTCATTTATAACGGGACTTAGCATTGGGAAAATCCAATTTGGATCGGTAGCAATTGCTGCAATTACCAACGGTGGCATACCTGCCCTAGTTCTTAGTTTATTAATGGTCAAATCTACATCCGTTTGCGAAAGGGATCCCAACTCTGCTTTGGCTTCGGCTAAATTTAAAAGTGCCTCTGCATATCTGAATAAAATTAAGCCTGTTGTACCCACTTCTGCCACAACTTGCTGTGCGTAATTTGCATTATGCCCTTTATAGAGCTGGTAGCCTGTGGTGTTAGATTGTGTACCGCCTCCCAGCAAAGCCGGAGCATTAAACACAACGTTTGCCTGTCCATTTGGCAGATTGGTAGAAATAAAGTGCTGTCCGTCGTTTACATAAATAGTTTGCTGCAACCTTGGATCTCTGTTTTTGGCTACATTAACCAAAGTATTATCTCCCTGATATAACGTACTTAGCGTTTTAGGTAAACCATCGGCACACAAATAATCATCAACCAGGTTTTTGGTTATTCCCCTTCCTGCCCCGCCATTGCTGTACCTGTGCCAGTTATGAGAAATAACACCAACTTCGTACCTGCGCCATAACATTACCTCGCGGCTACCGGCATAATCGGTTTGGTTAAACAGGTTCCAGTAATTGGTTTGGCTTGCCACAGCATTATCTAAACTATAAACATTAGCAGAAACCAGTGTGCCTGCAACATCTGCGGCCTTTTGAAGAAACTTAGCGCCGTTTGAACCTGCAACACCAAAAGCGGTGCCTGAGTGGTATTTCTCCCAGGTACCTTCAAACAATGCAATCCTCGACAGATAAAGCATAGCAACTTCCTTATTGATGCGCGATGCTTTAGCCGATCCTTTAGATGGCAGATAAGATATGGCCTTATCCAAATCACTTATAATAGAATCGGCAACAATATTTCTAGGCAATCGGGCGGCAAACAAAGTCGGATCATCCAAAGAAAGTATTGGTTTATTGATCCATGGCACTGCACCAAAAGTTTTCAGTTTATCGAAATAGAACTGCGCCCTGAAAAACAATGCTTCGCCAACATATGGTTTTACCAGATCGAATGGTGCATTTACTTTTTGGTAATTGGCTAAGAAATAGTTAACATTTTTTAGCTGGTTCCAGTCCCAGCCACCGCCCGAAGCAGGTACCGTACGATTACCATTTATAGTATTATTTACCTGTTCGGCAATCATATTATCGCTTCCCTGGTCGGCATCATCGGTAAAATTCCCGATTGATCCAAAACCAGTATATGCAGGAAAGGTAGCATAGAAGTTATTGCAATACAACTGTAAATCGTTTGTGGTTTTCCAGTATTCAGCATCACTGATATTTGTAAGTGGTGCCCTATCCAAAAAGTCTTTTTTACATGCCGATAAAATCAGCATTACAATGAATGCCGATAGTATATTTATTTTCTTAAACAATCTCATGTTATTTTTTATTAACCGTGAACTAAAGGGTGAGATTTATACCAAATGAATAAGTGCGTTGCAGCGGATAGATCTTTGCATCACTCAATGAGAGTTCGGGATCCATTGTTTTGATCAAATCAGTAAATGTGGCCAGGTTTTCTACGCTTACGTATAATCGTGCCCGCTTTAAAAATACTTTCGAAGCAATAGACGGAGGCAAAGTATAGCCCAGCTGAACGTTTTTGATGCGCATATAGGCCGCATTTTGTAAGTAACGGGTTGATATCTGATAATTTTTATTTACCTCATCACTCATGTAATATCTGGGGAAATATCCGTTCTGGTTAGCAGGCGACCACCTGTTTGCATGTACTGTAAACGGAGAACTTTGAAATTCGCTGCTTTGGATACCCCAAAAATAATTAGAACCAATAAAAACATCCCGCTTAGCTATCCCTTGTAAAAAAGCACTAAAATCAAATGATTTCCATCCAAACTCAAGGGTAGCACCATATTGATATCTGGGGGTAGAATTACCAATTACGCTTCTATCCCCCATATTTTCGGCCGTATTCGGACCAAGAGTTATCTTGCCATCTCCATCTAAATCTTCGTATTTCACATCACCCGCTTGCCATCTTCCATTCCAGAAGGCTGGTGTAGGAATAGCGGTACCCACATTATCAGTTGTGTAAAGGCCATTAGCCGTATAACCATAAATATTACCCATTACTTCTCCCGTATACCAATCGCTAATTAATCTGTTAGGATTTGGATACTCAGTTACTTTTCCGCGGTAATCAGCCAGAGTAGCTTTAATGCCATAGCTAAAATCACCGATTTTATCGTTCCATTTAACTGAAACCTCAAATCCTTTGGTTTGAATGGCTGCGTTATTTGCTGTAGGTACAGTTGCGCCCAGTACAGTAGGCAGTGGGGCACTCGGCCCTGCAAAGTCTTTTGCTTCGCGTTTGTACCATTCAAATGTAGCATTCAATCTGTTACGGAAAAAGGCAGCATCAAGCCCTACACCATAAGTAGTGGTGGTAACCCAGGTTAAATCGGTATTAACCAATGGCGGTGCTGATACGGATGCTTCCCGTGCAGTTCCAAAAAACCACGAAGTAGACGTTGGCCTGGTAGTTCCTAAGCTCGGATAAAATGGATACCAGTTTGCGCCGTTTACATCTAAAAACTGCTGGTCGGCCTGACTACCATAATTAACCCTCAATTTTAAAGCGTTTACCACTTTCGAAAAGGGCTGCCAGAATTTTTCTCTGTCGATATTCCAACCTGCCGAAATACCAGGATAGAACTTCCATCTCACACCTTCCAAAAACCGCGAAGTGCCATCGTAGCGTCCGTTAATTTCGAGCATATATTTATCCTGATAGGCATAGCTAAACCTTCCGAAAACACCTTCAACTGCCAGTTGCCTTGCGCCATCGCTCGCAGCTGCATTGGCACCATAGGTTAAGCTTAACGATGGGATATTATCAGAATAAAGGTTGGTGTTTGAACCGCTGGTGGTATTGTAATTGGTTAGCTCCTTAACATAACCACCTGTTAATCCTAAATTATGATCGCCAAGCTTCTTTTCATAATTTGCAAAGGCATTAACGATATGGTGGATGGTACGGGTATTGGTAAGTGAGTAAGAATTTGGCGATGTACCGCTTATGGTTCCCAGGTTGTTACTGGGGAGTGTGGTAAAGAGTGTTTTTAAATGAGCCGACTGATTGGAGAAAATTCCATCGAAAGTATAGTTTGCTGTTATTTTTAACCCGTTTAGCGGAGAAATCCTCAATTCGCCGGTAGTTACTACATCATTCCGGTCGTCGATATTTCGTCCACCATTTTTGTGCAAAATAATATCATTTGCCTCATTGTATTCACCTGTTGGGTTGAACAAAGCCAGGTTTGGAAACTTACGTGCAATTTGGTGCATATAGTTACCGCCTGTACGCGCAGAAACGGTATTTGGCGTATTGAAATTGGATCTGGCCAAAGCAGTGCGTAAGCTAAAGCCCAGCCATTTATTAATTTCGTTATTAAAGTTTGCCCTGATGTTGTAGCGTTTATAGCTATCTTCTCCAAAGTTGTACATACCGTTTTTATCATTATAGCCCAAACCGATATAATAATCAGATGAGTTACCACCTCCAGTTACAGATAGGTTATGTTGCTGTGCACTTGAAACATCCTTAAAATATTCTTTAAACCAATCGTGGTTACTATTGGCTTCAAACCAACTTCCCCACCAATCGGTAGTGGTTTTACTGGCAATCGTTTCGGTGCTAAGCGCTCCGGCCTGGTAATCCCTCATCCTTTTTAATACTTCATCATTAAAAGCAACGCCACGTCCGGCATTTGCATAAGCCTCATTGTAGATGTTGGCAAAATCAAGCGAATTCATCATTTTAGGAAGGTTGATGGGCGTTGCAAATGCTAAATTGTTGCTATAAGAAATAGCGGGTGGGCCTTGCTTACCTTTCTTGGTGGTAATTAACAGCACCCCATATGGTGCGCTCGATCCATAAATAGCGGCAGAGGCAGCATCTTTCAGAATCGTTACACTTTCTATATCGCTAGGATTAATAGAGTTAATATCGCCACCCTGTACACCATCAATTACAACAAGCGGACCACCAGATACACCGAGGCCAGTAAAGCCCCTCACATTGATATTCTGAGTGGCATTAGGTGCTCCCCCCGCAGTAGTTGTAGTAATATTCAAACCTGGCATTTGCCCTTGTAAAACCTGGCTTAAACGTGTAGCAGGCCTGTCGTCCAAATCTTTAGCAGTTACCTGATCAATAGACCCAGTTAAATTAACCTTCTTTTTAGTTCCATAGCCCACAACCACCATTTCTTCTAAATCATTGGTATTTTCCTTTAACACGATTGAGATATTTGTTTTGCTTACTTTAACTTCCTGTACTACAAAACCTACCGAACTGATCACAAGAATATCTCCCTGGTTGGCTTCAATTACGAAATTACCAGATATATCTGCGCTGGTAACCTTATTTCCTCCTTTTACCTTAACCGTAGCGCCAGGAACTGGCTGACCTTTTTCATCAATTACCTTTCCGTTTATCTTTTCGGCTGCTACCTGGAAGGGATTAAATAAATTCGGTAATATTTCCCGGCTCTTAATCAGCACAGTTTTATCACTAATCAAATACTCCAGAGACTGGTCTTTAAAACAGATTGCCAGTACCTCTTCAAGCGAAGCATTCTTTACATTTATCGTAACTGATTTGGCTAACTTTAATACCTTCTTATTATAAAAAAAATCGTAGTTACTTTGATTTCTTATCTCATCGATAATCGACGATAAAGGCGCATCAGCTCTATCAAGGGTTATTTTTTGGGCGAATGAGCTCGCACTAACCTGCATTATGGTTACTATCAATAAAAATGTAATTATTTTCATCACCAGCAGAAATTTGTAAAGCGCATGGCGGTTACCACCACACTTTTTATGTAAGTTTAAATTCATAAATTTGAATTGTTGGGTTTCAGTTTAATACTTGGTTTAAATTTTATTCCGGCTTACCGGAATGGGTAAACTCAACATCCGGCCGGAGGTGCGCTAACACCTTTGGCCATTTTTTGGGTTTACCAGATCAGCATCCCTATTTCATTACAATTACCCTCCTTCCGTCGATTTTAAAATGCACATCACCATCAAATTCTATAATTTTCAATAAGGAAGATATATTTTTAGTCCGCGAAACTTTACCTGCGTAAACAATGCCCGGATCGGGCTTAACCTGATATACAATTTCTACATTATACCACCTCGCCACTTTTGCCATGATCGATTCGAGGTTTTCATCAAATTTGAAGTAACCGTTTTTCCATGCCACTACATCTTCTACATCAATGTTTTTGGTGACCGTAATTTTACCACTACCAACCTGCGCCTGTTCGCCCGGAACCAGTAATTTGCTCTCTTTTCCTTCGTAAACCTTTACCGAGCCTTCCATCAGTGTTGTTTTAATGAGCTGCTCATCTGCATAGGCCATAACATTGAAATGTGTGCCCAATACTTCTACGGTTTGTTGCCCGCTTTGCACTTTAAATGGCATTTTGGAATTGTGCGCCACTTCGAAATAGGCCTCGCCCGAGATTTTTACATTTCTTTCCTTCCCGCTAAAATGTAGCGGATAGGTAATGCTCGACAGTGCATTGAGCCAAACTTTGGAACGGTCGGGAAGAATTACCTGCCACTGGCCTCCAACCGGCACTTCTATGGTATTAAATTCGGCTTTACCGCTAACTGCTGTATTTGCAACACTTTCGTAAACCAACTGGCCATTATCGGTTTTAGAAATTCTGATTCCGGATTGACTGGCAATCTCGCCATTGCTTAAATTGGCTAAACTTATTCTTTTACCGTTGGCAAGTGTTAGGGTTGCCTTGTTGTTTCCGGGAGCAATATCATTTACGATAACCAGATTATGCTCTGCTTTACTTTTTCTGGCCAGCTTAAAATAGAATGCAACCCCTATTGCAAACAGCAGACTTGCAGCAATGGCATAGGGTTTTAATTTTTTATAGGGACTAATTTTGATAACCTTTGCTTCCTGATGTATGCTGGTATTGATGCGTTGCAATATCTTTTGTTTAGCTTCAAAGCGCTCATCAGATGGCATCATATCCGTATATCCGCTGTTCGATGCCTGGTTTTCATACCAAAGATCTATTTCGCGGATTTCGGCTGCTGTTGCTTCTCCGTTCTTAAACTTCGTTAATAATTCAAGCAGGTGCTGATCAAACTCTTTCGGGCTCATATTAATGTACTCGAAGCACAGGCAAAAAGGTTCTACTCCAAATTAAAATAATACACAACAAACTGAATTACAGCAATATATTTTTCCCTAGTCAGTCTATCTTGAAAAAAGAAACAGGAAGGTAGCGATTAAGAAGGTTTTACTGCCTTTAAGCTCTTCTCTGAGGAAAAGCATTGCTTTGTGAAGGTGTTTTTTTACTGTACTAACCGAAATGGCAGCCCTTTCGGCAATTTCTCTATGCGATAGTTCTTCAAAGCGGAACATGATAAATACTTCGCGGCATTTTTCAGGTAATTTTCTGCACAATGAAAGTATACTGTGATTAAATTCTTTAATATCCAATTGATCTTCAGGGCTGGCAGCATAAAGCCCAGTTTCAGCAACCAGATTATCGATATGCCTGTAGTGTAACTGTTGTAGGCGATAGGTATCTATAACTTTAAATTTGAGTGCCGTTTTAAGATAAGCTTCCAAAGTCGATTTTGGATCTATATCTGTACGGCGAAAATAGAGGTTAACAAATATTTCCTGAACTACTTCTTCTGCATCTTCGCGCGAACGCAGTCGCTGATAAGCCGAATTTAACAGCATTTCCCAATAGCGCTGATAAATTTCTACAAATGCCTCCTCGTTACCCTGCTTTAGCAGGATAATTAAATCGGCATCGGTAAGTTTATCAAAGTTTTTCATTGAATTAAATTGGCTGCTTAAATTGTTTTTTCTGTCGGGTATATATATACACTATAATTATTTGGAAAATCAGCTATAGAACTCGATCGAATGGGGTATACGGAATATTGGTTAGTGCATTATTAAAAATTTGCATTGCTCATAAAGCATTTGATTGGGATGAACAGATTAAAATTAGTAAAATATTTTTTGTTTAGCAAAACTAAACTTTGTTTATTTACATAAAAATAATTATGTGTTAACTTTTGGTTATCAGCTGGCTGATACTTCTTCAGCTTCCAGCCATAACAAATTGAAATCCTTTGGTAATGAGCAATAGTCAAATGAACAACATTTCTACCCTTCCTTTTTCGGTTAATGGCAAAACCTATAATCCACCTGCACAACCAGTTGTGGTGATTTGTATGGATGGTTCGGCAGATGAATACCTGAACAGCGCCATGGCCCATGAAAGGATGCCTAACCTTAAAAAGATGGTGGCACAGGGCTACAGAGGTGTGGTACGTGGTGCGCTACCCTCATTTACCAACGTAAACAATACCTCGATTGTTACCGGCTTAAGTCCTGCTGAACACGGCATATGTGGCAACTACTTTTATAATGCCGACAACAATGAAGAAGTAATGATGAACTCGTCGGCCTACCTCAGGGCCGATACTTTACTCGCCGCAGCAGCAAGTGCCGGGCGTAAGGTTGCAGTGGTTACGGCCAAAGAGAAGCTCAGGGATATTTTATCGTATAAACTAAGCGGTATTGCATTCTCTGCCGAAAAGGCTAATCAGACCAAACAGGATACGCATGGCATCGAAAATGCAGAACAGCTGGTTGGATATAAAACGCCTGCTATTTACAGCGCCGAGGCAAGTTTGTTTGTACTTCGGGCTGGGGTTGCGCTAATAGCAAATGGCATGGCCGATTTTTTATACCTATCGCTAACCGATTACATGCAACATACTTACGCGCCTGATACTGAACAATCATTAGCTTTTTACGAAGCCCAGGATGTTGAACTGGGAAAAATGCTCAAACTCGGCGCTATAATTGCCGCTACTGCTGATCATGGTATGAATGCGAAAGTTAAAGCAGATGGATCGCCCAATGTGTTGTTTATTGAAACCATGCTTACTGCAAAATTTGGAAGTGATTTTAGGGTAATTTGCCCAATAACCGATCCTTATGTAAAACACCATGGGGCACTGGGCTCTTATGCCGTTATTTACGTAGACGACAAAAGTAAAATAACCGAAGTAAGAAACTGGCTGGCCCTGCAAAAGGGCATTACCGAGGCATACGATAAAGAAGCGGGCTGCCGTATACTCGAACAACCTGCCGATCGTACGGGTGATCTTTTTGTATTGTCAGCGCGAGATGTGGTGGTAGGAAAAACAGCGGCCCACCACGACCTTACTGCCTTAGACGGAACATTACGCTCGCATGGCGGCAGATATGAGGAAATGGTACCAATGGTTATTTCGCATCCCTTAAACGCCGTTTACAAAATGAAAGCACAAGGCGATCCCCGCAATTTCGATATATTCGATTTTGCCATTAATGGTACGCATGCAGAAAAACCGCTGTAACTGCCAGTATTTAGTTTTTATTCCCCCAGTAGTTGTTTCGTCCATCCTGGCTAACGGCACCGGCTTTTAACAATAGTGCAGCCTCGTTTTTGCAGAGCACAACTTCTTCATTTTTCTTCAGCTGAACTGAATAAAGGCCGTTCCCCAAATCCTTTAGTTGAGCTTTACCCTTTACCAGTACTTTTCCGTTTATGCCGGGCTGGATAATACAAGGTTCGCCGGCCAGACTCTTTATCCGCACCCATTTTGTTTCACCATCTTTCCTTACAGCGCTAATTAAAAATGCGCCTTCGGCTCTTAAATTTTCGAACGACAAGTCCGTCCAGGCAGCCGGAACAGCAGGGAATACCCTGATCTTATCGCCCCAGCTTTGCAACAGTAATTCTTGTATAGAAGTAGCTGCTGCAAGCGGTGTTTCAATTACAGGGCCTGATTCTAAATACAAGGTATTTGGTTTAATAAACTGATCAAACAGCTGATTCAAATAAGCTAAAGCTTTATCGCCGTTCCCCATCATGGCGTACATCGACGCACCACCGGTAAACGAATATCCCTGCAAGGCACCTTTGAAACTGTGCCAGTGCGTTAACGATTGTGTGATCAATTGACGGCTTTCGGGCTGATCCCAATTCATGGTGTACAGCGGGTAAATCATCATCAGGTGTGAATAATGCCTGTGCGACTGCCCGAATGGCACATCGCGACCGATACGCAAACCATTTTCATCTTTAGGGTAAGGGGTTATGTTGGTTAAAACGTCTTTCCACTTCATGGCAAGCTCATCCTTAGGGTTAATGGCCAGCAAGGTTTGGCAACCCCAGCGCAGCAGAGACAGGTCGTAATTGCAATCGCGGGTAATCCCTCCCGGATATTCGGGCGAATAGGTTCGCGGCAGATGCCATTTACCGTCTTCTTCTTTCACCATTACATCCAGGTAGTAATTGATACTTCCTTTCAGCAAGGGAAAAAGCCTTGCTTTAATGCTTTCATCCATCGTATAGCGATACTGCAACCAATAATAATACAGGCACCAGGTAAGGTTTCCCATTTCGAGATCGGCCTCTGCTACTCCGGCATCGTTAGCCCCTGTAACTTTTACCGGGCTGAACAAATCGGCTGCACCCGTGCGCCCTAAAGCCAGTGCATTGTATTGATAGGCAGCAGGCACATTCTTACTTAGGTTTGCTTTACCATTATCAATCAGCTTTACAAGCCCTCCGGCTAAATTAAGTCTGTTGGCTGCATAAAGCGGCGAATAGGTTAACTGGATATTGAGGTTAAACCAGTAAGCCGGCCATGGTGTATCACGAAACCAGGGGCCCATTAAATCCAATGCCGGTTTTCCGGCTCTTGTACCTGAAGCCAGTTTATATTGTTGTATCCAATAAAAGCTTTCCATTCTCGCATCGGGCAGCGATATAAAACTATGCGGATAATAGCTATGCCACCATTGCCTGTGTACATTGATTAATTGTTGCAGGTTATCTTTTGCTGCCTTACTTACCAGTTGCACCGCTTGAGTAGCGGCAGATTGTTTTCTGTTAATGGCAACTGACAGGAAATAGATCCTGCTGTTCGCTCTCTGATTTGCCACCCAGGCAGTAGTATAATCGCCGCCGGCAAGCATAGGCTGTTTGCTGTATTCAACGGCTCCTGTATTTGCACGCACAGCAGGTGGGTTAGCTGAATATCCTTCGGGAATACCCCTGTATTTTGTACGGCTACTAATGGAAACTTCGGGGTAAAACTGCCACTGAAATTTTGCTTCGCCTGCACTCACATTGGTTTCGAAAACAATTACATTGCTTTGTGAAAGTGTAAGGGTTCGCCAGCTGATGGTTCCTTTATCGGTTACTATTGTACCACTGGCTTCGGCATTCCATAAATCAAGCCTTGCGCTGTTCTTTAAAATCTTCCCTTCCGGCCTGAGTTCAAAATGTCCGATAGGTAAACGTGCCTTTTCAAATATGGGCGAGCCTGGCCTATCGTCTGTTACATCGGTACGGCCAACCTCCAGACGCAGGGCATTGCTATCTTTCATGTACAGCATAGCGCCAAGTAAACCATTGCCGGTAAAAATGCCTTCTTCCCATTTAGTGCTTAGGCTGTTATAAACCATATCGTTCCTGGAAAGAAATTTCTGCCAGTTTATAGCAGTGTTGGTTTGTGCAAAGCCGGTTTGAAACAGGAGTGCAAATAGCATGAACAGCACGCAATGCTTTAATTTTTTCATTGATTATTTTTAAGGATTGATGCGTACTGCATCTTTAAATTCTAAACGTCCGCCGTAGCCCCAGTTTTCTTTGCTGAGGTCGCAAAAATCGCCGTATAACTGCATATCGCGATAAAGCAAATTCTTTAGCGACTTTACCGTTGCCTGTTTATCAGCCTTATTGGCAAGATTATTCATTTCCAAAGGATCTTTTGCCAGATCGAAAAGCTGTACGGGATGATTCCCGTTAACATTATACAGTATGAGCTTCATATTGTCTTTTACTACAGCACGCTGGAGGTTCGAATAGGTAGTAAATAAATGGTCGCGGCCATGAAATTTCTTCTGGGTAAAGGCTTCATTTAATGAAAGGCCGCTTACGGTTGCAGGAACCGGGAGTTTGTTCAGCTTGCAAAGTGTAGCAAAAACATCTGTTAAATAGCAGTAGGCATCGGTTTGTTTGTTAACCGGAATACCCGGACCACTAAAAATAAGCGGTATGCGCATGGAGTGATCGTAAAGATTTTGTTTGCCCAATAACCCATGCTGCCCTACAGCCAGGCCATTATCGCCGGCAAGCACAATAATCGTGTTTTCATATTGGCCGCTTTTACGAAGTGCTGCTAATATTCTCCCGATCTCGTTGTCTACTTCCGTGATCATAGCATAATACTTGGCTATTTCGGCCTTCACACAATCGGAGTTGCGGGGAGTTACCAATAGCTGCTCATCGCGCACTTTTAACTCTCCGTTATCAAATGTATGTTCGGAAAGAAAATTACCTGGTAAGGCAATTTCTTTTTTATTATACAGGGAAAGGTATTTTTCAGGCGGGGTTCTCGGATCATGCGGTGCTGTAAATGCCACATACATGAGAAAAGGTGCATTGTGTGGCTGCTCCAGAAAACTAACTGCAGCATCTGCATAGCTTTCGGAAGAAAATTTATTGGCGTGGAAACTATTTTTATATTGGCCAGTGGGATCGTAATGGTTTATTTTAGGGCTCCAGTGCCCGCCTTCCTTTTCGGTGTGCATGCCACCAAAAAATATATGATCTCCTGTTGAAAAGGAACGGTTAAAAGATAAATAATCGCTGTGCCATTTACCGGTTGCAAAGGTGCGGTAACCATTCTCCTTAAATACTTCTGGAAATGTTTTCTCGCTGGCGGGTATATAACCTCCATCCTGATGCACTTTAAATACCGACCTTCCGGTAAGTAACATGGCTCTGCTGGGTGCGCAAACAGCCCCGCCTAATGAGCCCATGATATGTGCCTGGGTAAAGGTAGTTCCACTTTTTACCAGCTTATCAGTATTGGGCGTTTGTATTTCGCTATTATTAAGTGCAGCAATCGTATTGAAACGCTGATCGTCTGTTAAAATGAAAAGAACGTTATGAGGTTTTAGCTGTTGCTGTGCACTAACTGCCAGCGATATAAAAAGCAGACAGGTAAAAAGTGGTTTAACAATAAAAGCCTTCATTTTTTAAGGATGGTAATAATACTTGGTTTATTGTAAATATACCGGTGTTTTCCTTTTTAATATTCAATCATTTAAGCAAACAATTGCGCAATTTTAACAACGCTAAACTGTATCACCATACCGCAATAGCAAGCCACTTAAGCCATGAAATAAACTAAGCTGGATTAAGGATATACTTTTAGAAAATCTCCCACACTTATTTTAACCTGTAGTTATCACCCTGATCCGATAAGTTATGGGTTTATTTCAGCGCAGCTTAATTAATGAGGCGCTGAAACAAGTTCAGCATGACGATTGAGTGAAGCAAGGAGAATTAGTTTTTAATTCCCTTTGCTAAATAATCCTGGTCGCTAACGGCCTCCAGCCAAACTGTTGGACCTTTCTCACGTCCGGTAATGGCAAGCTGAACAAATGCTGTATCGGCACTGGCCCCGTGCCAATGGGCAATCTCCCTTAAATGCCCTTATATGTCTTATATGGCAAAAAATTAAGCGCAACAATCTAAAACGGATAAACCTTGTGGTTAACATTAAGCTCGCAGCCAACTGGTAAAGAGACATAAAGCTCCTGCAGTTTTTCTTCATTGAGTTCATCATCATCCAGCAAGAGGAATTTTAAGCTCTTAAACTTAAGTGGGGCTGCGATCAGCTCATCTACACCAATACTGGTTCCGCCGAGGTGTAGCAACTCAAGGTCTTTAATCTGCTGCAAATCTTTCAGGCAGCCTGCATCGATATTAGTACAATTTTTAAGTCTGAGTTCATTAACAGCATCCAAAGTGCTCAACATGGCTATCGCGGCATTGGTAATTTCGGTACCATCCAAATCAAGCTGGTAAATGCTACGCACATATTCGATCATCCATCCAATTTCTTCATCATCTACATGGTAGCGTCGAAAATTGGCCCGTTCGAGGCGTGCCGGTACTTCGTTAATGTGACTGGGTATATTGAAATAAAAGAAATTAGACCAAAACTCTTCTTCCTTTAATTTGGCAGTTTTTTTCTTCCGCATCGTTTTTTAATTTAATCCGCTATTTAAAAATGATGGGTATCTATCTTCTCATACCCAGGTTTTAGTCTTAGTATGGCCAAGTTACATATAGGGGCTTAGGCATCCAGGGGTATTTAATCACTGAAAATGCAAAGGGCGATTGATTCAACAATAAATCGTAGGGGCGCTTTTCTATAACCAGCTCCCATTGTGCTTCCCGCTCAGTTAACAAACCATCTCGCACGAGCCAGTTACCCCTGAAACCATCAATTGAACTGCTGCCAATAGCCGACCAATAACCAATCATTGCCTGGAGCAGACCGTTAACCAACTGTATCTGATCTTCGGAAATATCAATTTCTTCAGGTACCGGTTGTGCCAGTGGCAAACCACAAAGCACTTTATTGAGTTGAAGCATGATTTCGGGAGTGGCAGATAAGCCAGTAACCGCAAATTCTGCATACTGCACCGCCTTACACTGACTGGTAAGACCGGCGAAAACCTTGTTTTCGGTTAGCAAGCCAAGCCTTTCAAAAAGCATGGGCAAATAATTGTTTAGCAAGACTAATCCTGCATTTTTTACGACTAGGGTTTCGGGCGTTAATGACATCTGTGGAGCTAAATTACAGACCTGATTGATCTGCATTAAAAATAAGGAAACTTCTGACTAATTTATCAAATCGGAACGCTCCTTTTTCCGACGATTTCGTTTAAGGCCAACGCTTGCACTTAAATTTGGCTTTTTACACTATTTCTTCGGAGTTTGTTCGGATTAACTTCGGAACTTAGCCGCAATTAAGCGACCAAACTCCGTTCAAATTCCGTAAATGTTATGGCATTAATCGAATGAAAAGAGCCAGCGCGGGTTACCGTTTTGGCAGCAATTCAAAAAGCTGGGAAATTAAAATTAGCATGGGCTATATTTACTTCGCCATCTGCCTGCGCAACTCAGCTTCTTTAGCTGCATTCCAGTAACCACAATCTAATCTGATAAAGGTTGAACTATACGGCACAGTTTCGTTGGTTTTAATCACCAGAACCTTAAAAAGTCCTGCCTCGCAGTCGAGCTGCTTAAAAACAGAGTCGTGCAGCATGGTGTTAACGGCTGTTCCCTTTAGTATGGCCTGCGTTGCTTTAATTAACTGATCGGCCTTTGCACCTACCAGTGGTTTCACATAATCCAGCTCACTATCGCGGTAAATTATGGGCGACACGTGATCGGAAGATTTGATCCCTGAAATTACCTCCCTCAATACGGCTTCCATGCCTTCGGGAGCGTAAATATATTCCATCCCTGCAGATTGTTGCAAGGGAAAAGCCTTATCTACAACCAGAATCCAGTTCCGGTGTCCCAGCAACGGGAGTTTCTTTTTAAACTCAGTTTTCCAGCTTGCAGTGCCTTCGTTTCTATCACCTTGCGGTGTACGGGTACATGCCGACAGCCAGATGGCACAGCTAAGCAAGCCCAATAAAGCCAACTGTTTTATTTTGTTACGCTTATTCATATTATCCCTGGCTAAAAATTGAAATTTCGAGTGTTTGATCTTTTTGAACGGTCACTTCCTGCGTCAACCTGATATTCAGCTGCCCCGCGGTAGCAGTCATAATGGCATTAATGTTTTTGCCCATGAGGATAACTTTAACCTGCCTTACCTGCGGTTTCGCAATCTTTTCTAACCTGATTTCATTTAACCTTAAGCTACCGTACTTCAACTGTAACTGATGGACCTGAGTTGCTCCCTGCAATTGCTGGCTATAAGTTCCCCATCCTTCAGCTGCGGTAAATGCGGCAACGAAATTTTCTTTATTCCACTTTGGACCAAAACCAATTATGCCTTTCGGGCCATGGTAGCTAAAACCACAGGCACTGAGATAGGTACCATAGCTGGCCATGGCACGGGCGTAATGGTCGCTGCACTCAATTTCGTTAAAGGGGTTACGTTTGGCGGCATGGTGGCGGTCGTGAATCCTGTTGGTGAGGATAAGGCTTTCTGCATGCATACCTTCAGCCATCATATGGGCAGCCACCTGATGTTCGAACCCGCTCATACACTCATGAAAATAGCCGAGCTGCCAGCTCACATCTTCGCCAAAAGGCGCTTCTTCATTATGCGGATTGGTATTCATAACCATACCGCCCTCTCCGCTCAGCGCATAGGGCCGGCCGCCAACATGGGTTTTAATGTAAGGGCCAACATCCATGGTAAAATTGTATTTCCAGAGCGACTTAAGTGCGCTCAGCGTCTTCTTTTCATCCAGTACCCGCGGAAGCCCAACCTGAAAAGCCCAGCTCTGCCCATATACCTGATCGATATGGCAGGTATTATAGGAGCCTAGTTTTTTCCTGCCCTGTACGGCATCAGGCCTGTGGATAAAATATTCGCCGTTAAACAGCTCGCGTTCCATATTCTGCTTACCCCTGGCTACATAGTCTTTGCATATTGCGGCAAAGGCTGTATCGCCGGCTTCGGTAGCCATGGCCCCGGCAGCACTGGCCGCAGCAATACACAAACCAACGATCCAGGCAATTTCCCCTTCCCATACCGCATCCAGTGTATTTTCCATTGGGGTATCGGTCATACCATCGCCGTTTTTATCCTGTGCCAGCATAAACTGTACAGCCAGCTTTATTTTTGTCCAATTAGCTTTTAAGAAGGTACTATCTCGGCTCATCTGGTGTTCGCGGTAGAAACGTAAAATCGTACCTGCCTGTCCGTCAATTGCAGGGCGTGTTTCGTTCTCCCCCCTGAAAATAATGGCACCAGTGTCTTTTACGAAACCTACACCCAGATCTACCCTTTCGCGCAAATCGCGTTCGATTGCCGGAAAGATCCTGGCCATCGCCTGTGCATATTGCCATACATGTGTACAAGTCCCCGCACAGGCACCCACCCCCTCCCAGCTCCAGAAACGGCCGCTGGCAAAACGGTAGGTATTGGCGGTTGCCAGTGTGCCAATGTTTAGAAAAGTACGCTCTAAAAACCAGTGTGGCAATGTTGATGTTTTCCAGGTATTGCTCCAAAGTTCGGTACTGGCTGTAAGCTCATTAAAATTGCTTTTGATAAAACCGGAAACGGCTTTTGCATCCTTAAAGCGACTGGCGTAATAATAGCCTTGTTCTGCATCCTTCACCAGTTTTTTAAGCTTCGGATTAACGTTATTAAAATGCCAGCTTACCGAATAATCTGCCTGCATGGTTTTTCCGGGCAATAGTTGCTGCGATACACTAATCCCTCCTACGAGCTTTTCATCTCCATCAACCTTTGCAGTAACTGCTTGCGAGGGATTAAAACCGGCAGTTTCAACAGGCCATGGATCGAGCGCCGGATTGGCTTTACCATTCTTACCATGATAGGTAAAACACATGCTGCCATGATCGCTGGCATTGATTTGATTGGCATCTGTAGTTACAAAAGCCGAAACAATATCAACCGATGCAGTTCCTGCATTTACGGTATTGGTTTTACTGCCCGAGCCTGGCTTGCCACTAATTTTATTTACACCGTTTTCCATCCAGCCAATCAAATCAACCGGAAGTGCTTTAGCACCTTTATTCAGCACCTCAACACGCAATATGGTTGATGGTAGTACAGATTTCTCTGCATCAAGCGGAATAAAAGGAGCATAAACTTTCAACCTCGCTTCTAAAGGAAAATCTTTGCTGGTGTACACGATATCGGCAACCGGATAGGAACCCGAAAACACCACTTCATCCCAATGGTCGGCATTCAATTCTTTAATAATGGTTTTGCCTGCAATAACCGTTTTAAGCGCAAAACCCTGTTCGAGGATCCGTTTATTATCGGCAATAGCGGGTTCTATATAAGCTGAACCATCTCTGGGCCTTATTTTACGCACAGTAGCACCATCGTTCCAGTTTACAATTTTGGGTTCTATTCCTTCCTGTGCGCCCTCAAACGTTTCGTTGTAGATCTGCCAAAGCCATAAACGTCCGTCGCCGCCAACGTACACTGTACCGGCATGCAAACCACCCACGGGCATACCGATATATCGCAGCTCATTCCTGCTTTTTCTATAGGCAGTAGCTGTGCCCCTTTTGTACAATGAAGCCAGCCATTTGGGATCAATATTTTTTTCTTCCGGAATATTGTGTTTGGGATAGCCTGCGGCAAAGGTGCTGTTGCCCCACACCGGAAATCTGGCAGCCATGATCCCTATGCCCAGTATACCAGCTTTTTTAATGAACGCGCGGCGTCCGGATGATTGTTCTTCCATGTGATTATCTTGCTTTGCAGCACCGGAGACGCACAAAATACGCCCCAATATCCGGCAACCCAACACTAAAACCTAAACAGGCTTTGGTTAAATGCGGATGCTAAATCTTTCTATTTGGTTAAAATTTAATTCGGGATGATGGTGATTAGAGAGCACATTCGATCATCGCCCCACAATTAAAGGTAATGATCTCTGCCGAGAAATCTTTTGTTTGACAAATTAGCTTAATAGTATAGCAAAATCCTTTAATGCAGGCGCAATGGATTGTTAAATTGAAGCTGGCTAAATTTTAAGGAAGCAAGATCGCTAATTAATGAAGAACAGCATTACGTATTTAAAGGCTTGCTTGATTGCCGTACATTTAATTTGGCCTGCAGGTTAATTACAACAGGTTTGGCTGCTTTACTGCTGGCCCCGCCGGTTAGTTTTTTAAGCAGGAGCTGAATAATATTTTCGGCAATCGCTTCAATGGGTTGTTCTACGGCGGTAATAGATGGCCTGATAAACTCAAGCAATTCGAAATCATCAAAAGAGATTACACCTTTGGTTTGAAGCAGCGCCTCATCACCGGTGCGCGATAATTTCAGTCCATCCATAGTGAGGTAATTGGCTGCAAAAATTACGGCATCTAAATGCGGGTGGTTTTGTAAAAAGGCTTTAATTAGTTGGGTAGCACCTTCCGAATCCTGGTATTTGATTTTTAGCACCTCCTGTACCTTTCCGGTACTATCCAAAACTTCACTGTAACCGCGCAGGCGATCGAGCATTTGTTGTTGCTGGGTATCGATGGTAATGAAGCCAATTTTTTCGAAGCCATTATCAATCAGGTGCTGTGTAGCGGCAGCAGTCGACCAAAAATTATCGGTCAATACGTAATCTGCATCAAGTCCGGGCAGGTAACGGTCGAAAAGGACGATAGGGGTTTCCCCACCAATAAGCCCGCCTATTTCGGCCTCCAGGCCCTCCGCAAGGGCGGCAACATAAGCATCAACCCGTCTTTCCTGGTAAATATTCAGGATCTCGTTTGTTCTTTCACGGTCGGTCCCTGTACTGCTAAAGATAATTTTATAACCATGAACGGCCGCCTTTTCATCTATGGCCCTGGCCAGGCCTGAGAAAAATGGTTTAGATATATCATCAACCAGAAAGCCGATAATGTTCGACTTTCCGGTTCTTAAACTCCGGGCGAGTAAATTGGGCTGATAACCCAGTTCATCTATCGCCTTCCGTATTCTTGCAGCCAATTTATCGCTGATGTGCTTCTCTTTGGCCTTACCATTAATTACAAAAGATACTGTTGTAATGGATGTTCCAACATGATTTGCAATGTCTTTTATCGATATCTTTTGCTGCATAGACGATGAATGATGATTGGCTCCTTAATAGTTTCCGGTTACGCCCACCTCGAGGCCGCGAAGCTCGGCAAGTCCTCTTAACCTGCCAATGGCAGAATAACCCGGATTGCTCTGTTTGCCCAGGTCATCGAGCATCTGGTGACCATGGTCGGGCCTGAAAGGAATGGCAGTATCTCTTAAGGCATTTTCTTCCGATAAAGCTTTCATGATTTCGTACATATTTACATCACCTCCCAAATGATCGGCCTCGTAAAAACTGCCGTCGCTATCTTTGGTTACATTTCTGAGGTGTGCAAAGTATGTACGCGATTTTACCACATTAAAAATTTCGAGCACATTATTGTCTACCCCTGCCCCCAGCGCGCCTGTACAAAAGCACACGCCGTTGAAAGGCTGGTCCACACTTTTTAATATAAATTCGAAATCATCGGCTGTGCTGGCAATTCGGGGCAAACCCAAAATGGGATATGGCGGATCATCGGGATGGATGGTCATTTTAATCCCTTCCTTTTCGCAAACCCCGGCAATAGCCGAAAGGAAATACACCAAATTGGCCCTTAAGCCATCAAAGCCTATGGCCTGATACTCCTGAATACTATTTTGCAGGGTTTCGAGTTCGATCTCCTTTTCATTCGGGATGCCCATCAGCACGTTAACGCGCAGTGCATCCAGTGCCTGCTGATCGAGTGTACCGAAACGTTCTTCTGCACGCGTTAAAACCGAAGCGGGGTAATCGGCTTCAGCATCTGGTCTTTTGAGTATATACAGGTCAAAAATGGCCAGGTCTATCCAGTTAAAATACAGTGCTTTCGAACCATCGGTCATTTCGAGATCGAGTTGCGTACGGGTCCAGTCTAACACTGGCATAAAGTTATAACAGATGGTTTTTAAGCCACAAGCAGCCAGGTTCTGAAGCGAAATTTTATAGTTTTCGATATACTTACCGGCATCTGCCCTGCGGGTTTTAATGGCTTCATGTACCGGAACGCTCTCAACTACCGACCAGGTCAGGCCTGCAGCTTCGATAATCGATTTGCGTTCCATAATATCGGCCACAGTCCATACTTCGCCATGCGGAACATGGTGCAAGGCTGTAACTATGCCTGTAGCGCCAGCTTGTTTAACATCTTGCAGGCTTACCGGATCGTTGGGCCCATACCAGCGCCAGGTTTGTTCTAATTTTTTATATTGGGTTGTCATATCAATTTCGATAGCGGGTTAACGCATCCTTTTGCCTGTTTTAGTAGATTACTTCGCTTTTCTGTTTTTCAGAATAAAATTCCTTTAACCAGATATAATCGGAAACTACATTGAGCATTTGTTCGTAGTAAACGTTTTGTTTTCCGGCAGCACGGCAAACGGAGAGTGTAGAGGCTTTGGCGCTATTGGTTTGGGAGAAAAAGAAACTGAAATTCCTGGAATAAAGCCAGCCGGGAATATCGTCATCGGCCAGTGTAATTTTGCAGCTCACCATTGCTTCGGCGGGTCTGGCTTCATCTGTGCTAATGGTGTAGGTAACCGGCAGTTCAATAATCGACTGCCCAAATAAATCGACCAACACGTTTATACTTTTTTTCATCTCAAACCTATAAATACACAGTAGAAACAGTTAAAACCGCATTACTGTTAGGCTAAGTTGTTAAAAAAATCGGGTTGTTAAATCCAATATCCTGCTATTTATTTGCGTAAACGTTTAAGTTATTCGATTAAATACTTACTAAAGCGTTTAAGTAAATCAACACCCCTTCTGTCACTTTTTCTTTACTAAAGCAAATTACTGCGCTTTTTTATTTTCCTGGAAATTCACCACCCGGGTTGCTGTGGTGTTTTTCTGTTCGATCGCTTTACCGGCATAAGCAGGTTTATTTGCACCCCAGGTTACCGAACTGTTCATTAAACTCACATATCCGGTATTTTCGAAGTAAAAGCCAGCTATTGCGCTCTTTACCAGCCCCTCTACATTGCTCGGCCGCCGATCGTACACTCCGCCAGTTTCCTTAGTGGTTTTATTCAGGAGCACACTTACCTGATCGAAATAAATGTTCGAAATCTTGTCCTTGTTTTCGCCACTGATATAAACGCCACTTTCGCCTGTACAACGGATATTACTGAAATAGATATTGGTAACTGCTCCTACCTTACCTTTGGTTTGCCCCTTCGGTAAACGCCAGCCCGCATCTTTGTTGTTGGCAGTAGCGCGTGGATAAGCTGTGATGTAGATGGGTTCTGCTTTGCCCCACCACACATCGGTAAAAAGCTTCGATTCGACCAGGATATTTGAGAAAACCACATCACTTACTGTTCCTTCATCGCGGTTTTGGATACCCAGCCCCCGGTTGCTGTTGCGGATATTGCAGTTATTGATGAGTACGTGACTGATTCGGTCCATATTTTCAGAGCCGATTTTAATGGCACAAGAGCTCGAAGTCATGGTGCAGTTGCTAATCACAATATTTTCGCAGGCACCATATTCTGCATATTCGCGGCGGTTTTTAAGGCAGATGCAATCATCGCCCGATTCGATATAACAGTTATTGATCCGTACATTTTTGCTGTGGTCTAAATCAATACCATCACTGTTTCTTATTTTGATGCTGTTTAACAAGGTAATGTTCGAAATGGAAACATCGTTGCAACCTACCAGATGCACGGTCCAATAGGCCGAATTTTGAAAAGTAACCCCGTCTATATTCAGCTTTTTACAGTCGGTTAAAGTGAGCAGGTGCGGGCGCGGGTCTACAACATTAAAGGGTTTCAATACGTAAGAATCGCTCAGTTCTTCGCCCATAAAAAAAATTCCGTTGCCATCAATTACACCACTGCCGGTAATGCTTACCTGCTCTAGTTTTTCGCCACCAATCCAAATGGTTCCTTCTCCCTTGTTTTCGCGGAAGGCACTTTTGGTATAGAGGCTTTCATCAGGGCTTGCTAAAATTTTTGCGCCGCCTTCAACCCGCAGTTCAACAAAGGATTTTAGATCGAAAGGGCCGCTTAAAAACACATGCCCGGCAGGAACAACTACCTGTCCGCCACCTGCAGCATTACAGGCATTAATTGCCTTCTGAATGGCTATGGCATCATTTGTTTTCCCATCACCAAGGGCACCAAAATTTTTAATATTATAACTTTGCTGTGCAACTACCCGAATCGAAAACAAGAGGGCAAGCGCAATGAATACTTTAATTTTCATTATTGTTGAATTGATTTTTACTTCCTAAAATGACTGCTGGCTGGTGATGGGCCAATTACCAGAACACAATGTACAGCGCAGCCAGAATACCACAGATAATTACCGAGCATACTGCAAATGCAGGGCTAACCTTAAACATGGAGCGGTCTATTTCGAGCCCTTGTTCATTGTCTTTGCTCTTCGGATCGGTAAGTGTTACCACGATCATCAGTAAAATGACGATACAAAAAACCCACGACATCCGGTTCAGGAAAGGGATGTTACCAATTAACCCGTTACTAATTGTGGGCAGAAATTTAAAGAAAACCGACAAGGGTATGGTTACCATGGCGGCAGCAAGTGCAGCACGCGAGGTTGTTCTTTTCCAGAAAAAGCCCAAAAGGAAAATGGCAAATATGCCAGGCGAAATAAAACCAACATACTCTTGTATAAACTGATAAACCTGATCGAAACTTCTTAAAGTTGGCGCTACCACAATGGCGATAAGCGAAGCCAGCACCACCGACCAGCGGCCCACAGCTACCAACCTGCGTTCAGAGGCTTCGGGTTTGATGTATTTTTTATAGATATCGAGTGTAAAAATGGTGGCAATACTATTCGATTTTCCGGCAAGCGAAGCCACAATAGCCGCAGTTAAGGCCGCAAAAGCCAGGCCTTTTATGCCTGCAGGCAACAAATTCATCAATACTGGATAAGCGTGATCGGGCTTCACCACACCCGCAGCATCGAGCATTTCAGCTTGAAAATAGCCACGCTGATAGAGTACAAAGGCTGCAATACCCGGAATAACCACAATTACCGGGATCAGTAATTTAAGAAAGGCAGCAAAGATTAATCCATTCCTGCCGGTTTTTAAATCGGCTCCCAATGCGCGCTGCACAATGTATTGGTTGCAGCCCCAATAGTTTAAGTTATTAATCCAAAGCCCGCCAACCAGCACGGCAATGCCGGGCAGTTCGTTATAAAACTTATCGCCCTTAGAAAAAATCATGTGAAAATGGTCTGATGCCTCACTTTTTAATAGCGGAAGCGCGCCCAATACAGTATGCGTATCGAGTTTCTCTGCAACCAGTTTTAAGGCCATGTAACAGGTAATCAATCCACCCATAACCAGCACAAACACCTGGATTACATCGGTGTAACCAATCACTTTCATGCCACCCAGGGTAATAATAGCCGAAAAAATAGCCAAGAATACAATGCAGGTATTAAACGGAATGCCGGTAATAGTTTCGATGGCAATAGCGCCCAGAAAGAAAATAGAAGTTAAGTTTACAAATACATACACCAGCAACCAAAAAACAGCCATTAAGGTGCTTACCGTATTGTTATAGCGCGTAGAGAGAAACTGCGGCATGGTGTAAATCTTGTTCTTCAGGTAAATGGGTAGAAAATACACCGCTACAATAATCAGCGTAGCGGCAGCCATCCACTCGTAACTGGCAATGGCAAGTCCCATGGCAAAGCCCGAACCCGACATGCCTATAAAGTGCTCTGCAGAAATATTAGAGGCGATAATAGATGCCCCTATTGCCCACCAGGTTAGCGAACCTTCGGCCAGAAAATAATCTTTGGTATCGGTTTGTTTCTTCTTTTTACTGCGATAAACCCAATAGCCATAAGTAGATACAATAATAAAATAGATAAAAAATACGGTACAATCGAGCACGGAAAGGTGGTTCATAAAAGGGATGATTATATTTGGTTTTTTTAAAATTCAGAAAAAATCCCCAGGGTTAAAGCCTTAAAGCTTTTATTTAATTACGTAAACGTTTTCGGATATACTGTCCAAAAACAGGCCATAATTAACCTCCTGTCGATGCTCTTTTAATCAGTGTAGATTTGAGTACAATATCTTTATCATCGCCAATTCCCCTTTTATTTAGAACTTTGAACAGGCATTTTGCAGCCTCATTTCCGATTTCGAATGCAGGTTGTGTAATGGTGGTTAACGAGGGGTTAAGCAGTTTGGCAGAGCTCATATTGCAAAAGCTGAGGATTTTAACATCCTGCGGAATCTGCAACTGCAATTCCTGACAAGCCGAATAGGCCGGTATAATAAACTCTTCTATCGACGAGAAAAGCCCATCGGGTGCCTGCTGTTCAAACAAAGTGCGGATGTTTTGCAGGTTGGTTGTTTCATCTTCGCTATAATGTACCACCAGTGCTTCGCTTTGCACCAAACCATGTGCCTGCAGGGCATCACAATAGCCTGCATACCTGGCCCTGCCCGCAGGGAGTTTTTCGAGTCCGTATAAATAGGCAATTTTAGAACAGCCGCGTTCAATCAGGTGTTCGGTAGCCGTGTACGAGATCTGGTAATCATCGGTGGTTACCTTAAAAGTATCGAGTTCTTCGTAAACCCGGTCGAAAAATACCATCGGAATCTTATTAACCAGGTTCTTGTAATATTCATTGTTGTATTCGTTGCTCGATACCGATGTTAAAATCCCATCTACCCTGCCATTGAGCAGACTATTGGTAAACGACATTTCCATTTCGGTATCTTCGTGCGTTTGGTAAATGAGCACGTGGTGGCCATATTGCCTCGCTATTTCTTCAATTCCCTTAATGGCCAGCGAGAAAAAGTTATTGGCTACGCAGGGAATAATTACTGCAATGGTTTTGGTTTTGTTACTCCTGAGGTTACTTGCCGCGGGGTTTGGTGTGTAGTTCAGTTCTTTAGCAAGTGTCCACACCCTGTTCTTTGTTTTTAAGCTAATCTCATAGCTATCATTCAGCGCCTTAGAAACCGTGGCAATAGAGATATTCAACTCCTGCGCAAGCCTTTTGATATTAACCTCTCCCGACATCTTTAATTCCTTAAGTATTGTTAGTTCTTGTTTGATTTATCGACAACCACACAGCCATTCCTACGATTTTTTACAGTACCTCCTAAGCAATTCTCATGGCTGGATTTCGGGGCCTAGATAAAAAAGAAAAAGCTTAAATACAACAGGCTAAACCTGATGCATTTCTCTTACAGGGTAAACTATTTGGTTATCAATTACGGATGAACTGCTGCAAGCAACTAATCCGCTCAGTGTATACGAAAATACAAAATAATCGTAACAATAACGGTTATTTAACATTTCTATTTCATGATTGGCTGCTATGCTCAGTCCCCTATCTAAAATACAAATAAATAACTGTATATCAAACATTAACAAACAAAAAATAAAAATTTACGTAATCGTTTAAGTAAATAAAATTGGCCAAACATAAAAGTTTAACTTTTCAAAAACTCAACTTTATACAACCAAAGCATATTGTTTAACCAAATCATTTCTAGTCTTATGAGCAACGAAAACACCCTTTCGAAGGACAATCAGAATCCATTGAAAAATCTTGATCAATGGGAAGAGGATATCTTAATCCGCTACCCGGATCCGACAAGTATTAATGCGGATAAAAAAGAAGAGCAGTTCAGAAATTATGAGGAAACGGAGAAAGATGGCGTAAAGGAATTTTACAAATTAAACCACACTTACCAGACTTATGATTTTGTTCAGCAGAAAAAAGCTGAATACCTGAAATTCGATAAAGAAGAAATGCCCGTTTGGAGTGCTTTTGATTTCCTGAATAAACTGGTTGATGATTCTGACCCTGATACCGACCTGGACCAGATGCAGCATCTTTTACAAACGTCGGAAGCGATTCGAAACGATGGGCACCCCGATTGGATGGTGCTGGTAGGCCTGATACACGACATGGGAAAAGTGCTTTGTCTGTACGGAGAACCACAATGGGCAGTAGTAGGCGATACTTTTCCGGTTGGCTGTGCCTATTCGGATAAAATTGTATACCCCGAATTCTTTAAACTTAACCCTGATATTAACAACCCTACGTATCAAACCAAATTGGGCGTATATACCCAAAACTGTGGTTTGGATAACGTGCACATGTCGTGGGGGCACGATGAATATGTGTACCACATGATGAAACCCTACATTCCAGAGGCGGGTTTGTACATGCTCAGGTACCACTCTTTTTATGCCCAGCACCGCGAAAATGCCTACGATCATTTGATGAGCGAAAAAGACCACGAGATGTTTAAATGGGTAAGACTGTTTAATCCATACGACCTCTATTCGAAAAACCCCAACCAAAAAAGCTGGGCCGAACTAAAACCATACTACGAAGCTCTTGTGGCTAAATATCTTCCTACCAGCATTAAGTTTTAAAACCAAATATTAATATACCAAACTAACAAACCAAATTATGAACCTAATGCTACAAGAATCATGAAATCAAAATTCAAAAGCTTAAATTATGGCTGCATTATTTTGCTCTTTCTGCTTATCAGCCAATCGTTCAACGTTGCCTTTGCGCAAACTGAACGAAAAATTACAGGAAACTTATTGGATAATGCCAATATGCCTATAATAGGGGCCTCCGTTTCGGTCAAAGGAACCAATAAGGTTACCGTTACCGGCGACAAGGGCGCATTTAGTATTACCGCAAAAACCGGCGACAAACTTGTTTTTACCTTTATGGGTTACGAGCCTAAGGAACTCACCATAGGTACAGGTTCTAACTACAAAGTAACCATTAGCGAAGCCAATACCTCACTTACAGACGTTGTTGTAGTAGGATACGGAAAAGGTTCGCGCAAGGGCCTATCAAGTGCCATTACTTCGGTAAAACCCGAAGAATTAAATAAAGGCGCAATTGCAGATGTTGGCCAGTTGCTACAAGGTAAAGTTCCGGGTCTGAACATTAGCGCCAGCGGAGACCCAAACAAACCTGCGGCAGTAATTTTACGTGGTGCATCTACCATTAACAGTCCTGGAGCACCCTTTTATGTAATTGATGGTATTCCCGGAGCCGATATTGCAGCGATAGCGCCTGCCGATATTGCATCTATCGATGTGTTGAAAGATGCTGCAGCAACTGCTATTTATGGTAACCGTGCGGCTAGTGGTGTAATCATAGTAACTACTAAACGTGGTAAATCAGGCAAGCCACAGTTAAACTACAGTGGCTATGTAGCTGCCGAAAAAGTAAGTAATCAGCTCGATTTAATGAATGCCGATCAATTAAGAACTTACCTTACCGCTAACAAGGTAGCATTTTCGCCAAATGATGATAAAGGCGAAAATGTAAACTGGATGAAAGCCATTGAGCGTTCTACAGCTTATTCGCAAAACCATAACCTTTCTTTTAGCGGAGGTACCGATCACAGTAACTACAGCGCCAGCTTAAACTACTTTAACAAAGAAGGTATTTTATCTAAAAGTTCATTAAACCGTATTATTGGCCGGTTAAACATCGATCAGTATGCCTTTAATGATAAAGTAAAATTCAGTTTAAACCTGTCTAACTCAAGTAGCAAATCTATTAACGAGCCATTACAAAACATTGTATTGCTACAGGCAGCAAAACGCTTACCGGTTTCTCCAATTTTCAATGCAGATGGAACTTACTTCGAAAACCTGAACAACACAGGTTACTTTAATCCTTTGGCTATTGCCGATAATGCACAGGATGAAACAAAATACAACGTTTTAATTGGTGGCTTTAATACGGAAGTTAAACTGCCTTTCGGTTTTACCTACAACATTAACCTTTCTTACCAAAAAACAACCGCTAACCACGGCGAGTTCTACAGCAGTTATTTTGGAAAATATCCAACATCGAACTTTTATAACAATCCCGATCCAGGTATTGGCATTGCACACACCCTTATTGGCGGTGTATTTGGCACAAACGGATCGGCTTTAAGAAGCACCTTCGAAAACACCAATAAAATATTAGAAACCTTCTTAACCTGGGATAAGAAAATTGGCGACCACACCTTAAATGCTGTACTGGGCTATAGCTATCAGGATAATATTGTTGGTGATGGTTTTCAAACTTCGAGCACAAATTTCCCAACCGATTATGTTGGCTTTCAAAACCTTACTTTGGGTAATCCCTATGCCATTCCGTCTTACCGCATTAATTTAGGAAACGACCTTACCTATGCCCGAATTTTGTTGATCTCTGACTTTTTCAGGTTAAACTATAACTACAAAGGTAAATACCTTTTGCAAGGTTCAATCAGACGTGACGGAAGCTCAGCCTTTGGTAAAAATAACCAATGGGGTTATTTCCCATCTGTTGGTTTAGCCTGGAGGATAAGCGAAGAAGGTTTTATGAAAGGACAATCTTTTGTTAGTGATTTAAAAATCCGTGCCAGTTATGGTGTTACCGGAAACTCATCGGGTATTGGTGCCTATAACGGACAGTTAATTTATGGCATTAGTGGTACTTACTACAATAATGGCGTTCAGGCAGCAGCCTATGCACCAATACAAGGCGCAAACCCCGATTTGAAGTGGGAAAGAACATCGACCAAAAACCTTGGTGTTGATTTCGGATTTCTGAACAACAAAATTACAGGTAGTGTAGATGTATATGATAAAAACACCAATGGTATGCTTTTTCAGTATAATGTACCTTCAGCCCTTGTTCCGGGTGGTAGATTATGGGCAAACGGTGGTAGCATCAACAATAAGGGTATCGAAGTAAGCTTAAATGTATCACCGGTTACTACCAAAAGTTTCTCATGGATGAGCAGCATTAACATGGCTTACAATAAAAACAAAATTACCAGCTTGCAAGGCCCTATCTCTAATGCCGATTCTGTTCGTTACTCAGATCCTGAAGGACCGGGACAAACCAATGCAACTTTACAAATCCTGAAAGTGGGTTACCCACTTGGCCAGTTTTTTACCCTAAAATATGCAGGTAAAGATGCCAGTGGTAATTCATTATTTTATAAACGCGATGGTTCTACAACAACCACTCCGGGCATCGGTACCGATTATTTTTACCTGGGCAATGCACAGCCGAAAGTGTTAATGGGCTGGAGCAATACCTTCAAGTATAAAGAATTTGAGCTGAACATCTTTTTAAGGGGAACCTTTGGCAATAAAATATTTAACGCCACCAAAGCAGATTTATCTTACACCGCAGGTGCAGCAGTTAATAACATACTAAACAGCGCTGCCGACGATAAAGTTACGGATACCAGAAACTCGTTCTACTCAGACCGCTATATCGAAAATGGTTCTTATGTGCGTTTGGATAATGCAACTTTAGGCTACAATTTTAAAAATCCGGTTAAGTATGTAAATAATGTTAGAATTTATTTTTCAACCAATAACTTATTTACCATTACCGGATACAAGGGAATTGATCCTGAGATTAATCAAGGCGGTGCTGCCCCGGGTATAGATTACAACAACTTCTACCCTAAAACCCGCACTTTCTTACTAGGTCTTAACGCATCATTTTAAAACACAAATTTTAAGGACATGAAAAAGATATTATTTGGAATATTATTTGCGCTTACCGGGGCATTAATATTCACCTCCTGCCAAAAACTAGAGGTACCCGTTACATCAGAACTTACACCAGAAACCTATCCCCAAACAGCAGCACAGTTAACATCGGCATCGGGGGCGGTATATATCAATTTAAGAAGCGATTATGCCACCACTTATTTCTTTTTGCAAAGCTGCTCAACAGACGAATCGGTGCTGCCTATCTTTGCTTCCGATTGGATTGACGGGAATAAGTACCTCGAATTACATCGCCACACCTGGACAAAAGATAATGCCTGGGTTGCAGCAGGCTGGTCGTACCTAACCAACATTATTGGTACCGCCAATCAAACCATTTCAATTATTAGCCAATCAGCGCCAGCGGGTGCAGCAAAAAGCACCAACATTGCAGAATTAAAAACCATGCGTGCCTTATCATACTTTATGATGATGGATTTATATGGTAATGTTCCGTTAGATACGCTATATGGTGCTACAGCATTGAAAACAAATTCGCCAAGGGCACAGGTTTTCAGTTATATTGAAAGTGAGCTTAAAGCGGCTATCCCTTATTTAAAATCCACTTCTGGTATGGCAACCTATGGTTTACCAACCAAATACCTGGCCTATTCTATATTGGCAAAAATGTACCTGAATGCAGCTGTATATACCGGCACAGCGCGTTACGATGACTGTATAGCTGCCTGCGACCAAATGATCAGCTCGGGTTTGTATGCTATAGAACCCATGTCTACCTATTTGCAAATGTTTTACCCCACCAACGGGCCAACGCAAAAGGAGTTTATTTTTGCCATTCCGTTTGATGCGGCAACCAGCTCGGGTAATATGTTTTTGGCCCGTTACGATTTAAACCGGAACCTGGGCATCCGCTATGCGTACTCAGGCTCTACAGCTGGCTCATTTACCAACCCGGTTATGAACCAAAGCAGTGGTAATGGGTTGGCTAACAACAAACCAAGTGGGCCAAGAATGACCACAACCGAGTTTTATGCCAATTTTAACGATGCAAACGACATCAGAAATAAACAATGGCTTACCGGTCCGCAATACTGGCCAGATGGAAGTCCGATTATGGTCAGCACCACGAATTTAGGTTACGATCAGTTTTACACCGGAAGTGCGCCAGCTGGGGCCTTAACTTATGCGCTAAATTTAACTCCGTTAAGCAGCTCGCGTTTAGGCGCAGGTTCTTACGATTTGGGCAAGGATGAAATTGCATGGAATACCGGCTACAGAAACATTAAATTTTTACCCGATTACACCAACCCAACCAACCGTAACCAAAACAACGACATGCCCTTGTTTCGTTATTCAGATATCATATTAATGAAAGCTGAGGCCATTTTCAGAGGTGGCACGCCAACATTAGGTGCCACGGCATTAGGTCTGGTAAACAGTGTAAGGAGCAACCGTACCACATCTGCACCGCTTGGTGCCTTAACTTTAGATGTCTTGTACAATGAGCGTTCAAAAGAGTTTACCTGGGAAACCTGGCACCGCAACGATATGATCAGATTTGGAAAATTCGAGAATGCCTACGGTTTATCGAAAACCAATACCGATACTTATCGCCGTATATTCCCGATTCCGAGTACAGCTATTGCTACCAACAATACCCTGGTACAAAATCCCGGATATAACTAACTGGCGGTTTAAACATGATTGGGAATTTCTCTAGCTTTTAGCCCTGAGAAATTCCCATTTTTCTTCTTTCCATTGAAGCCAATGGCCTTCCGTTTTTCATTTCCTAAACTTATCTTCATGGCTAAAAATTTACTACTATTCCTTTCTTTACTTACCTGTGGAGCATTGCAGGCACAGGTTTTGGTTAAATCGCCATCTGAAACCGCTCCATTAAGCAAAAATTTAACCAAAGAAACTGCGACCTTAAACTTTATCGCCATGGGCGATTGGGGCCGGAATGGTGCCGACCATCAAAAACAGGTTGCCAAACAAATGGGCATTACCGCAAGCGAAGTAAAAGCTAATTTTATCATTTCTACAGGCGATAATTTTTACCCAAGTGGTGTAATCAGTGCTCAGGATCCCTCTTTCAAATATTCTTTTGAAGATATTTATACCGATTTTTCGTTACAATGGGACTGGTATCCGGTGCTGGGTAACCACGATTATAAATCGAACCCCGATGCACAGGTAGAGTATTCAAAAATTAGCCGCAGGTGGAAAATGCCCGCACGTTACTATGCTAAAAAACTCCCCATCAATGGCGACCTCAATAACCAGGTGCTCATTGCTTTTATTGATACCAACCCGCTCATACCCGAATTTTACAGCAATGCCGAATATGGCCCCAGTGTAAAGGGACAGGATACAACAGCGCAAAAACGCTGGCTGGCCAAAACACTGGCCGATAGCGACCCAACAATTAAATGGAAAATTGTAGTGGGCCACCACCCCATTTACACCGGGGGCAGCCGTACCGACGCTTACGATACCAAAGCCGTTAGGAACTCGTTAAAACCTACCTTGGAAAAATATGGTGTAGATGTGTATCTTACAGGTCACGAACACAGCTTGCAGTACATTAAACCAGCTGGAAAAACTCATTATTTCATTTCTGGTGCAGCTTCCGAAAAAACGCCTGTAAAACTCATTACAGATGCCGAAATGGTAGCTTCAGATTATGGATTCATGTTGTTTTCGGTTACCAGCAGCCAGTTGCGTGTACAGGCCATTAACGATCAGGGAGAGATTATTTATAACACCCTGATTAAAAAATAAAAAAACAACCAATCAATCAGCTGCACAATGGATCATAATACCAGTACCACACCCACAACAGCACAACCTGCGGCCAAACCCAAACGGCTCCTTTCGCTCGATGCCTTAAGGGGTTTTGACATGTTCTGGATAGTGAGCGGCGAAGGAATTTTCCATGGACTGGCCAACGGAATCAAAGAAAACCACGCACTGGTACAAAATCATGATGACTGGACCATAGCCACCAACCCAAACCTTTCGGTGTTTGAGCGTGTACTGGTTGGCATCAGTAACCAGCTGCACCATTCGCCCTGGAACGGCTTTACCTTTTACGATCTTATTTTTCCACTATTCATCTTCATTTCTGGTGTATCTATTCCCTTTTCCTACCAGAAATATTTTAAGGATAAAAAGAATGGAACTGCTGCTACAGGCCAGATTTATTTTGCCCTGATTAAAAGGACGCTGATTTTAATATTACTGGGTGCGGCGGTTAACGGCATGCTGCAGTGGAAAGGTTACGAGAATATCCGCTTTGCCAGTGTACTGGGCCGCATTGGCCTTGCTACCTGCTTTGCTGCCCTGATTTACCTCAATACCTCCATAAAAAAACAGGTAATCTGCTTTGTATCTATCCTGGTTGGCTATTACCTCCTCATGCGGTTTGTACCTGTACCCGGTTTTGGTAGTGGCGTGTTCACACCAGAAGGCAATCTTGCTGCTTACCTCGATCGTTTGTTCCTACCTGGCAAGCTTCACCGAACGGTTTACGATCCCGAAGGTTTACTCAGCACCATTCCTGCCATTTGCTCGGCCCTGCTGGGCATATTTACCGGTACATTTATGCAACATAAAACCATAGCTCTAAATCCAACTAAAAAAGCATTGTATCTAATAGTTTCGGGTATTGCACTGCTGGTTATTGCACTTGCCGGCAGTTTCTTTTTTCCCATCAACAAAGCCATGTGGAGCAGTACCTTCGTGCTCTTTGCAGGTGGCTGGAGTATTTTGCTGTTTGCAATTTTCTATTACCTCATTGATGTGCTGGCCTGGCAGAAATGGAGCATGCCCATGGTTTGGATAGGCACCAATTCGATACTCATTTATGTTTGTGCCCACGGCTTATTCAATTTCGAATCTACTTCAGCCTTCCTCTTCAGCGGGATAATTAATACCATGCCGGCGGCATGGCAGCAAGCCGGAATCTGGACGGGGGTGTTAATGGTACAATTGTTTTGCTTAAAGTTCCTCTTCGATAAAAAGTGGTTCCTAAAAATCTGATATGAAACTAAAAATATTATTCGCAGCACTGCTTATGCTGTTTGCCGGCAAGCTATGGTCGCAGGCCTATCTTGCTTCGTCTAACCAACTTATTAAACGGATTTTACCCCAAAGGTACCAGTCTTTTGTTACAGAAAGTATGGCCAGCCTAAACGGCAGGGATGTTTTTGAAATCGAAAGCAAAAACAATCAGATTGTTTTAAGAGGAAGCAGTGGTGTTGCACTGGCTTCAGCGTTTTACCATTACCTTACCGAATATGCACATTGCCAGATTACCTGGAATGGCACCAATTTAAAATTACCTGCTATCCTACCCGCAGTAAAAGGAAAAATAAAGAATGAAACGCCTTACGATTACCGTTATTATTTAAACTATTGCACCTTTAATTACAGCATGAGCTGGTGGGACTGGCCACGGTGGGAGAAAGAGATAGATTGGATGGCACTACACGGAATTAACATGCCGCTTGCCATAACCGGCGAAGAGTACACCTGGTACTTGTTATATAAAGAGATGGGCTTTACGGATGAAGAACTCAAAGGATTTTTTACAGGCCCGGCTTATTTTTCGTGGTTTTGGATGGGCAATATAGATGGCTGGGGTGGCCCGCTCCCGTTGGCATGGATGAAAAGCCACTTCGAGCTGCAAAAGAAAATTCTGGCCAGGCAACGGTCGCTTGGGATGAAACCTGTATTGCCTGCCTTTACCGGACACGTACCTGCTGCCTTCAAAAACAAATTCCCGCAGGCAAAGCTTAAGGCCACCAACTGGACCAATGGATTTGCCGATACCTATATTCTCGATTCAGAAGATCCCATGTTTGCGCAGATTGGCAAAAAGTTTCTTCAGAAACAAACCGAATTGCTCGGCACCGATCACCTTTACTCGGCTGATACATTTAACGAGAATGAGCCACCTTCTTCCGATCCTGCCTATTTGGGTAACCTCAGTGCCCGAATTTACGATGGCATGTCGGCTGCCGATCCAAAAGCCATTTGGGTAATGCAGGGATGGCTTTTTTACAGCGACCGGAAATTTTGGAAAGAAGCGCAAACGGAAGCACTTTTAAATGCCGTACCAAACGATAAGATGATTTTGCTCGATCTGGCTACCGAAATAGAACCGGTTTGGAAACGCACCAAAGGTTTTTATGGCAAACCCTGGATCTGGAACATGCTGCACAATTTTGGCGGAAACACCAACCTGTTTGGCAGGATGGATGTAGTGGCAACTGCTCCGGCCGAAGCGCTTAACAGTCCGCAGAGCGGCAAAATGAAAGGCATTGGACTGAGTATGGAAGGTATAGAACAAAACCCGGTGCTCTACGAACTGATGATGGACAATGTTTGGCAAACCAGGCCCATTGAACTGAACAGCTGGCTACCTAAATTTGTGCGTAACCGCTACGGCAAAAGCAATGTAAATGCGCTAAAAGGGTGGGAAATATTGCGCAAAACCGTGTACAATGTTCCAGCCGATAAATACATCAGAGACGGTGCCGAATCGATTATTCAGGCCCGCCCTACTTTCGATTCGTTAACCCGATGGGCAAAAACCACCTTAAACTACCACGAGCACGATCTGCTGCTGGCCTGGGATGAGTTTGTTAAAGCTGCACCGCTTTGCAAAACCAGCGATGGCTTTCAATACGACCTGGTTGATGTTACCAGGCAGGTAATGGCCAACTATGCTTTACCTGTACAAAGAAAAATCGTTGCGGCCTATCGCCAAAAAAACCTTAGTAAATTTAAAACAGAAAGTAAGCATTTTATAGCGCTTATTGAGGATATGGACCGGCTTTTAGCCACCAGAAAAGATTTTATGCTTGGTCCATGGGTAAGCGCGGCAAGACAATGGGGACAAACACCCACAGAAAAAGCCCTCTACGAAATGAATGCCAAAGACCTGATTACCCTTTGGGGCGATGCCAAAAACCCCTTAAACGAATATGCCTGCAGGCAATGGAGTGGCTTGTTAAGCGATTTTTATAAACCGAGATGGCAGCTTTTCTTTACCCGTGCCACGCAGTCGCTAAACCAGCAAACGGATTTTAACACCAACCTGTTTAAAGAAGAGGTGAGCAACTGGGAATGGAAATGGGTAAACCAGAGAAAAGACTATCCAACCAAAACCATTGGCAGTCCGGTTACAGTAGCACTCCAAATGTATCAGAAATACCGCAGAACCATGGGCCCGGTACATCCCTAATTTAATCCAGATTTTATGAGAGCCCTTACTTTATCCTTCATTTGTTTGCTGTATACCACTATGGTTAATGCGCAAGCCAAAACCTATAACATTGTTGATTTTGGCGCAAAACCCGGACTCGAACAACTCAATACCAAGGCCATCCAAAATGCCATCGATGCTGCCGGTAAATCGGGTGGCCGGGTAATTGTACCGCAAGGGCAGTTTGTTACCGGTCCTATTCAGCTAAAATCGACAGTTGAACTTTACCTCAACCAAGGTGCCGAATTACTGGGTAGCACCAACCGGCTCGATTACGGCAAAGAAGCAGCACAAGCACTTATTTCATCCAGCAACCAGCACGCCATTGCCATAAACGGAAAGGGCATCATTAATGGCCGGGGCCGCGAAGTAGTTAAAAGTTTGTTGCAACTGCTGCACGATGGCACGCTACACGACGAAACATGGGCCATTAAACGACCTTCTGAATACAACAGGCCCAGGTTAATTGCATTTACCGATTGTGAAGATATTACCGTTAAAAATGTTAAGATTAAGAATAGTGCAGGTTGGGTGCAAGATTTTGCCGGATGCAATAAGGTAACAATCGACAGCGTAACCGTAGAAAGCACCGAGTACTGGAACAATGATGGGATCGACATTGTAAACAGCAAAAACGTAAGCATTACCAATTGCAATATTGATGCTGCCGATGATGGCATTTGCCTTAAATCGGAAGGCCGCCCCGGAACCTGCGAGAACATTTATGTGGCCAATTGTACCATCCGCTCAAGCGCCAGTGGTTTTAAAATTGGTACCGGCTCTTATGGCGGTTTCAGGAACATAAAAGTTAAAAATATAACCGTTTACAACACTTACCGTTCTGCCGTAGCACTCGAAGCAGTAGATGGTGGATTTATAGACGGTGTAGACATATCGGGTGTGGTAGCAAAATACACCGGAAATGCCATCTTTATCCGCCTTGGTCACAGAAATAAAGATGCAAAGTATAGTTCAGTAAAAAACATCCGAATTGCAGATTTGAAAGCCGATATTCCGAATACCAAACCAGATGCCGGCTACCCCATTGAAGGACCATTACCTAAAACAGCACCCCATAATCTACTACCCGCAGCTATTATGGGTATACCCGGGCATCACATCGAAAATGTAAGTCTCGAAAATATCGAAATTACCTACGGTGGCGGCGCTTCAAAAGCAATTGCCCACATTCCTATCGACCAATTGGATCAGGTAAGCGAAAATGAGGCTGGTTATCCCGAATTTAGTATGTTTGGCGAATTACCAGCCTGGGGATTTTATGTGCGCCACGCAAAAGGCATCTCCTTTAAAAACATCAAATTGAATTATAAGGATACTGATTTTAGGCCATCCGTTATTTTTGATGATGTGAGTAACATCAATTTAAATGGACTGGAAATTGAAAAAACAGAAAACCCCAATGTGATCATTTTGAAAAAAACAGGGCAGGTATCAATTAAAAATATTAAACTGCCTGCCGACCATAAAACGGCAATAAAAACACTTCCCTGATTTACCTTTACCGATATGAAAATTGCAATGCCATTTACTCCGTTAAGCCATAACACACCTAACCGAAAAAAAACAATTACTTTTTTTACCGGCATTTCATTGCTTATCGTACTCGCTTGCACCAATGCCTTTGCGCAGCAACAGCCTTTAATTAAATATGTACAACCCTTTTCGGGTACATCGGCTAGTACAACACTAGCCAGCCAGCATGTAGAAGATAAAACCGAAAGACTGGCCAACACCATCCCTGCTGTTGCGCCTCCTTTTAGCATGACACAGTGGACCCCGCAAACCCAGCTTTCGGAAAAAAAATGCCTGGCTCCTTACTATTACAACAACAAGAAATTTTACGGTATCAGGGCGAGCCATTGGATAAGCGGTTCGTGTACACAAGATTACGGTAGTTTTACCATCATGCCCATTTCGGGCAAGCTTAAGACGAAGCCTAACGCTTACGCTACCGATTATACCCATACAGGCGAAATCGCTTCACCAGCTTATTATAAGGCCATTTTACCGGAATACAAACTGTTAACTGAGGTTTCTGCCACATTGCGATGCGGTATGATTAAAGTTACCGCACAAAAAACCGATAGTGTTTACCTCTTAATTACACCAAACAGTGATCAGGGCAAAGGTTATATCAAAATCGACCGGCAAAAAGGCGAAATATCCGGCTATAATCCGGTTCACCGCATTTATCAGGGTTGGGGTCAACCTGCTGGTTTTAGTGGTTATTTTTTTATCCGCATAAAAAAAGCATTTAAAACAAGTGGCGTATTTAGCGCCGAAAGCAGTTCGGTAAACCAATCTATCGAAAACCAAAAAGACCTGGGTGCCTATCTGGGCTTTAAACTGCAAAAAGGCGAAACAATTACCATTTATTCAGGAACTTCTTTTACCAGCATAGCAGCAGCAAAGCTTAACCTCGAAACGGAAATCAACACAGCCAGTTTCGAAACGGTTGTAGCCAAAACAAGCCGGGCATGGGAGCAATCGCTTAGCCAAATCAAGATTAACGATACGAACGAAAAAAAGAAAAGGATTTTCTACACCGCACTTTACCATGCCCAGCAACACCCACGGCTTTTTAACGATGTGGATGGAGGTTACCCTCAATTTGCAGGTAATTACGTGCGTAAAGTGATTGCGAAAGGTAACTATTACGATGATTTTTCGATGTGGGATATTTACCGCGCCCAGTTGCCCCTAACAGCACTTTTAAAACCAGACCTGGCCGGCGACTTTGCAAATGCCCTGGTTTTAAAAGGTCAGCAAGGTGGTTGGTTACCCATATTTCCCTGCTGGAACAGCTATACCGCAGCCATGATTGGCGATCATAGTACTGCTTTTTTGGCCTCGGTGTACAACAAAGGTATTCGCGGCTACGATATCAATGAAGCCTACCGCTTAATGCGGCAAAATGCATTCCAAATGCCCGATTCGACCGATTACCTGAATGGTAAAGGCCGCCGTGGCATTAACAGTTACCTGAAATATGGCTACATCCCGATGGAAGACAGCATTCCCAATGCTTTTCATAAAAAAGAACAGGTAAGCAGAACCCTCGAATATGCCTATGATGATTATGCGCTAGCCACCATAGCAAAAGACCTGAGGAAAAAAGATGATTATCAAAAACTCATGGGAAGGGCTTCGAACTACAAAAATGTGTTCGATAAACAGGTAGGCATGGCAAGAGGAAGATTTGAAAACGGCAGCTGGTACAGTCCATTCCATGCCGACCATCGCGAGCCTTATATTACCGAGGGTACACCAAGGCAATACACTTTTTATGTACCGCATGATATGCCCGGTCTAATTAAACTCATGGGTGGCGAAAAGCCACTGGAAAACGAACTGGATTCGCTTTTTGAGAAAAAGGAATACTGGCATGGCAATGAGCCTGGGCATCAGATCCCGTTTTTATACAATTATACCGCAGCGCCACGCAAAACACAAAAACTGGTTACCCACATACTGGAAGAGGAATATAGCGATGGACCCGGCGGACTGAGTGGCAATGATGATGCGGGGCAAATGTCGGCCTGGTATGTATTTGCTTCCCTCGGCTTTTACCCTGTTGATCCGGTTTCGAATGTTTATCAGATTACCAGCCCCGCGTTTAAGCAAACGGCCATTACTTTTAAAACCGGTAAAACACTGCTGATTAAAACCATTAAAAAAACCACAAAGGCAAACTACATTGCACGGATTACCCTAAATGGAAAAACTTTAAATAAGAACCAGATTACACACCAGCAGCTAACAAAAGGTGGACAGCTGATTTTTTACATGAGCAAATAACATTAGCCAAACTTTCCGAAGAAATCGAAAAAGCCTGTCAACCGATAGGCTTTAGCCGTTTAAGATTTAACACATTTTGGCTGTTCGATAAAAGAGGTAATTTTCCGGCAAACCAGCCAAAATATGCCGGTTTTTCTTTACCTTTTGATTACCTCCTGGTTACCCTGGCTTACCCTTTTGTTACCTAAAAAGTAGAGTAAAGCCCATTTTTGGGTAAAGTACAAACCTTACTACAGGCTGTAAGCTTAAGGTTGTATCATAGTTTCCTTGTAAGTTTAGAGAAAGTCCTTCGACTACTTGTCCCGATGAATCGGGAAAGCAATCTTACAACGATCGATAGTTGAAACTGAAGTAATGCTTTTTCGCACCCATAGTAGTAAGATTGCTTCGTACCTCGCAATGACGATCTCGGAGGGGAAAACTTAGATCAGGCTTACACAATTGGAGAAATGGAAAATTCAGTCTTAAATTACCCATAAAATTGTCGCATACTACCACACTTAAAACCGGTTTTTCGTGCCAACTTTGTTATGTCCTTTAACAGCAAGGGGCTGTGGAGCAGCAACCACACCAAAAACGGGCGAATCGAAAAGCCATATGAGTAGAGAACACAAAAAATAATGTTATGTCAAGCAATAAAGTTTCATTACACAGAGTGATCAAGGCATCGCCTGAAAAGATTTACAGGGCCTTTACCGAAGCCTTAGCCATTGCATCGTGGTTACCGCCTTATGGCTTTCTTTGCACGGTACACCAAATGGACGCAAAGGTAGGCGGTACTTTTAAAATGTCGTTCCATAATTTCACTACGGGTAATGGTCACTCTTTTGGCGGCGAATACCTGGAAGTTAAACCCAACGAGTTTCTAAAATATACCGATAAATTCGATGATCCTAATTTACCGGGTGTAATGACTACTTCTATCTGGCTCGAAAAAACAATGGTAGGTACCGACCTTAAGGTTTTGCAGGAAGGTATTCCGGAGGTTATCCCTGCCGAAATGTGTTACCTGGGCTGGCAGGAATCGCTGGAGAAACTGATTAAACTGGTTGAGCCTAATATTCCAGATGCTTAATAAAGTAAAATCGTCATTGCGAGGTACAAAGCAATCTTAATGCGCACGCTATGTAGCGACCGTTGTAAGATTGCTTCGCCGGCTAAAAAAGCCTTCTTGCAATGACGATTAACTTATAACCTCACCATCTCCCCTGTTTTAACCGATTCATCGCAGGCAAATGCAATTTTTAAACTGTTAACCGCATCTTCGGTTGGCCGGGTCAGGTCGATGTTTTCCTGTATGGCCTTCAAAAAGAAACGTTGTTCGCGGTTGCACAATTCCTGGTGGTCGGGTTCGTCGCTGAGGTCGATCCATTCATCTGCTTTTGCAAATTCACCCGCCGCATTTAAGTCGGCATGGTGCACCTTTATCGATTCGGTTTTGGTATGGGCATCGATATTGTCTGAATTGCCGGCAGCAGCTGCAGCTTTTGCCACAATAGACACCGAACCTTTCGGACCAAAAACATCTTTAATAAAAAAGGCGTTATCACTTACCATCGGTCCCCAGCCTGCTTCGTACCAGCCAATAGAGCCATCTTCGAAACGGATTTGCAACTGGCCGTAATTGTAGTTCCATTCCGGAACCTCATCAGTTAACCTTGCACCAATGGCACTTACCTGTACGGGCTTCGATCCAGTCATCTGGCACATTACATCGATATAATGCACGGCACAATCTACAATCGGGCTCAGGCTTTTCATCAGATTACGGTGTACTGTCCATTTAGCGCCCTGGCTTTGCTGGTTTAAATTCATGCGCATTACCAGTGGTTTACCCATATCCTGCGATAATTCGATAAACTTCTCCCAGGAAGGGTGATAGCGTAAAATATAACCCACCAGTAATTTCTTGCCTGCCTTTTTAGCGGCTTTGGCCACGCGCTGCGCACCTTCAACCGTATCAGCAAGTGGTTTTTCGATAAATACATGGCAACCGCTTTCAAACGATTTTACGGCATAAGCTTCATGAGTATCGGGATAAGTTGAAATGCACACCGCATCAGGGCGGGTAGCGGATAAAGCGTCGTAAAAATCGTTAAACAGCGGATAGCCTCCACCCAGTTTTTCATTCAGTACATTTTTACTGTTGCCTGTAGAAACCAATCCGCAGATTTCGAAGCCATCTAAAATGTGATAAGCCATGGCATGGGATGCACCCATATTGCCACAGCCTACCACTAATACCCTTAAATTATTCTTTTTTAAACTCATTGGTTCAGGTTATACCCCCAGGCTCCAGCCTTTGCGGTATTCGCGTTTTACAAACTGATTTACTTCATCAAAGTTGGTTACTTTCATGTTTTGTTTATCCCAAAGCATTTTAATATCCCTGCCCGGGAAGGTAAAGCCCTTACCATCGGCTTTAGGGCGCTGTACATCTATTCCCCTAATGGCCAGATTGGCAATTAAAAGGGTTTCGGTAAGCGGGCCCGCTATTTCGAAAGGCGAACTCAATTCTATTTTACCATAACCGGCAATAGCAGCTTCGGCCCATTGCGTATAATGCCCGTCCACATCGCCCGGTACACGGGGAGCTTTAGGTTTGGTACGGTCGCTTGCATTTTTGGTTAATGGCAATAACCTCGGATTGGCTCCATAAGTATCGCAAATCATTTTCCCTCTTGTACCAATAAACAAGGTACCATTATCGCCAAATGATTCGTTAGGCAGCATCTCTTCCGGACGCTCAGGCTTAATCCCCCCATCCATCCAGTGCATCTGCAAATTACCTTTTGTTTTTTTAGTTTTATCAAAAGTCATAATCACATGGCTTGAAGGCGGACAGCTTTCCGGGAAATAACCACGTTTAAACTCATCTACATATACGCTGCCAACGCTGCATTCTACACTGGTTGGGGTATCGAGTTCGAGTATTCTGAAAGGTGGTTCTACCAAATGGCAACCCATATCGCCTATGGCACCTGTACCGTAATCCCACCAGCCACGCCAGTTAAAAGGAACCAGCTTTTCTACATAAGGTTTAAATGGGGCACTGCCCAGCCACAAATCCCAATCCAGTTCGGCAGGGATGTTGCCCCCTGTTGATGGCCACGAAATGCCCTGCGGCCAAACCGGGCGGTTGGTCCAGCAATATACTGTATGTACTTTACCTATCAGGCCGGCATCCAGCCAGTCTTTTAGTTTACGTACACCCTCTCCTGAGGCACCCTGATTACCCATTTGCGTTACCACCTGATATTTTTTCGCTGCTTCTGTAAGCATCCTTGCTTCGTAAATATCGTGGGTTAATGGTTTTTGTACATATACGTGCTTACCCAACTGCATGGCAGCCATGGCTTGCATGGCATGGTTATGATCGGGTGTTGAAATGACTACGCCATCAATATTTTTGGATTCTTTATCCAGCATCTGGCGATAATCTTTGTAATATTTGGCTTTAGGGAAACGCTTTACCGAATTGGCTGCGCGCCTGTCATCCACATCGCATAAAAAGGCGATATCGGATTTTCCCCCTTTAAATACGCCTGTTAAATCACTTTCACCTTTACCGCCTACACCAATACCGGCAACCTGCAACCTATCACTCGGTGCCAGGTAACCTTTACCCAATACATGGCGTGGTACAATCATAAAACCAGCTGCCGCAAGGGCAGTGGTTTTAATAAAATTTCTTCTTGAATTATTGGCAGCTGAATCTTTTATTTCTTCAGTCATAAATCTTTATTTGGTTACTTTTTTATTTAGCTCTTTAATCCTGATGTTTCTGAATTCTACCGGCGAACCGTGACCAAGGAAACCAATATGCCCGCTATCGCGCAACAATCCGGGGTGTGGTTTGTGGTCGGCTGCTCCATTCTTTCTCGCGTCGGTAATATCGGCATCCAGAATTATAGTGCCGTTTAAAATTACTTTTATTTTCGGACCATTTACAACTACTTCTTCATAATTCCATTCCCCAACTGGCTTTAAAAAGCCTCTTTTAGCCGGAACAGTACCATAAATAGAACCATGGTACTGGTACACATGCAAATCTTTATAAATTGGTGCTTCATTATCTAAAATCTGTAATTCCATTCCTTCATAAGCGGCATCGCCTTCAAAAGGAGCCCTGATCCCTAAACCATTGTTGGCACCTGGGGTTAACTTAAATTCGAAACGGTATACGAAATCGCTAAACTCATCTTTGGTAAATAAGTTACCTCCCGATCCTTTACCTGGTTTTGGTCTGATGGCAATATTTCCGTCTTCGATAATATAATCGGTTGTATTTCCGGTCCAGCTGTGCATGTTGGTACCATCGAACAATACTTTATAACCTTCTTTTTTCTCTTGTGCACTTAACTCAAAAGGTTTTGGTCTTGGTATTTCCCTGATAAAAATATCGCGGTAAGCTACCGGCGATCCGTGCGCCTGTAATTCGATTTGCTCTTCGGCAAAAATAGGCAGGTTTTTATCCCAGTAATTTTCGAGTACCACGTTATCGGTTACCAATTGTCCGTTCAGGTATACGGTAACCCTATCGCCATGCATTAAAATCCTGAAAGTATTCCACTCATCGAGTTTGTTATCGGCCACTACCAATGGTTTACTCGGATTTACCCGGTTGTTGTACAAACCGCCCGAGCCAACCTGTGCACCTACTTTTACACGGGCATTATCCCAGATCTGCACCTGTGGTGTACCACGGAGGTAAATACCGGCATCGCCCTCACCTTTTTTATCGTCGATAATTTTCCAGTCTACCAGCATCTCAAAATCGCCGTATTTTTTTAGGGTAGCCAGGTTATTGCCATGGCTCTGAAACTGCAGCTCACCGTTTACCACCTTCCAGCTTTCTTTCGCTTCTGCATCGGCTTTAGCTTGTTCGGTAGCCATGGTAGCGGCATCCATTTTGGCCCTTTTAATCGGATCGGCTACTAAACCTTTCCAGCCGGTTAAGTCTGTTCCGTTAAATGCCGAAATAAAACCTTCACCCTCTTTCATTTCTGCGAGATACTTGCGTAATCCTTCTTTCTGATATTCCGCATCGGCACCTTTTAGCACCTGGATGGTTTTATTGATCAGCTCTTTTACAATAGTGCCATTGTATTTTCCGGCCATCGCTACGTTCATCACCGTGGTGGCAGCAGCCTGTTGCAATTCGGGATTATCGAAATATTTACCTGCAAAAACCAGGGTATTAAATGTTTTGGCCTGATCGGCAGCCTTTAAAATTTCCTGTTGCTGCGCTGTGGTTTTGGCTACTGCCATTGCATTGCGCAACATCAACAGCTTTTGCTCAGGAGCAGCTCCCGAAGTGTTGATCAATCTTAAATATCCTTTTAAAGCCTGGTTAAGGTAATCGGCATTGGTCGTGTTTCGGGCTATTTTGATCAATTCATCTGCCGATCCACTATCGTTCCATGATGATAAAGCCAGTAAAGCAGCCTGTTTGTCGGCATCGCTTCCATTACTGAAGGCTGCAGAAACAGCAGCTAATGCTTTTTTACCACCCAAACTGCCTAATATTTTATAATACAATGGCTTTTTCTCTGCCGTAGCAGCATCCATTTGTTTTAAAATTACATCTACCTGCTCTTCTTTACCACCTTTTACTGCCGAAATAACAGCATCCTGTACACTTACCAGTTCAGCCTGATCGGAAGTTTCGTTTAACAGCACAAACAACTGCGCTAAATCCTGTGCATTTACTGTTGTAGATAAGGCCTTGTAAGCTGCGTTTTTAACTTCGGGGTTTTTATTTTTAAGCAGGCTATAAATGGCCGGTAACTCGCTGTGCGCTGCACGGGCAGCCAATACATTGATTAATGCAACCTGAGCCGCAGGCTTAGCCTTAGGAATAAAAGCCGCTACCTGTGTGGTTACCCCATCTCCTTTTATTCTTAACAAGGCATCGCTGTAAGCACCTAGGGTTGAGGTATCGGCTTTAGTCATCGATTTAAGCAAGGCGGCTAAAGCTGCTTCCTGCCCAATGCTTCCTGTAGCTTCGATAGCAGCTAATTTTACATTTTGCTCTTTACTGTTAATGAGTTTAGTTACCGCAGGCAATGCTGCTTGTACTTTAGCCTGGGCAAGCATCCGGATAATAGCTACCTGGGTTTCGGCATCGGCTTTACCTAATTTACCAATCCAGGCATCGGCTGTTCCTTTTCCGGCAGCTAAATTGGCTGTAGCAAATTTGAGGGCAGCAGCACGGTATTTAAAATCGGGATCGTTTAAAGCAGCCAATAAATAATCAGGCTCGCTAACCGCTACGATTTTTAATGCTGCCGTACGGGTATGCACCAAATCATCGCCTTTTGCTTTTTCTAATATTTCTTTCGCAATGCTTGTGGCCAATGCTTTATCGGTTAATAACAGGTTATTGGCATATACCAGATAAGCATCAACAGCATTGGTATTTTCGGGTTTAAAGCCCACACTACTTGCCCCATTTGCCAGTACTTCTTTCGAAGCCGGATCGGCAATGTTAGCGAGTGCATAGAGACAAACTTTAGCTACATCGCCACTCATTTTACCTGCAAAAAGGTTTTTTATAGCCTCAGCTGCCTTTTTCGAATGGCTGTGACCAAGTGCATCAACAACAGCCAACTGTGCTTTGCCACTGGTTGCCGGCAAGGCAGCTAACAGCGCAGCGGTAGCATTTCCGGTGTTGATTTTAGCCAAAGCCCTTGCTGCCGGATCGGCAAGTACTTCATCTTTTAAATAAGGTGCAATACAACTAACTGCGGCATCGTTTCCAACCAGCTCAAACTGGCTGATTAAAAAAGCTTTGTTTGGGTTATCGCTTAACTTTGCCAGTGCCTTGCAATAAGCGGCAGCACTCATTTTACGCAGGTTTTCCTGCCCTGCCTGACTGGCATAAGCAGAAAAACCACTTACTGCATATTCAATTACAGCGTTTCCTTTTGCACCGGGGGCTAAGCCGCCAATCAAAGTAACATAACCATCTTCGCCTAAATCGGCAATTTCCTGCATATTTCTTTTCAGCTGTTTTGCATCTCTTGCCGGCAATTGGGCAAGCAGATCGGCAATGCGGGTAGTGGTAGTACGTTGGTCGGTTTTATCTTGTGCATATATAGCCTGTTGCAACATCACAATAGCCAACAGCGCAAATATTAATTTCTTTATCATTGTTATCGATTAAAAATTTCTGTAAAGTTTGGTTTAGATGAACTATATGGTGAAAGGTGCGCGCATTACCGGATTGATCAGTTTATTGGCTGCTTCATCATCAATGAATTCCTGCTTAACCGGGTCGAATTTTAATGAACGGCCCAGGCGGAGTGCTGCCAAACCAATATTTACGATATTACAAGAGCGGTGTCCGTTTTCTTCGTTCAGGGCAAATTGCTGCCTGGTTTTAACCGAAGTTACAAAATCTGTCATCTGTGGTGCAGGATCGGGAAATGCTGCCAGTTTACGCTCCAAATCCGGAATATCAGATTTAAAGCCTGGATAAAGCTTTCCTTTTGGTCCTTCTATATAAGGCACGTTGGTGTCTTTACCTTCGCCATCTAAAATGATCTGGCAACCATCGGCATAGGTATAGGTAATTCTTCTCCAGGTACCTACGGCATCGCTGTGCTGCTGAGGGGCATCAACCTCTACCGAAATTGGGTTGGTATCATCTTTACCCAAAAAGTACTGAATGGGATCGATATAGTGCTGGCCCATATCGCTTAAGCCGCCACCATCGTAATCCCAGTAACCGCGGAAAGTGCCATGTACACGGTGCGTGCTGTAAGGTTTAAAAGGTGCCGGTCCTAACCACGAATTATAATCAAGCTCTGCAGGTACAGGTTCAACTGGTAAATTTTCTTTGCCTACCCAGTAAAATTTCCAGTCGTAGCCGGTATGCTTACTTACGGTAACCTTTAAAGGCCAGCCCAGTAAACCACTATCAACCAGTTTTTTGATGGGTTTTACGGTTGTTCCCATGCCATAAAAAGTATCTTTAAACCTAAACCAGGTATTTAAACGAAACATCCGGCCGTGTTGCTGTACGGCTTCCATTACCCTTTTACCTTCGCCAATGGTATGGGTCATAGGTTTTTCGCACCAAATATCTTTACCTGCATTGGCCGCATCAATGGCCATTGTTCCGTGCCAGTGTGGCGGCGTGGCAATGTGTACAATATCGACCTCAGGCAGTTTCAGTAATTCGCGGTAATCGCTAAAGGTTTTCACGCCCTTATCCAGCATTGGTAACGATTTGGCAATGTGCCTGGTGTCTACATCGCAAATGGCTACTACCTGTGTGCCATCGTAAACAAAGTGGCCACGGCCCATGCCCCCAACGCCAATAACGGCTTTGGTTAACTTATCGCTTGGCGCTATAAAGCCTTGTCCGCCCAGTACGTAACGGGGCACAATTGTAAAGGCAGCAAGGCCCACTGCCGTTTTTTTAATAAAGTCTCTTCTGGAGTTTGTTTGTGTTTGCGGTTCTTCTTTAGTTTTCATTTTGGTTGTTTGTATGTAGAAATAAACTTATCTGATGGTTATTTGCTTTGTGGTTCAGCTTACATTAATTGCCGGAGCAATATATTTTGGTTACAAAATAGGGTACGGCGACATTAAGCAGCATATTTGGTTAGTTAATGTTAGCAAGAATTTGTTAAAAAGACAAAACATCGTTTATTTCTTTACGTATTAAAAAAACTTTCATAAAATTTTAATAGAAGTTCTATATATTTACCCAAATAGAAACCAAATATTCATGAATCTTAACGCATTAAATAACTTATCGGACAGAGAGGGAAAAAAGAAGCTGACTTATAAATACGAGCTGATCAAATACCTTTTTAGCCTAGGCCCTTCGCCGGTTTCGGTATTATGCGAAATGATGAATATGAGTACACCCAGTATCCTGAAACTGATTACAGGACTGATGGAGGAAGGCTGGATTGAAAAAAAGGGTTATGGCATATCCATGGGCGGCCGAAAACCCGACCTCTATGGTTTGAAGGATAAAAAGATCCTCATTATCTGTATCGATATCGAATTGTTCCACACCAAAGTTGTTGTTATCGACAATAATTATAATTTTTTATTCGCCCCTAAAACCATTGCTTTGCCCATATCAAAAAGCAGGGCTGATTTCTTCAACATCCTGAATACCAACATAAAGGATATCCTGCAATCAGAAAATATACCAGGTGAGATGCTGATTGGCTGCAGCGTGGGAATGCCTGGCCTAATTGATGCGGAACGTGGTGAGAATTACAGCTATTTTTTGAATGATGTAGAGAACATTTCCTTAACAGCTGCATTCGAAAAGATGCTAAAGTTACCTGTAGTGATCCAGAACGATGTAAACGGTTCTACAATGGCCGAGTTTACACATGGCATGGCAAAAGGCAAAAACAACGTGCTTATTTTGTTAATGGATTGGGGTGTAGGTTTGGGCATTATTATGGATGGGAAGTTGAGGCCGGGTGCCTGCGGATTCTCAGGAGAGCTGGGCCATATTCCCTTTGTAGAAAATGGTGCTTTGTGTTACTGTGGTAAACATGGCTGCCTCGAAACCATTGCATCCGGAAATGCACTATCAGAAATGGCTAAAGAAGGCATCTTATCGGGCAAAAACTCGATGCTGAATAAACTCAGTAACGAAGAACTCGAAAGAATAGAACCAGCCGTTATTATCGCAGCAGCAAACAAAGGCGATCAGTATGCCATTCAGTTACTATCGAATATTGGCACCCACATGGGCAAAGGTATTGCCATGCTCATTCAGCTTTTCAATCCCGAGCTGATTATCTTAAGTGGAAAAATTGCAGAAGCAAAACAATACATCACCCTACCCATGCAGCAAGCCATTAATACGTATTGCATGACCCAAATCAGAGAGAAAACAACAATTGTATCGTCTGAACTTGGCGAAAATTCGAGGCTTATTGGCTATGCGACGACAGGCATTGCTCAGTTTCTGGATAACTACATTAAACAGGCTAAAACATCGAGGCTAAAACAAATGGCCTAACGGTTTTTATCGGTATCGTGCTTATGATTACTTAGTTGGGTTACCAGAATTACGCCACCCAGTGCAGCCGTTAAAAAAATGCCCTCTAACACCCATAACTTCTTTTTCCGTTTAAAACCACTGTAAAAATTATGCAGGGCAATTACTCCAAGTGCACTGAGTTCGATATTTCTTTGCATTTTTTTTGAAGGATCAATATTTTTCATCAGGCTAAGCCGCAATAATTGATCAATCAGGCCAATATTTTTCGAAACGCCTCTCCTAATCTGCTTTCGGCTTGCGGTTGCGCCCAGCTTTTTTGTTGCAGCCTGCAACCCGGCAGTTGCAATTTCGGTAATCATTCGTCTTTTAGTATCTTTTCTTTCCATATTTCAATAGGTCTTATTATGCTAACCTGATCGCATACAGATAGTTTTATTTAATTTGAGAAAGCTAATCCGTCTGGCTATTTTCTTTTACAAGAAAAAATATGTAACTTTATTATTACAGTTATTTTTTTGTATAAATAATCCTATTTGAAAAAACCTAACAGCTATATTTTACGTAGATAAGCTTAATTAACCGAACACCTGGCAAAAGCATATCATATCTTTATGGATTAAATGTGCTTTTATTGCGTAATAATCAGACACCTTTGTCCAATACAAGCATCGAATGATTGCCTTTGTTAACACATTTTTATTCAACAAACTAAACGCTACATTATGATGCTCCATCCCAAACACAGCTCTTTTGTGCAGCCATTAATTGAATTTTTTGAGCAGTATCACCCTATTTCTGATTTGATGATTGCCGACTATGAAAAACATTGTTCGCTGGTTAAGGTCAGAAAAAACAAGCACATTGTTTCACCGATTGACAGTAACGCCGCGCTTTACTTTGTAAAAAGCGGTATTGTACGCGGATTTGTTAAAGACGGTACAAAAGATATTACCACCTGGTTCAGTTTCGGTCACAACATTGTGGGGGCTATCCGCCATCCCGATCACAAAGCCTATCATTCGGTAGAATATCTTCAGGCACTCGAAGATTGCGAACTGATCCGTATTCCTTATATTTTAATCGATGCCACCTACGCCAAATATGAAGAAGCCAATGTTATTGGCCGCAAACTTTTGGCGCTGCATTATTATGCCGCCTCTGAGCGATCGATTTTAGCCCGCATTCCAAATGCGCTACGCCGCTACCGCATGCTCGAAGAGAGCAAAAAAATTGATATGAACAGGATACCCCAGCGCTATCTGGCCAGTTATTTAGGCATGCGCCTCGAAACCCTAAGCAGAATCAGAAGCAAGGAATTACATAAAGAAGCAACGGCGGTTTCTTCTTAAGAACAGCCTGAATTTAATTGGCGCATATGATCAGGAATAAATAATCGTCATTATAACGATTATTTATTATTTTAGTAGTTTAATCTGCTAAAACCAAATATAAAGCCAATGATAATTTTCTACCGGAGTACGGCTCTTTTAACAGGCCTGCTCATTTCGATTAACCTCTTAGCCCAACCAAAACCGCGCGTAAGCGAAAAGAATATGGCAGCCTACCTGATGGTATATTTTAAAGATGATACCCATGGTTTGTATATGGCGCTGAGTAAGGATGGTTACAGTTTTACCGATGTAAACCAGGCCAAACCTGTTATTGCGGGCGATACCATTGCCGAGCAGAAGGGCATTCGCGATCCGCACATTTACCGCGGCCCGGATGGTATTTTTTACATGGCCTTAACGGATCTACATATTTATGGCCAAAAAGCAGGCTACCGCAATACAGAATGGGAACGCGATGGAAAAGCTTATGGCTGGGGCAATAACCGCGGGCTGGTGCTCATGAAATCGAAAGACCTTATCCACTGGTCGCACCAGGTTTTAAGGGTTGATAAATCATTTGCTGAGCTGGCCGATATTGGCTGTGCCTGGGCACCCGAGCTGATATTTGATGAAAAGGAAAATAAAATGATGATTTACTTTACCATGCGCTTCGCCAATGGGAAAGACAAGCTTTACTATGCTTACATGGATAAAGATTTTACGCGATTCGAATCACAGCCAAAGCTGCTTTTTCAGTACCCGAAAGATGTATCGTATATCGATGCCGATATTACTAAAGTTGGCGACAAGTTTCACATGTTTTACGTTCCGCATGATGGTACATCGGGTGTAAAACAAGCCGTTTCCTCATCCATTAATAAAGATTACCAGTACGACGACAGCTGGTACGACCCGGAGAAGGTTGGTTGCGAAGCCCCTACGGTTTACAAAAGGATTGGCGAAAATAAATGGGTACTGATTTATGATATCTACCGCATTACTCCGCACAATTTTGGCTTTAGCGAGACCAGTGATTTTACGAATTTCACCAACCTGGGCCGTTTTAATGAAGGTGTAATGAAATCGACCAATTTCTCATCCCCCAAACACGGTGCAGTAATACACCTTACTAAAAATGAAGCCAATGCACTGGCCAAAAACTGGAATTTAGACATGAAGTTTTAACCGAATTAACCCAAACCAATGAACAAACTATTATTGTCGGCTACAGTCATTTTGCTTACCGTTATAAATGCATTTGCCTTTAAAAAAAATGAACCCGATTCGGCTTACCTTTTTGCCTACAATGCAAACGGATTACGCTTTGCCTGGAGCTTAGACAAGCAACATTGGACACCAATTGGCAATAACTATACCTTTTTAAAAAGCGATTACGGCCGTTGGGGTACCGAAAAGAAAATGATTAGCCCTTATTTGATCCGGGGGAAAAATAAGCAATGGGTTTGCGCCTGGAGCTTAAACAATCAAACCATGCAGTTTGCCACAGCACAATCGGCAAATCTGGTTGACTGGAAGCCGCAAAGCTACCCTTACGTTGCCAGCGGTAAAAATGTATTGCGGCCAGTAATTAGTTATAATCCCGGTCAAGATGAATATACAGTAATCTATGCAGATGCAGAGGGAAAATATTTTGAGGTAAAATCTAAAAATTTAAATCAATACAGCAATGCAAAACCTGTAAGTGCTGCTGCTTACCGCAATGCGGGTACTGCTATTCAAATGGATGGTAAATTGGAGGGGCAAATGTTCCACTTAGCCTGGGCTGATATTTTAGCCCTTAAAAAAGCTTATGAGTTGCAGGATTATAAAAGCAAGCAGAATGCTGAGCAAACCAAAGATGATGCCTTCCGTTTTAGCGGATTAAAAGATTTAACCGCTAAAATAACCTTCGAACCTGATAAACCCAAAACCATTAGCAACATGTTAACCGGTATTTTCTTCGAAGATTTAAACTATGCGGCCGATGGCGGGCTTTATGCAGAACTGATTCAAAACCGTGATTTTGAATACAATTTACGCGATAAAGGTTTTAACGACAAAAACTGGAACAATACTTATGCCTGGGCTATAACAGGCAAAGATGCTTTCTTAAAAATTGATTCTGTTGCGCCAATCCACCTCAATAACCCACATTACACTGTAGTAAACGCCACAACTGCCGGCGCTACTTTAGCCAACAGTGGTTTTGATGGCATTACCTTGAAAAAAGGCGCAACTTATCTTTTTTCGGTCTTTACAAAACTGGTAGATAAAGAAAAGTTAAATCTAAAAGTAAGGCTTACAAGTGCTAAAGCTGGTGTAATTGCACAAACTACCTTAAAAATAGGCCAGGCAAACTGGCAAAAACAAGCTGCAGCACTGGTATCATCTGCCGATGTTACAGATGCCAGGCTAGAGCTTGTGCTCGAAACTGCAGGTCGGTTGGCAGTAGATATGGTTTCTTTATTCCCACAAAATACCTATAAAAACCGTAAAAATGGTTTAAGGGCAGATCTGGCTGAAACAATTGCGGCTATCAGGCCACGTTTTGTTCGTTTCCCTGGCGGTTGTTTAGCGCATGGCGACGGTATTGCCAATATTTACAAATGGAAAAACACCATTGGCCCGATCGAATCGCGCAAATCCGACCGTAACCTTTGGGGTTACCACCAAACTATGGGGCTTGGTTATTTCGAATATTTTCAGTTTTGCGAAGACATCGGTGCTGCGCCTGTTCCGGTTATTGCGGCCGGCGTACCTTGTCAAAATTCATCAACAGGTGGTGGCGGGCAACAAGGCGGCATCCCAATGAGCGAAATGGATGCCTATATTCAGGACATTGCAGACCTTGTTGAATATGCCAATGGTGATGTTAACACTAAATGGGGAAAAAAACGGGCTGAGGCCGGTCATCCAAAACCCTTTAACTTAAAATATATTGGCATTGGTAACGAAGACCAGATAACTGAAGTATTTGCCGAGCGCTTTACTATGATTTACAAAGCATTGAAAAAGCTTCATCCTGAAATTGTAATTATAGGTACTGCCGGACCATTTTTTGAAGGCACGGATTACGAAGCAGGCTGGCAGATTGCCTCAAAGCTGAATGTTCCGGTTATTGATGAACACTATTACCAATCGCCCGGCTGGTTTATTAATAATCAGGACTTTTACGATAATTACGACCATTCCAAATCAAAAGTTTACCTGGGCGAATATGCAGCAAGTTTACCTGGAGGTAATAAAACTAATCTGGAAACTTCCTTATCAGAAGCTTTATATCTGACCTCACTCGAGCGCAATGGCGATGTAGTGAGTATGGCATCTTACGCGCCCTTGATTGCAAAAGAGGGCCACACACAATGGAACCCCGATTTAATTTATTTTAACAATACCGAAGTTAAGCCTACCATTGGTTATTACGTGCAACAGCTTTACGGGCAGAATGGTGGCGATATTTATTTTCCATCTACCGTTGCGCTTTCGGTAAACCAGGAAGCCGTAAAAAAAAGAGTAGCATGCTCAATGGTAAAAGATTCGGCAACTGGCGAGATTACCATTAAACTGGTTAACCTGCTTCCTGTACAGGTAAATACTACATTAGATTTAAACTTTAAACAGCAGCATTTTAATGCAATCAAGACAGTACTATCGGGGAACCCTACCGACAAGAAAGTACTGCCGGTGAAGACAACCATCGCCCTCAGCTCAGGCCAGCCAGTCGAAATACCAGCTTATTCTTTTACGGTTATTAAAATTAAACCATAATGAATGATTAGATTTTGAGTGATTGTATGTTTCAGGTAGGGTATAAATAGTTTAAAATAAGCGGAGTTGGTGTTATAGCAATAAACCGATGTCACGATACCAATCCTAATAAGAATATGTTATTACCGGAACTGTTAAAATAGTTATATTGCACTGCCAAAACAATGATTCCGGATAAAAACGTTAAACGTCAAAAACTCATCTCATTTCTTTTAAAAAAGGAATGTATAATTGCCATATACCTTATACTGGCCATTATTGCAGGCTATAAACAATACCATCACCACGCCTACAACAACTACCTTATTTTTAAATATGTGTATTGGCATACCTCCGACTTGCAAAACCTATACCTCAACTATCCCCAATATGCAGATAGTAACCATTATGGTCCTGTATTTTCGGTACTGATTGCGCCTTTTGCTTTACTGCCTGATGGTATAGGGGCTATTCTTTGGAACATAGCCAATGCTGCCATACTGCTTTGGGGTATTTATAGTTTGCCCATCAGCCTGAAAAAAAGATCGGTTATTGCCTGGATATGCGCGCACGAAACCTTAACTGCTTTGTTTAGTTTTCAGTTTAATATCGCCTTAACCGGAATCATATTGCTCAGTTTCTCTTATCTCGTTAAAAAGAAAGAGATCCAATCGGCATTTTTTATTGCTTTGGGCACTTTGGTTAAACTCTACGGCATTGTAGGCCTGGCATTTTTCTTTTTCACCAAAAACAAATTAAAATTTATTGCGGCTGGTGTGGCGGCATTTGCCTTGCTATTTGCACTGCCCATGCTCATTTCGTCGCCGGCATTTATTATACAATCTTACAGCGACTGGTACAACTCGCTGGCGCATAAAAATGATTTAAATGCTTCGCTAACTTCCTTTCAGGATATTTCGTTAATGGGAATGGCAAGAAGAATAACCGGCGATGTTACGATCCCCAATATGCCTTTTTTATTGGGAGGACTAATCTTGTTTGGCTTACCTTATCTAAGAACTGCACAGTTTAAACATATCGGTTTCAGGTTAATGCTGCTGGCTTCAACATTAATTTTTACGGTGATTTTCAGCAGCGGATCGGAATCGCCTACTTACATTATTGCTTTTGCCGGTGTAGCCATCTGGTTTACCATTCAAAAAGAGAAAAAAGGCTGGATAACTGCACTGTTTATTTTTGCTTTTATACTCACCAGCCTGTCGCCAACCGACATTTTCCCGAGGGCGGTTAAAGAATTTATTCGTCTATATTCGCTTAAAGCCCTACCTTGCGTGATTATTTGGTTTACTATAATTTACCAAATGATGAAAGCAGATTTTGAGTCTTATCTGATTACCGATAAATGAAGAAATTAGTTTCTATAGTCATCCCAGCTTATAACGAGGCCGATAATATTTTTGTAATAGCCGAAAGTATTAAAAAGGTTTTTGCTACGCTTAGTTACAGTTACGAAATTATCCTGGTTGATGATGGCAGTGCCGACCATACACTCGAAAAAATAAAAGCGTATGCGGCTACCGCCGAGAATATATTCTTCCTCGAATTTTCTAAAAATTTTGGTCACCAGCTGGCCGTTAAGGCAGGTATGGACCATGCTTTCGGCGATTGTGTGATTTCGATGGATTGCGATATGCAACACCCGCCCGAACTGATTCCAGACATGATTGCAAAGTGGGAAGCAGGCTATGAAGTGGTTTATACCATCCGCGAAGAAGATAAAAACTTATCGAAAGGCAAAAGAAGCTCATCGAGCCTGTTTTATAAAATACTAAACTGGCTTTCTGACATTGATCTGGAGCCGGGAGCGGCCGATTTCCGCCTGCTCGATCAACGCGTAGTTAATGTTTTCCGTAATTTCCACGAAAATGAACCTTTTCTCCGCGGTTTGGTAAAATGGCTCGGTTTTAAACAGTTTGCCATTAAATACAATCCTGCTGCACGTTTTTCGGGTAAAAGTAAATACACTTTAAAAAAGATGTTAAGGCTGGCATTGCATGGGGTTACTTCTTTTAGCATCAAGCCGCTGTACACTGCAGTTTATCTGGGCTTTATCCTGTCATTTGCCTCTGTGTTGTACGTGCCATATATCATTTATGCATTTGTAAACCATGTGGAGGTTTCTGGCTGGGCATCGGTAATCATGACCATTGTATTCTTTGGCGGCTTACAGCTCATTATCCTCGGTATCATTGGCATATATGTCGGGAAGATGTTTATGCAGGCTAAAAACCGTCCCAATTACATTATCCGTTCAACTAATATCAAGCAGCAATAATGGTTCTGTTAAGTTTCGATATCGAAGAGTTCGATATGCCTTTTGAATATGGAAAAACGATTTCTTTTGAAGATCAGATATCAATTTCGAGGGTAGGTACCATTGCCATTCTGGATATTCTGGATAAACACCATGTAAAAGCAACCTTTTTCTGTACGGTTACCTTTGCCGAAAATATTCCTGATCTGATTAAACGGATCATTGATACAGGCCATGAACTGGCTTCGCATGGTTATTACCACTCTGATTTTAAACCAGAGCATTTACTGCAATCGAAACAGAAGCTGGAAGAAATTTCCGGACATGAAATTATAGGTTACCGCATGGCCAGGATGATGCCGGTTGATGAGCAGGAAGTTGAAAAAGCAGGTTACTTATACAATTCATCTATCAATCCGACTTATTTACCCGGACGCTATAATAATTTCAATATTTCGAGAACTTATTTTACGCAAAACAATGTCTTGCAATTGCCGGCATCGGTTAGTCCCTGGTTTAGGTTTCCTTTATTCTGGTTATCCTTTCATAACCTGCCCCTGGGTATTTATAAAACTTTAGCCACCTGGACCTATAAAAAAGACAGATACCTGAACATCTATTTTCACCCCTGGGAGTTTACGGATCTGGATGATTTTGAACGTTTTGGTTTTCCGGGCTACGTACGCAAAAATACCGGTGCAAAAATGATTGCCCGTATGGATAACTTTATTGGGCATTTAAAAGCCAAACAATATCCATTCGGTACCATTAAACAGTTTGTTAAACCACTTATAGCCTAAGCAGAGCGGTTAATTATTTGTAGGTTTCGGCCAGTTTTAAAGCATTATACGCATTAACGATGCCCCCACTTACACAGATCGCGCTAAAAAGAACGCGGACGTTTTCGCCCTTCTCGTTTTTGTACTTAATTTTATGTGCAACTTTCGTTACCGATTTCATTATAATTTCCCTTACCTGGGCTGGCTTTAGTTCAGGATAATAGCTTAAAATCAATCCTGCCAAACCTGCCACAACCGGCGAAGCCATACTTGTTCCATCGGCTTCTTCATATTTATTGTCGGGAACAGTAGATCTGATCAGGAAGCCCGGAGCAAACACATCCACATTGTATTTTCCATAGTTCGAAAAATCAGCTTTAAGGTTATCATCGTCCTTATAGGCACTTGCACCTACCTCTATCCAATTGCTTGCGTGTGGGAGGCTAAATTTAGCTGTATCGACCGGAATTGGTTTTAATGCTGAACTTCTGTCATAAGGAGCACGCATTCCCATTCCACCATATTGCGCATTAGGTTTAGGTGGTGTAAAATCTGGTTTAACTGCTTTTTTATGCGCTTGCTTATAGGTTTCAGCTTCCTTGCTATCAAAGAATTTATTAGGATAATTCTCCTCCAAATCGTTATCCTGATTATCGTTTCCTGCGGCATGCACCAATAGTACACCTTTGGTTTCGGCATATTTTACAGCCTCATCTACCGCTTTTTTATCCCACTTATAGCTTTTACCGAAACTCATGTTAATCACCCTGGCTCCGTTATCTACCGCATAGCGGATTCCGTTGGCTACATCTTTATCCCTTTCATCGCCTGTAGGCACCACCCTGATTGCCATGATTTTTACGCCATTGGCTACGCCTAAAATACCGGTAGCATTGGTACGATCGGCACCGATAATCCCCGAAACATGCGTACCATGGAAAGCATCAGGTCCTTTTACATCGTTATTTCCATAATTACGTTGATTTGGATCGCTGTAGTCATCGCCAACAAGCTCAGCCCGTACATCGTACTTAGGGTTTAAATTGTATTTAAGCATGGCATCGTACTGTTTGTAGCCATCTTTGATGCTTTTATAAAACTTATCGAAACCGCCATCTTCTTTAGCACCTTTTCTGATAATGGTTTTAACCTGTTCTTCAGTTTCATCGTCTGCTTTGTACAGGTCGATATCGGCCAAAGTAGGGATTTCCTTTTTATTGATCTTCGCAACAGAATCTAAAACCTTGTTAATGGCAATCAGCACAGAGAATGTATTGCTGGCATCCTCATATTTCTTCCCGAAATCGCCCACCATTTTCTTATATAACCTGAACTCTTCTTTTTGCGTACTATCTAAAGGGGTAAGGTTGGTCGTAGATTGGTATTTTGGTGTATAGATCCGTAACAACCGTACCAGTTCGAGGTTATCGAACTCGAGGTTTCCTTTCTTCGAGCCAATAAAATTCCAGCCATGAATATCATCGATATAACCGTTACCATCATCGTCTATTCCATTACCCGGAATCTCTTTTTTGTTGGTCCACAGCACATTTTTTAAGTCGGGATGGCTGGTATCTACCCCACCATCAATTACGGCCACTACAATCTCTTGTTTGGGCTTTTTATCTTTTAATAAATCGCGGTAAGCTTTTTCAGTACTGATACCGAAATAACCGTTTTCAGTTAAATCGAGATTAAACCAATTGGCAGGGAGTTGTACATTTTTATTCTGTGCGAAAACGGCAAAGTTTACGCCGCATAAAAAAGCAAGGAAAGCCAGTTTCTTCAGGTTCAAATTCATCATAGCAATATCTACGTAATATTACAATAATACGGTTTTATTGCCTTGAGGTTAAAAGATTTTACATTTTTTAACAAGAGTAGGATTCCCTGTTAGTATAAGAATTTGTCGCCTTGCTTTTTTTATCATTAATGACATTAAGCAGGCGTTAAAAGCTTAAAAGAGAAAGCATAAAGCAGTGTATCCCGCTTTATGCTTTGGTCTTTATGCTTTCCGATCAAACACCATAAAACAAGAAACCCCTTTAACATTGCTGTTAAAGGGGTTCTTTTAAGATTTGGCACCGACCTACTCTCCCACGTGTTACCGCAGTACCATCGGCTCTGGTGGGCTTAACTTCTCTGTTCGGAATGGAAGAGGTGGACACCACCGATATAGGCACCTAAATGTTTTTATTTAAAGCTTAAAGGTCAAAGCTATCAGACTAAAGCTAATGCATTACACTCTGGTCTTTATGCTTCAAGCTTTTCAGCTTAATTATATCGATTTCAAAATTTCAATTTAACAGACCAAAAACTCATGGTCATCTATAAAACAAGAAAACCCTTTAACATTGTTGTTAAAGGGTTTCTTTTAAGATTTGGCACCGACCTACTCTCCCACGTGTTACCGCAGTACCATCGGCTCTGGTGGGCTTAACTTCTCTGTTCGGAATGG